>Ga0314774_1000843_pt1 | contig 21719 bp, 10 predicted proteins | sample MetaGCBIA2018_FD_204515 | JGI IMG/M metagenome (GOLD analysis project Ga0314774, IMG submission 204515) | Cryopeg brine microbial communities from Beaufort Sea near Barrow, Alaska, United States - CBIA 2018 | ecosystem: Environmental > Aquatic > Marine > Coastal | place: USA: Alaska | collected...
AATACCTGCAATTATACCTCAATGAGTTCATTTACAAGCTCAATCGAAGGTATTTTGGGGGACGCCTGTTCAATAGGCTGGTCATAGCAGGCATCACGGGATTATGACCAATAGCGGATATACATATTTTTTTTTAATAATTAACAATTAAAGCCGAAAATCAAGTGAAATAGGCAGAAAATGGTCTTTTTACATGCTATTTAAATCGTTCAAAATATGAAAAAAATTCTCTGTCAGTATTGTTTGGTCTAAGCCGTATTGAATCCTATTTTGGATTTATAAAATGATCCTGAATGATCATAAATTAATACCTCCAAGTTACTTCAGCCCCAAAAGTAATTGTTTAAGTTTTTGAATGCTAAAAGTTATCCTTTTGAAAAATTTTTTTATCTCTGTTTTCTTATTAGTTTGTTTAGTCACTAAAATTAATGCTCAAAATGGAAGAATTTTTTCTGCAGATTCAGAATTATCCAGTAGTCTTATAAATGATATTCATCCGGACAGTAAAGGATTTATTTGGGTCGCCACAGAAGATGGCCTCAACAAATATGACGGAGCCAAATTTATTAACTATAAACATGATAAAAAGGATAGTACATCCATTTTAAACAATTACGTCAAAACCATTTTTGAAGATAAAAACAATAACCTCTATTTTGGTTTTTTTAATGGATTGCAAGTTTATGATTATGGAACCGATAGCTTCGAGCAAATTCAACTTTCACCTGCTGAAAATTATACTTACGATGCCCACGTCACAAGTATAATTGAGCGAAGCAACGGTCAATTATTAGTAGGAACTTCAGGACGCGGTGTTTTTGAACTAAAAAAGAACACAAAGGGTTTTTATGCCAAGAATTTAACTGATTTTATTCCCACATCTTTTATTAATCAGATTTTTGAAGACAGTCATAATAATCTATGGCTTTTAACACCTGAAAATGGTCTGTTTTTTTTAGATAAAAAAAATCATATCACAGCTTTTTTTAAAGACGCTAATCTCCAGGCTACCATTTCTACAATTGGTGAAGATGCTGAAGGCACTGTTTATGTAGGGAGTTCTACGGAAGGTCTTTTTAAATTCAGTCCTAAAGATTCCTCTTTCATTTCTATTCCCAATACTAAAAATATTGCTATCCATACCTTGTTTTTAAATTCTAAAAATCAGCTAATGGTTGGCACAGATGGAAATGGCTTATTCCTATTCGACCCTAAAAATATAACGCTTACACCCAGTCCCATAACAACTTCAAGTTTTGATTTTTCAAAGTCAAAAGTTCACGTTATTGTAGAAGATGGTGAGAAAAATATTTGGCTAGGGCTTTATCAAAAAGGAGTGATTTTTATTCCGAATAAGCTTAATAATTTCAACTACATAGGTTACGAGTCTAATGCTCTCGATATTATAGGATCTAACTGTGTTATGACTGTTTACAAAGACTCTCAAGGTATTCTTTGGGTCGGCACTGATGGGGATGGTCTTTATAGTATATCTCCTTCTAATAAAATCTTAACCCATTATAAAAACCAGGATTATTTGGGTAGACGGCTTAATACTGTAATCACCATTCATGAAGACAGTAATCAAGATTTATGGATAGGAACTTATTTAAATGGTCTTGTAAAAATAGACCGTCAAACATTGAAAGCAGAATTCATAGATAACCTGCTAGACGAGCAATCAAAACCTGTTAAAAATATATATAGTATTGTAGAAGATGATAATAACATGCTGTGGCTAGGATCATTGGGCTCTGGTCTATTTCGATTGAATCTTGCTGACAATTCTATAAAATCTTATAATATTTCAATCTCGGATAGCCCTAAAGGTCCTACATTTTTTAATAATAAATGGATTAATAATCTTTTACTAGATCAAGCCAAAAATATCATCTATGTCGCCTCTTATGATGGATTAAGTCGTTTTAACCTTAACACAAAGAAATTTGATATTTTTGAAAATGGCATTCGCAAATTTGATGGCCAAATTGTATATACCCTACATAAAGATAATAATGGAACCTTATGGGCAGGCACTGCAAATGGTCTTAGCCTAGTTGATGAAAATTTAAATGAAATAAAAAAGTATACTATAGAAGATGGTTTACCCAGCAATACTATCTGCTCTATTGAAGAAGATATAAGCAACAATCTCTGGATAAGTACAAACCATGGTATCTCAGAATTCAACCTAAAGAAGAAAAGCTTTTTAAATTATTACTTCAACGACGGTTTGCAAGGTAACGAGTTCAGTAAAAATGCTTCTTATTTATACAATGAGACCCAATTGTTTTTTGGCGGCATGAATGGTATTACTTATTTCAATCCCTTAAAAATAGTTGATAAAGTAAAAAGGCCGAAAATGCTTATCACAGATATTTACCTGCAAAATACACCCATACGTAAAGGGATGAAGTCTGGAAGATTTACCATAGTTGATAAAGCTATCATAGATGCAGATTCCATTCAACTGAGTTATAAGGATAATTCATTTAGTCTGGAGTTTTCTTCGCTTGAATATAGCAATCCCAAACGTATATCCTACTCTTATTCTGTAAATAAATCTACTTGGACCAACCTGCCACAGGGTGTAAATAATGTTGCATTTGAAAATCTTGAAGCAGGTACTTACAACTTTAAGATACGGGCAAAAGATTATGAGAATTATTCAGAGGTTAAAAACTTTACGGCTATTATTCATCCCCTTTGGTTTTTATCTACTATCGCAAAAGTCTCCTACCTATTAATTTTTCTAATCTTTACCACATTATTAATTCATCAATTGAGACAACGACAGCTTAGAAAAAACAAGCTTAGAGAATATTCAAAATCGCAACTCATTAATGAAGCGAAGCTTCAGTTTTTAACAAATATATCTCATGATATAAGAACGCCTTTAACGCTGATATTTAATCCGTTAAAAAAACTTATTAAAGAAGACCCTGATTCGTTACGTCAAAAATCTTACAGAACAATATTCAGAAATTCAAATCGTATTCTACAGCTCACCAATCAATTACTGGATGTGCGAAAGATAGACAGCGGACATCTGAATTTGAAATTTGAAAAAATTGAATTAATTACATTTATTGAAGAGATATGCGCACTATTTGAAGATCAAATTGAATTTAAGAATATTCATTTTGATTTTCAACACGAGATGTCCCAGTTGTTTGTTTGGGTAGATCCTAACTACTTTGATAAAATTATTCAAAATCTTGTAGACAATGCTATAAAATTTGTTGATCATGGAGGTAAAGTGCAACTTATCCTTAAAATTTCGGATACCGAAAAAGATAAATATGATCAATCTTATTGTAAGATTAGTGTTATTGACGATGGGATTGGAATTAAAAAAGGGATGGAAACCCGCGTATTTGATAGATTTTATCAAGTTAAATCCACTCCTCATCATCTGGAAGGTACAGGTATCGGTCTTCATCTCACCCGTTCTATCGCAGAATTACACCACGGAACTATATATGCTAAAAACAACGAAAACGGACAAGGATGTATGTTTGTAATTCGCATTCCATTGGGATCAAAACATTTATCAACGGAAGATATTCAAGAAAATATTCAACTTGAAGCAAATGAACCTTCTACAAATCTATCAGTGGAAGAAATTCCACTTACAAAAGAAGCAAAACCAAATATTGAAAAAGGAGTAATTTACGGTGGCAGTAAGCTATTAGTTGTGGATGACGACGCGGAGATAAGGCACTTTATAGACAAAGAACTCTCTACAGAATTTAATATTATAGTTGCAAAAGACGGTAAAGAGGCACTTGAAATTATACTACAGGAAGAACCTGATCTTGTAATAAGTGATATCATGATGCCTGTAATGGATGGGATGGAATTGTGTCGTAGAATAAAAAAGAATATAAATATTAATCATATCCCCGTGATTTTGCTAACCGCAAAATCCAGTCATGAAAATAATCTAGAAAGTCTAAATCTTGGAGCAGATGCCTATATCCCGAAACCTTTTGACATAAAAATTTTACAAGAAACAGCAGTTAATTTGATAAAGAACAGAAAATTGCTAAAAAATAATTATGACGGCAGCCAGTTACAGGATGATAAGGTCAAACAAGTGGAGCTTAAGTCTTCTGATGAAATCTTGTTAGAAAAAATAATTCATTTTATCAACGAAAACATTAATAATCCTGATCTCAATGTAGAAATGATCGCCAATACGATAGGTTTAAGTCGCGTACATTTATATAGAAAACTTAAAGAGCTTACGAACCAATCTGCAAGTGATCTTATAAGGAATATACGTCTTAAACAAGCCGCAGATTTATTGTCTTCAAAACAAATAAGTATTGCAGAGGTGGCTTATGCAGTGGGATACTCTAATATGTCTACATTCTCAACCAATTTTAAAAATCTCTATGGTGTACCTCCCAGAAAATACCAGGAAAATCATTTGAATAAGAGCGATTTAGTATAGGGGAATTGCAAAAGTAAATTGGCACCTCAGGCGTAGTCATCCTCGGAATATTTTTTCTTCCGACTATCTTATTTATCGTTAAATCATAAAATGAATTACATCTAAATCATTCATTATCAGTAGTTTTTTTTTAAATCATCCTATTTTGTCTATTTATTGTCTAATAATCAGCAATTTAGGCTGATTTTCACAGGGTAACTTCCATAAAAATGGCCTGCGTATTCCTTTTTTCTCCGGTGAATAATATATTTCGTAAAAAAGATGTACATAACTCCTACTTGAAAACTTTAGCTGTTGGATCTGCGGTATATTGATGCAAAACCAAACGCTTTTAAATAGGAGCGGATAACTTCTAAGCATCAAAAATAGGAGTAAATACGCTTTCCTTCAAAAAGAATAAGGAGTTAAAGAATAAAGTAAAACAAAATAGTTGGCATACTATATATTACTTTGAAGATGAAATAGAATCTGAAATCTGGAAGTAATCAAAATCTACCCAACCGCCTATTTGCTGAGTTGCGTAGTTAAATAACCCAAAACGATAACCCATAAAGTGCGGCAGGGTATATTGCATGTTTAAAGTATCTCCTATGGGTTTCCATACCTTTCCGTCAAGGCTATAAAAAAAGTTTGCTTGATCTGTTTTATCTCTAAAATCACATTCAATTTTGAAATAAACTTCAGTTTGATTTAAGGGAATTTCAGCAAGAACACCTCCGTCATCAATATTTTTACTCATAAAGATATTTTTTTTGTCATTCTCAAAAGTGACACCTATCAATCCATATTTTTTCTGTAAAACTGATAAACCCGCAAAATCACCGGGTTTCATATTAGAAACATCTATTTTGATGGAACCTGATGATACAGGACCAATTGCGCGTTGTGTCAATGTATTTCTAGCCTGTAGAAAAGTTGAATCAATTCTTCCTGTTTTTAGTCTTAAAAATCCTGGTTTTTCCTTTAAAGACCACAGCGCATTAACAGGATTGTGGTTCCATTGCCAGACCAATGGCAATGCTAAATCCTTTTTTTTACGTGAAAAATCATCTGAATGAACTATGCCGGGATTTAGACCTTTACTAGGAGGTAAATCCAACGTTGAAGGTACTTTTACTTTACCATTTTCGCCCAAAACAGGCCATCCATCTTCCCATTTTACCGGTACGAGATAAGGGATTCTTCCCACTGCTCCACTGTCCTGAAATAGATAAGCAAACCAGTCACCATCAGGAGTATCAATAAGTCCCCCCTGAGCTACACCTTTGTCCTGAAATGCAAGCTTACCTTCATAAGGTCCCATTATAGAATCGGCTCTATGAATAATTACTGTGCGCATACCTCCTCTGGGCCAGGCAATATTGAATAAATAATATTTGCCATCATGTTTAAATAGTTGTGAACCTTCGGCTGGTAGGATATAATTTGAACCTATGGGCGCTGTAGCGTTTTCGATTAGAACTTTTTCGGTTTCCTTTTTTATACCAGACAAATCATTTTTGAGTTCTGCTATACTAAGTTTACCTCCACCCCAAATCATATAGATTTTATCATTTTCAAAAAATAAAGTATGATCGTGATAAGCCGGTTCAAATTCGTGTGCTTTCCAAGGGCCGTTCTCTATATCTTTTGTTGTATAAATGTGAGTTTTTCCGGCTGTTGCAGAAAATGTAGATACGTAATATAACCCATCATGATATCGAAGCGAACTTGCCCAAGAACCACGACCATACGTATTTTTACCATTATCGAGATTCATTGCATCATTTTCTACCAAACGATCATAACCGTAACCAATAAGCTCCCAATTAATCAAATCTTTAGATTTCATAATAGGTAATCCGGGACTCATATGCATAGTAGTGCTGCTCATATAATATGTGTCATTCACACGTATGATCGACATATCAGGAACATCAGCGTAAATAATAGGGTTGGTTGCTTTTTCCTGTGCGTATAACGTATTGAATGTCAACATGCACGTAAAAACAGAACACACTAACAAAAAGTTTAATTTCTTTGGATTCCAAAGCATAACCTTAATTATTTACTATTCGAATTATTGAATCTACTACTGCTTTCGGATTGTTATTTCGATCAAAAATCAACGGATAATCTGTGCGCCCTCTTACTGGCCAGTTATTTAGCCAAGAATCACCATCATTCACACCCCACATGTTAACTTTATCTATTTTATCTTCATGCTTTAAAAACAACTTAAAGTAGTCTAAACATCTCTTGTTGAAAACTGTGCTAACGGAGTCTGGCAATCCCTTAGAATATGGGTTCATTTTTTCCTGATATTCAAAATTTGCGGAAACTTCCGCGCCTTGATTGTCCCAGGGAGAAGGTAGCACGGTGATATCAAATTCGGTTATAGAAACTTTTACTCCCAAATCTGAAAAAGCAATAATACTTTTTTCAAACTCTTCAATTTCTGGATTGTCCAGACCTATATGTCCCTGCATTCCCACACCGTGAATAGGTACTCCATTTTCTTTTAAACTTTTGACCAAACGTACGATTCCGTCCCGCTTTTTACGATTAGAGGTGGAGTAATCATTGTAGTAAAGCTCTGCATCAGGATCTGCTTCATGGGCAAATTCAAAGGCTAACTTTATAAAATCTTCACCAATAATAGTATAAAATTTACTTTTTCTCAAAGATCCATCATCAAGAACGGCCTCATTTACTACATCCCAAGTATTGACGCGCCCTTTATATCTTGTCACCACGGTATTTATATGATTCTTCATTCGATTAATGAGTTCATCACGAGCCACTTCCTTACCTAAACTATCTTTAAAAAACCATTTAGGTGTTTGAGAATGCCAGATTAAGGTGTGACCATGAATGACCATTTTATTTTCTTCTCCAAACGCTACAAATTTATCTGCATCTGTAAAATCATATTTACCCTGAGTTGGAACCAAACTCCCACTTTTCATACAATTTTCAGCTACAATGGAGTTAAAATTGGTCTTTACCTCCTTAATTTCATCAGGTCGTTGACCATTAATCTGATTCATATTCAATGCGGTTCCTATCAAGAATTTACCATTTAGAGCCTGACTTAGAGTAACCTTTTCTGCATTTTCACTATTTCCTGAAGTATGAGAAGCTTTTGGCTTACAACTTAATAAAAGAACTGCACTTAAGAGGAGGTATATTAATGATTTCATTTTTTGGTTGTTTTTTGTTTGGTTTATGCCATGTGATAACGGCATGTTGAGCTTAATTAAATTAGCATATTGCGCATTTATAGATCCATACAGATTATACCTGCATTACTCTGAATACATTAGGAAGCATATTTTATTCTATTAGTTACTTAAATAAAAGAAAATCCAATGTTTTTTAAATAACATTGGATTTTTGTAATAAACCCTAAAGAATATTGGCTAATTCATATTTACTCCTCCAAGGCCTTCTACAACTCCTCTATATGCAGGTTTACGTGATAAACCTTCTGTCCATAAACCTATAGGTTCGCCAGCTCTCCAAGACGAATTTGCAGGACTATCTGTAGGACTCCATATCGTTATTCCATATTGCTGGCCTTCAGGAATAATGGCAAAATATTGATCCAAAACAAATTTATACATTTCAGCCTGTGCCATATAGAGTTCTTCATTCGCATCATTTGTCTGTACTCCCACGCCTATATCCAATTCTGAAATCTTAATTTTCTTTCCGGTAGCGGCTAGAAGTTTTAGCATTTCCGTAATCTTAGATTTATCTGAATCTATATTAATATGCATTTGAGTACCTATCCCGTCTACTCTAGCTCCATTTTCTTCAATATATTTCACATACGCGATAATGCCTTTACATTTATCAAGGTTATACTCAAGATTGTAATCATTAATAAATAAAAGATCGTCATCGTTACCATACTTTGCAGCCATTTTAAAGGCTTGAACTGCGTAGTCTTTACCTAAATAATCCTGCCAGTAAAATTCGTCTGTGGCTATGTCAGCTTTATCAATTCCTGTTTTTAACGCATAAGGGTTTGCGTCATCCATGGGTTCATTTACAACGTCCCACGCATGTACATTTACCTTAGAAACTTCCATTATTCCAGAAATCCAATTGTCAAGTTGAGATGTCAAGGTATCTCTTTTCTCTTCAGGAGTTTTTTCCACTATCATTTCGCCTCCGGATTCATTAAACCAACTTATTACCATGTTATCAAAGTAATAGTTAGTAGCGGTACTGCCTAAAGTAAAAATCACACCTTCTTAGAAGGTGGCTTTGGCTAGCCCCCATAGGGGGCGACAGGGGCCTGTTCTAAAAATCGACCAGATTCAATTATGCAACAAAAAAGCAAATCGAAATCAAGCTGTAAATACAGGCATAGCCATCAGGACATGACCACCTGCAAAGCAGGTGGATTTTTAAGGTGAATTAAAAGCTATCGTATTACAGCCAGAAGTATTAGCATCTATTGTCACTTCTACTGAAATTCTTTTCCACTCTGTAGTGGCATTGATCGTTCCAAAGAAATTATAGTGTTTATAGGCTCCAGGAGAAGTTTGCGCTTGTGTATTTATGGCTGCTTCTACATCTGCGCGAACATTCATTTCTAATTTATACTTTTGATCTAATTCGGTTACTTTGTCAAAGGTTACAAAAACTTGAGACTCCCACTCATTGGGGCGTACCTCATCATTAGCTATTTTTAATGCCCTTCCCTGATTATTTGCACCTTCTCCGTTTGCGGTAAAGGAAAGGACGGCATTAGGGCCATTACTTTGGTAACCTGTGGCTGCATCGGTTTCAAAATCTATAGTTGTTATGGCTTCCCAAGAAGGACCTGTTGTTGAAGGGACAACTATTGGAGCGATTGTACTGTTTAAAAACGCTGCATTTTGATTGGAATGCCATGCAAGTGTATGTCCATATACCATAAGCCCTTCAGCCTGTGTATTATCCATAAAGGTTTTTACAGCATCAAGATTTAAACTTCCATCAGCCTGAACTACAGCACCGTGTTTCATTCCATAACCAGCGGTGAGTTCTTGAAAATTTGAATTGGTCAACGCAAACATGGTACCCTTAGAATTATAAGAATCGATACTTGCACCGGCACCTAATATAAAATTTTGATCCTGCGTATATGCTTTTAAAGTATCAAGACTATTAAGTTCTTCCTGTAACTTTATGCTTAAGGGCTTCTCCACCTGAAATTCTAAAGGATCCATATCAGCACAACTATTAAATAAAAGTACTGCAACTACGGCACAAGCGATTTTAGAATATAAATATTTCATATTTTTTTTATTTCAATAATTTTAAATCCGTTATCTATTGTGAAACAGGAGAAAAAGTTTCAAGTGAAACACCACGATTTCTAATCACAAGCGTGTCTTGCGTAGTTACATTAACGTCATCCAAATCAATTTTATAAGACAAGTACAGGGCATCACGATCCTGAGAGCCCCAACTGTTTTCTTCGCCATCCTTTATAAATTCCCCGGTGCCCGTTGCTGAATAAGTATCAGGATCTGAAGAGGATACCGTCACATTTCCAGTCTCATCAAAATTCAGTAATAGAACTATACCCAAATCAACACCATCAGCATCCTGAAGGGACAAAGGAAAACTTATCTGGTACCTAGACCTTGAATCCAACATAACAACCTCGTCGTCTACAACATATTGCTCGTTTCTTTCAACTGTCCTGTTTAAATCGGAATTACCATTTTTTCCAACAATCACGTCTTTGCCCCTACGAAGGTAAAAACCTTCCCAAGGGTTTATATATTTCACCGCATAAAAAGTAAAATCCTTGGGCTGTACAACCCAGTCTGATGTTACTCCTCTTCGTGGATTTGCGACTTGACTTTCACCTGAAAGAATAGAGTCTACAGGAGTTGCAGTTAACATCTTCAATGGAATTACATAATTATTCTCCAACGACTTGGGATCATCAAAAAAAGCATCGGTTAACTGAACCTCAACCCCTCCTGACAATTTTCCAGATGGAATGGTGATTTCATTAGAAGCTAAGGTATAATGCGTTGACGGAAGCGCCGAAATTTGACCTTGACCTTCGCCAAAAAGGAATCCATCTACTAACGCGTTATCTACCTCAATACCAATCGTAATATTGTTACCATTTTCATATACACCTCCTAAGGTTGCCATAATCATACATTTCCCCTCATTATCCAATGAGGTATCAAAGATATCTTCACCTAAGGTAATGGTTCTTACAGGGTATTGATAAGCAAAATATACCCCCTGATATTTATAATCTGGAAATTCCCAATCACCATTTTCGCAAGAGCTGAAAACGGTGATTGTAATAAAAAGTATAAAAAGAATGTTTTTTTTCATCTGTATCCTATTGTATTTTATGATTAAAAGGGTTACCACTTACCAACCTTGATTTTGCTTTAAGGCATCATATTTTAAAATTTCACTATAAGGCACCGGCCCGTACTGCATAAACTCCTGATAATTGCGTGTTTCAACATTAATAACTTCAGGAATTCCATTTTCAATCGAAACGCCTTCTGCAGTTTCTGTCAAATCAAGCCCCCAGCGACGCAAATCCCAAAAACGGAAACCTTCGAAGCATAGTTCTAATCGTCTTTCATTCCTAATCAATTCACGCATTGCGTTCTTATCTCCTTTAATCGACTCTAAATATGCATCGGGTTGAGCAATTCCCGCCCGGATTCTTATTGCCTCAATTACGTCAAAAGCTGAAAAACCAAAGGATCCTGTACTTAATGGCCCCCAGGCTTCATTAGCAGCTTCTGCATAAATAAGATACAGCTCTGTATATCTTATTCTAGGCTTGTAATGCAATTGCGTAGTGGTTGTGGCGTTACTTAGGTTTACATCTTGTCGTAATAATTTTCGAAGATAATAACCTGTTCGCGTTGAAGTAGCCTCTTTGTTAAGTGCATCTATTGTTGCGCCATCTGCTGCAGTTGTTATTGCCGTATTATTTACTCCAGCTGTTCCTTGATTAACTAATACATAAGTTGTAAGACGTGGATCTCTATCAGTATAAGGTGCATTTGCATTATATCCGCTAGCAGGATTTTCAATAGGATAACCATTGGCAGCGGGAAACGCATCTACTAGATTTTGTGTAGGGTTTAGTCTTCCATTTCCATTTAAAGATGGTGGAAAATGGTCTCTTTCCAGGTCATTATTATTGCCCACATCACCTCTCCACAGAATTTCCGGTGGGTTCGATCCTCCTCCCAGTTGTGCAATTTGGTCGGTATTGGTATACCACGTTTGCCCGTTAGGAGCCAGACCACCAACTCCTCCATTCAAGGTCAGCACTTCTCCTGCACTATTTGCTGCTTGCTCCCATGACACGCCACTTGAACTACTATAAGCAGGACTTGAGGCAAGTAATGTTGCCTGTGCCCTAATTGCTTTTACAATTCGACCACTTACCCGTTGCCGTCCTCTTTCACCAAATACGCGATTAAAATCATTTACATCAGTGAACCCGGAAGGAAGTAAACTCGGGTCTGTGATATCTTCAAAATCCAATGCCAACATGTCCTCCGCCCGTTCGAGGTCACTTAAAAGTTGACCCATACAATTTGCAAATGTAGCCCTAGGAACATTGAACTCAGAATTTGGAGTTTCAGGATCAAGAATTAATGGAACACCTAGCAACTCGCCATCTACTGGTCCTGCGTGTGCCTGAAGCAAATAGTACATATGCAGCGCACGCAAACCATAAGCTTCGCCCTTAAGGCGTCTGTTATAAAGCTTCCTTATATCTTCATCGGTAGCCCACTCTACATTATCAGCTTCAGATAGAAAAATATTTAAATATTGGATTGCCGCTCTAGAATTTTGCCATTGTGTAAATGGATCGTAATTAGAGGCCCACTGCCCGGTTGCAGCCTGTCTATAATCATTATTAATATCATTTGTAACTGCATCGTCTGTGGCTACATCATTAAATGACCAACCTAAAGTAGGGATTCTGATGTATCCGTTAATTAGTAATCCCTCAGCGTAAGTCGCCTCTTGATAGGCATCGTCCAACCCACGTATGTTTTCGATAGCAGGTTCAAAGACATCTTCACAGCTTGTAAGTGCTAAGAATGCTATTAATAAGTATACTATTCTATTGTTCATACCTTTATTTATACTTTATGAATTAATTAAAATAGAGCTTTAACTCCAAGGTTATAAAATCGTGTTTGAGGTGCGCCCTCAATATTTAACTCCATAAGCTCAGACTCTGACGAAATTGTCAACAAATTTGCTCCGCTCACATATATATTTAATTTTTTGAAAAAAGATCCACCAAGTATTGATTGAGGTAGGTCATAACTCACTTGAACTTTTGCTAAATCAATACGATCTGTACTGTACATCCAGAAATCTGAATTCCTAAAATTATTTGAGCCGCTCTGGGAAGTCAATCTAGGATAGGTTGCTGTATTCGCAGTTTCTGGTGTCCAGCGATCTCTTACTACAGCTGAGTATTTATCCTCACCATCTATCCAGAAATAGGAACCGTTCTTCATGGCGTATGCACCTGCTTGACCCGTTGCAAGGGCAAAGAATGTTAATTCCTTCCACTTAGCAGATAAATGCAAACCACCTGTTAAAGGCGATCCACTCCACCCCGCTTTACCCAGATAAACTTCATCCTGGTTGTTGATGACACCATCATCATTTTGATCAATATATCTTAAATCACCTGGCGCCACGTCCCCCAAAGCATCTTGATTGGCACCATTTTCAATTTCGCTAGCACTTGCAAAAAATCCATCACTACGTAGTCCCCATATTCCATCTAAGGGAGCGCCCTGCCTGAACTGGTAGTCATTTTCAAACTGCTCTTCTGCTCGTTTAGCTGCTTTAGTATCATAGTAGATACCTGCAAATCCAACGGACCATTCAACGGTTCCTATCTTTTTATTGTAGGTTATATCAAAATCAACACCTATTCGATCATCATTGTTGTAGTTAATGTAGGGAATAAAAGAACTGTTTGGATATCCAGTTGCAAAATAGCTTGGATACAAAACAGAGGCTTGAATTATGTTACCTTTCATACGATTAGAGAAAAAGGCGGTCTGGAAATCTATAGAATTATTGAACAGAGAACCATTTAATTCTACGTTAATCTCTTTTCGTCTGGCAAAGGTCAAATCAAAATTTTCTCCTTGTCTAGAGTCGGTTGTTCTTATTAAAGCGCCATCTCTCCAACTGTAGTAAGCACCATCGGTCTGTGTGTATGCATTTCTATATAGATAATAATTATTCTCATCATCATCACCAATACCATCAATACCTAAATCTGTACTTAACACGCCTGCAGAAACGGAGAGTTCCAAAGCGTTCACTATTGAGGAATTCGCCAGAAAGTCTTCTTTTCCTATTTTCCAAGCTACCGTTGCGGTAGGTGAATATCCTGTGCGCTGCCCTTTGGCAAACCTAGCGGAATGAACTACGGCCTCATTGAACAAGAAATAATATTTGTCTTTGTAATCATAGGACAACTGCAGACCTAAATTTACATTGCTGAGCCTATGATATACTCCTGACCGCAATTGTTGCCAACCGCCACCAATCAACATTGCAGATAAATGATGATCCTTATCAAATGAGGTTTTATAGTTGAATTGCCCAGAAAAAGAAATCGTTTGATCGTAAGCACTATTGCTAATATTTTGCACACCATCAGAAGCATCCTGACCATATCGCGTTAAACCGCCAATAACATCTGAGCCATCCATATTGTTCCAACTAGCTTGATAAACAGCATATTGATTGTTATACGATTGATTGTAAGAAGTTGCATAATCAACCCCGAATGTTGTATTAAATGTCAATCCTTTAATAACACGCTCAAGATCTGCATCAACTGAAGTATTGAACTGAAATTCTCTACTTGTAAAGGTGTTATAACCACCAGCATAAATTGCAGCAAATGCATTTGTTTGGTCTATTTGGGTACCCCCAAGTAAAAATCGGCCATCTACGATATTTGAACTATTATTAATTAACACTTGAGCTGCTTGATTATCACTATCAATCAGATCTATAGGAACTAAAGGAGAAAATCTGTTGGGGCGAACTGTAACTGCACTATTCCAGTAGTCGGTGTTTACTCCACGCCCATTGTAATAGATAGCATTAGCACCCAGAGACGCAGAGATCCAATCATTTAATTTTAGATCTACATTACCTCGAACATTAAAACGTTCCGTTTTGTTATTTTGAGCCTGACCAAAGTCAACAAGATCACCGGTTCTAAAAAAACCTACATCTGTATAGTAACGTGCCTGTTCATTACCTCCAGAAATTTCTACTGTTGCATCATAGCGTTGATAAACCTTCTTTAAATAATCATCACTATAATAATTCACATTTGGATATCTATATGTATTATTTCCAGACCCAGAATTAAAGATGTTCTCGTCTGTATAAAGTGGAGTCAATCCGTCATTCTCCCTAGCTTCGTTGTAAAAGGTCATATATTCTGCAGAACCCAAATACTTTGGAAACCTTTTCGGAACAAACAAACCTGCATCAACACGTACGTTAATCTTTTGCTGACCTATTTCTCCACGTTTAGTAGTAATATAAATTACACCTTCTGCTGCTCGACTACCATAAAGAGAAACTGCCGTAACACCTTTCAAAAAGGTAATTTGATCAATTTCGACGGGTAGCACACTTTCTGCGCTTCTTGGAATACCGTCGACTAAAACCAAGTAATTACCCATGCCCCAAATATTACCACCGTTGAAACCGCCTACAAAGGCATTTAAACCGTCCAAACTATAGGTAGTATAATTTTTTTGCAGTATTTCAGGAAGATTGACATAAGAAGTGCCTCCCGCAATAATATCATCTTTATCAACTCTCTGATAGGCTATCTGCACCTCTTCATCAGAACCTTCTTCCAATATTATTTCACCCAGTTCTTCAACAACCTTGATGGAAACAGATTTGTAACCAGACGCAGAGATATTAAGAAAAGTACCTTGATTGACTGTTATAGAAAAAGAACCAAAAGCATCACTGGTCGTCAAGGTATTGTCCTGTTGGCTTTGAATAACTGCTCCATCAATAGGTTTTCCTTCACTGTTAAAAATACCGGCCTCAACGGTGATTTGCTCAGTACCCTGAGCGCATACCTCTAAAGAAAATAAAGCAATCAATGCAAACAGAACAATTTTTGTTTGTAAGTATTTCATTTAATATTACGTTTGGATTATATAAATTTTAATGCCGTATATCAACACCTCTTTAATCTGGATTACCACCCAGGGTTTTGAGCAAACTCGAGATACATATTAACATCGGCGACCTTTAAAGGCAGCCAGTAATGTTTAGATGAGTAATTTCTTTCCAGAATGACGTTTTCCCTAATGTTTAAAACTCTGTTTTGAGTGGGATCTTCAGTATTAAATTCTCCTGCTCGATCAAATTCTAACGAGGTTTTAAGAGTATAAGGCTTTTCTATAAGTAGCATCCATCTTCTTAAATCATTAAAACGATGACCTTCAAAGGCAAGCTCTACAGCTCTTTCTCTTCTTAGTTCGCTCATAAAATCATCCAATGAACCTCCAAAACCACCTTCAGAACTACCTAAAAGTCCAACTCCGGCACGATCCCTAACAACATTTATAGCTTCAACCGCAGTTTTTGAAAAGTTGGGTGATTTACCATTGAGCGTGCCATAACCTTGAGCAGCGGCTTCAGCATACATCAAATACACATCAGCTAAACGCATCCAGGGTAAATGTAGATTTAAGTTGACCCCATAATTAAAACCATCATCATAGCGATTTGCAGTAATTGGGATAAACTTGTAATTTAGGAAACCAGTTCTACTACCGGTACTTACGTCCCTATAACTACCTCCAGTAAATAAATTAGCATATCTGTTTGACTCTACGTCATCTGGCATAGCTCCTTGTATAACCTGTACACCATCAAAAATAATATCGTGGTAAAATCGTGGATCTCTATCCTTCCACGGGTATTGCGGATCATAACCAGATTTAGCATCAGGTTTAGTAATGTCAGGAATAGGTAGACCATTGGCCATTCCATAATAACTCACATAATTGGCCGTTGGCATAAAATTACTACCGTCTTGAATTATAGCGGGCTGATATTGCTTTGTGGTACCATAATTCGATCCATTTGCACCAAAATAAGGACCTCTAAAGATTGCCTCAGTACCACCTGGAATACGCCATCCTTGACCAGTGGTATAAAAATTGTCACTGTAATTTTCAAATGCTAACAATTTGTATGGAGCCTTGTTGCTTTCGCAAAGGGAAAGTAATTCACCAAATGCAGAAGCCGCCATTTTGCTGTATTCTACATCGTAGGTTTGTGTTCCTTTAGATTCTAAATTCATCAAAGGACTGGCTGCCCATAAGTAGTTTTTGCCTAAATAACCTAAGGCCATAATCTTGTTTATCCTCAGATCATTTTTTCCTTTGGTCGCAGATCCCGGTTGTGTATCATCCCAATTAACAGGAAGTAAATCTGCAGCCTCCCGTAAATCTGCAGCCGCGAGATCTGCACATTCTTGATAACTTAATCGCGGTAATGTTAAGGCTTCGTCACTAGGCAAAACATAATCGATATAGGGCATGCCGCCAAAATATTGTATTAGTTGAAAATGAAACCATCCTCTAAAGAACAAGAGCTGTCCTTTTATAAAGTCTTTTTCTTGCTGCGTAGCGTCAGTCAAAAGATCAAGATTCTCCAAACCAAGATTGGCCTTACGAATACCATACCATCCATTTTTCCATAGATCCTTTTGAAATCTATCATCATTGCGGGATGCATCTCCTTGGTTGAGCCATGAAGCGCCCCAACCGTCAAATTCTGTTTGCCAGCCCCAGAAATTCCCATCATCAAAGGCATTAACAACATGGAAATTCATATCAGCAGAAGTGATTTCATCTTCACCCCAGTTAAAAGAATTGGTCCAATATGCATTGGAAAAATCTGGAATACACATATACAATTCCTCCGTAAAACCTTGAAAATTTGTAAAGTTTTTAAAAGCTTCTTCCGAAGAAATAATCGATTCAGGCTCCTTGTCAAGATAATCTTCACAAGATGACAGACAAACTAACGACATAATCGCCAAGTAGCACCTAATGAGAATTCTAAAATAATTTTTCATAATAATATTTTTTTTAAAAGGTGATATTCAATCCTAAATTAAATCGCTTTACGGTAGGATATGCACCTTGAGACGCCCATCCCGTTCCTGCAGAGTTTGACTCTCTATCATCTGGCATTTTCGTCCAGATGTATAAATTGTTTCCGTTTAAGAACAAACGCAGGCTTTCAAAACCTAAACTTTGAAGTAGTTTAGAATCTTCGTTAATGGTATATGCTATTTCCGCATTTTTTAGCCGCACATAGGATCCGTCATAAAAGAAACGCGAACCATCTGAAGCACCATTGGGCAATGATAGCCATCGTGGCACTGGGGCATCGGCATTTGTATTGTCTTTACTCCAATAGGAACCTTCATCATAAACAATATTGTTTTGATTGCCGAGACTCCCGAAAACTACCTGACGTGTTACATTGTTGACACCAAAGAATTGTACAAAACCGCTTATACCTTTCCAGTTAAATCCTACAGTCGCGTTGTATGTGTTTTGAGGAGCGCCAGCAAAACCATAGGGTACTACATCAAAATTATCTATAACACCATCCGCATTAAAATCATTTATTTGATAACCTCCGGGGAGTTTATAATCATCACCACTATTAAACTGGGTTGTACCATATACTTCATCCCAGGTATTGTAAAAACCTGCATCTACAAAGGTTCTTGCTTGATTTATCAGTTTATTTGATCTCTTTTGATAGTCTTCCAACAGTCCTGGATCGTCACGCTCAATTACCTTATTCTTAGCGTGAGTCATATTAAAATCAGCAAACATGCTAAAATTCTGACTAAAGCTATGTTTCAAGTTCAAAACCAATTCATATCCTTTATTTTCGACAGTACCCAGATTAGCAACAGGAGCTGTAGTACCATAATACGATGGTATAGCCCTATCATTACCAGTAATTAAAATATCAACCCGTTCATCACGGAAAAAATCGACGCTACCTCCTACAGCACCATTAAGAAAACCGAAATCAAGACCAATATTGGCTTTCTTTACTTTCTCCCAGCTTATTGCAGGGTTACCAACGGCAGATTCAACGTACCCTACGTATGGACTTTGCTCTGCCTGCTCACCCGTAGTGCCAAGACGCGCCTGACCTCCATAGGCCCATTGCGTTTGATAAAGAAAACGAGCTTCTACATTATCATCCCCTATCTCTCCGTAAGAAGCTCTTAGTTTAAGATTGTTAACGAAATTTATGTTTTCCATAAATCTTTCGTTAGTGATGTTCCAGCCTAATCCTCCAGAAGAGAAAAATGCAAAGCGATTATCTGGACCAAAACGCTCAGAACCATTATAAGCGCCATTATATTCTATTAAATATCTATTGTCATATCCATAGGTTGCACGAAAAACCCAATCCTCGCGATAAAAGGGTAGAACACTACCACTCGCAAATTCATTTCTATTGAAAAGCCCCATAGCGGTCACATCATGCTTTTCCTCAATTGTGGTATTGTAATTTAACTGTGCCTGATAAAACAATCTCCTGAAAGAAGAATTATCATCTACTGCACCAGGAGCAGCATTCCATCTTATTCCTTGTTGATAATTAAATCCTGTATTCGCATCAAATGTTTGTCTATAGGTAGTAATCCCTGTAGTTGGGTCTATATATTTTTCTTGTGGGTCATTGTAAAGATCATTAACACCTCTATCTCTTTCAACAAAGGTATTATCAAGACCTATGGTACCATTAAAACCCAAACCATCAATTATCATATCCAAGTCCTGCTCCAGGCTAAAATTCGTTTGTAGTTGCGTGTTAGTCAGATATTGCACCCCACTTATTGCAAGATTTCTTATCGCATTACCTTCACCACCACCAGATGGCGCATCATAACCCCAAGCTCCATCAGAATATTGAGGTAAATAAATATCTGGAGGTGTTGAGTAAGCAGCGATCCAGTACACATAATTATCTCCACCAAAATTCCACGGAGTTTTACGTACTCCATATGAACCTGAAAGCCCCACCTTGAATACGGTGCTGGATGTTAATTGGAAATCTAAGTTAGTCCGCACATTTAACCTGTTAAAGTCAAAACCTGGCTGGTAGCCTCTAGCATTATCATATTCCTTCAATAAATCGCCTTCGTGTTGAAAGTCAACACCTGCAAAATATTTTACAAATTCAGAACCGCCACTTATATTAAGGTTTGCGTTATAAGCGGGTGCAAAATCCCTGAATAAAGCTGAATCCCAATCCACGTTGGGATAACGTTCGCTTTCTGCCAAATCAGCAGGAAAGCGATACTTATCTATAATATCTTGAGGCATATACGCGCCCCAGGCAGCTGGAGTTCTAGAAAGCTCATTTTCAATGGCTTGATTCCGCACCATAAACGTGTCGTATGAATCTTTTTTACCTGGAAGCTTTGATGCTGTTTTTACCGTAGTATTTATACGGGCCCTCAGCACTGCTTTTCCTATTTTACCTCTTTTAGTGGTAATTAAGATAACCCCATTCGCACCACGCACACCGTAAACAGCTGTCGCAGAAGCATCTTTCAAAACCGATATCGATTCAACTGAACTGACAGCGACCGTGTTCATAGGTCGTTCAATTCCATCTACCAGAATTAAAGGTTCACCACCGTTCCAACTACTTTGCCCCCTTATGAATATTCGCGGATCTTCGGCACCCGGCAATCCGGTACTTGATGTGGTGATAACACCAGGAACATTGCCTGCAAGCGCTGAACCCAGATTAGGAACATTACCCGAACGCTCCAAAACCTCTCCAGAAGTTTGGGATATTGCAGCAACAATACTTTCCCTCTTTTGTTGACCATAACCTATAATGACAACTTCATCTAGTGAAGTCTCATCAGCTTCCAATGTCATATCAATAATTTTATCTTCACCAACTCTTCGCTCTACCGTTTTAAAACCGACATAGCTAAAAAGCAGTACAGCCTCAGATGATGGTACATTAATAGTATAGTCACCATTAAAGTCGGTTACAGTCCCTAATCCCGATTCACCTTTTATAAGTACATTAACCCCAGGTATCGGCATCCCGTCACCAGCGGAAACAATTGTTCCAGAAACAGATGTTTGTTGTTTTGTGTTTGTCTTATATACGGTAGAAAACTCATCAGTCATAGACAGGACGTCCCCTGCAAAAAAGACCTGAAATATGATTCCCAGAATCAAAGTCTTTGATAAGTACGTAGTTTTAAATAATCGTATTTTCATATTTTATTTTTGACTTTCCGGTTTGGTTACTTATTCGCAATCGATATAGTTTTAAGATTGTTAAATCTCAAACAAACACAGTTACGAAAACGATTGATTTTTTATATTAATGAGTTTTATTCAATCACTCTTTACAAGCGTATTTATAATATCTTTTTTTTAACGGTAAAATCTTGAAATGTTAATTGAAATACAAAAAAGGAATTTAATTCCGGTACCTTCAATTTTAATTAACAAATATTACCATTTCCTTAACGAAATTCAACTTTACAAATGTATTTGCAAAATTCAAATCTGTAGTATGTCCATGTTACAAATACTCTTTGATATGTAACATGTAGCATGAAAATTGTAGAATTAATGGGGCGGGAACAGGAATGCAAGAAAATTGTATGGCAAAAGCATCAATAATATAATAACGTTATAATTGGGCTTTTAAAAATGAAACTTTTCCTTTATAAATTTATTTGAAAGAGGAAACCACGTATATTTTAAGTTGAAAAGGATACTGAACTGACACTTTTTGATAAAAGGTAAGGAATATTAGGTTTTGTTGTAGAAAGTGTTCTTTTTATCCGAAATAATTTACTTCCAATTTTCAGTTCAAAAGGGTAGATTTTTAATCGTCAATTTTGACTTTTCATATTGCCGCGCAAAATATTTTCAATCTGTTTTTAGCGATTTTGGCTTAAATCGGTCGATTTTTGAGCATTTAGGCGCGATTTTAAAGCAGGTGATTTTTGCTTTAATTGCCATTTGTGGTCTGATTTGGGAGATTTTCTAAGCCAAACATTATTTAAAGCGTCAAGTACGGATTAATGTAATAGAAAAGTAGTAATAACGCGTAAATTCAGATTTTGAAATTCCACCCTAATTGTGGTTATACGTTATTG
>Ga0314774_1000844_pt1 | contig 21714 bp, 18 predicted proteins | sample MetaGCBIA2018_FD_204515 | JGI IMG/M metagenome (GOLD analysis project Ga0314774, IMG submission 204515) | Cryopeg brine microbial communities from Beaufort Sea near Barrow, Alaska, United States - CBIA 2018 | ecosystem: Environmental > Aquatic > Marine > Coastal | place: USA: Alaska | collected...
TGTTAGACAGAGTAAATTGTCAATTTACAACCACTGGGTGTGCAGTGACAATTAACTCTGTCGTAACCAATTTCCACCCAAAAAGCCTTGAACCCCTTGATTCTTCTAGCCTTAAGCCCAATTCACCTTATCCCCGTAAATTCCAAATTCACAAAACTCTGTTGTGAAAAATTTCGAACCAAATCTCTGTTTTTCCCTTCAGTTTTCTGAAAATGCTGATTTAGAGCCTTTTCGTGACAAAACTCTGGACTTCAAAAAAGCAAGAAATGAGGAATAAGGAAAAACAGGGTTGAAGACTTCTAATACTTCGAATCATTCCTTTCGGTTGATTAATAAGGCTTTTTGCCTTATATTAAAACATAATGAACGTTATTAATTCTGAAAGATCATCTGGAAAGTTTTTCTATATTTATCAAAAATAAATTTGACACAGAATAGTATAAACAGTTAAGGTATAGAGTCGTATCAATTACTTTCATGCAATCCTAGCCTTCTTACCTAATCGACATATGCAATCATCACTTACTATCATCTACTCTGCATCAATAATCTGCCACTTGAAATCTTCATAAATCATATAAATATCAAGGTTTCTAATTAAATCTGTATCATTTCTATTTGAAATATTCATAATAAACACTTTTTCTTTATCCATATATCTTCCTAAATATGAAAACTCATAATTCCAAATTCTTGATGACTCATGTTGAGTTAAGGTGCTCCATGGAAAATTCTCAACATAATCTTCGTTTATATAATTTTCTGCTTCTTCGGAATTACCATAATCATAATTCCATAAAAAATATTTGATTGTATCCGTAGATATTTGCCGTCTGTCAACTCTTCTTCTATTAAAATAGCCATAATCATTAGTCAAAAATGGTTTTTCAAATGGAAATAAATAGTCTTCACCATTCTCTTTATTACTAAATTTCAACCCGCTACTATACGCTTCTTCCCAATCAGCTTTAAATTCATAGTGAATAATATTCATATTACCCGCCATACTACTTCCACCAATATTTGGAGGTTCCAATGATGATGAAGCCTCATTATAAGTGCCCATACTGAACTTATCATAAATCTCTAATGAAACATATGTCCAATCAATAGACTCTGTATTATATATAATTTCACAATTAACTCTATATTTATACACTCCTTTCTCAATATGATAGGGCTGACTGTAAAAATAACTAATTTTCATTATCGCTTGACTCATCTTCAATGGTAATTTCAGTTTACGAAGAATCTCAGGATAATCTCTATAATTTAATAATTCATAATTGTACCTCTCAATATTCTTAACATAAACACTAAATTCATCAAATTCTATATACTCACCAATATAATATGTATCGACTTGAATTCGATGTTGAAAATAAAAAAATACAGTTACAATTAACCATGTACCCAAAGTAACTAGCAGCACCCATTTCAAAACACCTTTTTTCTTCAACATATATCTCCCATCATGATAATATTCATTTTAAATATTAAACTGCATCACACTTGATCTTCGAAGATTCATGATAACATATATGGCATTTAATTATGCAGTTTTACACTCTGCTCTTTTTATTTACTCCTATATTTATACAGAATTTCTGAAAAATCAGGGTATCAGTCTTTCTTCTGATACTTATGTTTAAATTATCATTTATAAAACATATTCATTTTCACCTTCCCCTTGGACCCTTTAAAGACTTTAAAACAGGCGTCTAAGGAATAAGAAACAAGAATTCCGTAAGACAATACTGAAAAAAATATTGGAACCGTCTTTATTAATGATCATGATACAGTGGTTTTGGGCAAAAGAAAACTCACCTCCAAAAATCCTTGTGTAAACGGATTTTGGGGTGAGTTTTCGCCATAGTTTTATCAACTAATTCAGAGTTTTGTCTGTTAGAGCAGATTAAATTGTCAATTTACAACCTGTCAACTCACACTACAATCTTACATTTTCACCAACACCCCAAACAACCCTCAGTCCCTTACCCCAGGCACCTCTCCACCATTTCACCTAAAACCTGTATTAATCGGTTTTATATTTTTATTGATAGGCACAGAGTAAATATAAGGCATCCAGAGGTTTTTCCAGAAGTGTTTTCAGAGGGTGTTTTGACAACGGTTTTACATTTTGAGTCAAATTTACATTTTAAGGGATGGCATCTCAGGCTCTTTCCAGGCATTTATTCAGGGGTATTCTCAGGAGAATGTTCGGTATATGTTCAGGCATCTGTTCAGGCGTTGCCTCGGTATGAACTCATGTATATCAGTCATCATTATTTAACTGCCAGAACACTTTCAAGCTTGTTAACTGGATTCAGTAATGGCATTCCCTTTGAATAACCCAATATTTTTTCTTTTTTAGGAATAACAACGGGATGAATGTTTAGCTCTTTAAGTATACTAACTTAACCTTCATCATATAAGCCAGAAACAGCTCTGTAGTATGGTAAGTACTGATATCTTTCCTCATTCCTTTTTTCTTCTTATTATACTTTAAATGCCGATTCCTAAGGGCAACTTCAAATCTTAATATGCCTTCTTCTTCTTCTGGTATAGGATTCCCTTTATCTATTCTTTCCTGTTCTTTATCATATACTTTAACCTCCATATTTTTATTTTCTAAGCTAACTGTTGTTGAATAATCTCTCTCTTTTTTTAAATGGTAATGCTGTGACCTTGTTTTCTTGAATAATTTTAAAATTAGTTCTCGATTTTCCTTCGAACCAACTTCTACATCTAATCTATAATCAATTCTTGTCAGATTTATTGAGTCTTCATTATTAATAAGGAAATAAGAACATATACTATCATGTATAGCCAGTAGTGATTCCAGACTATCTGGCATGATTTTATAAGAATGAAGTGCTTTGATAGCATCTAGGTGTACTGATATAAAGTAGCTATCTGCTGTTTTAATCAGCTTGACTTTGATGCCTGGAATTAGGCGTTCTAAGTCTTTTGTAATTATTTTAAATGGTTTAAGTGCGTGGAGAAGAGTAATTTCTGTAAGGTTTTCTTCTTTAACTGGAATGATGAATTCATAAGTGTGTATAAGCATTTTTTTCTCCTTTGGAATAGTATGGATGCCTTAGATTAAGCATTTGTAGGTGGTTGTTTCAATTGGCTACCCCTATATTTACTGTTAGATAAGGAATCCTTATCTTTGAAGTAGCTGTTATCTATACTAAGCACAAAAGTAAAATATATAACACAAAAAGTAAAAAAGATTGATAAATTAAAAAAACGAGCACAATTCTCGTCATTTTCTATCCCATATAAATTTATAACCATAATATCTGGTAAAAGAAAAGCGAGCCGATTGGCTCGCTATTGTTTGTTTTGTGGTGCGTGGTTGCCGATTTGGAATCTGTAAAATTGACGATTAAATGTAAGATTAGATTTCGCATGGACACAACCACTGGGAACCGTCCCCAATGGTCGGTTATTCTACTGTAACTGACTTAGCTAAGTTCCTTGGTTTATCAACATCATGGCCTAAACCGGATGCGATATAGTAAGCGAATAACTGTTGTGGAATATTTACAAGTAATGTTGTAAACATCCAATGGGTTGATGGTACAAAGATAACATCATCAGCGATTCTTTCAACTAATTTATTACCTTCTAATGCGATTGCTATTACTTCGGCTCCACGAGCTTTAACTTCTTTAATATTGCTTATCGTTTTTTCAATGAGATCTTCTTGTCCAAGTAGTCCCATAAGAACTGAGCCTTTTTCAATGAGTGCTATCGGTCCATGTTTAAGTTCTCCAGCCGGATAGCTCTCAGCATGTAAATACGCGATTTCTTTGATCTTGAGGGCACCTTCAAGTGATGCTGCCGCATCAAGTCCACGACCGATATAGAAGATGTTCTTCATATCCAAGTGTTTATCGGCTAATGCTTTTATCTTATCAGCTTGAGCAATAATTGATTCTACTTGATCTGGCAGTTTATTTATGGCGATCTTAAGCTTTTCGAATTCCTCATCCGATATCTTGCCTAAAATTCTTCCGATTTTAATACTGATCAAATACATAGCAACAATCATTGCCGAATAAGCTTTTGTTGACGCTACTGCAATTTCAGGACCTGCACAAGTATATAACACATCATGAGCTTCTCTTGAAATTGTCGATCCAACTACATTTACTACGGCAACAACATATGCCCCTGCTTTTTTGGCCATACGAAGCGCTGCTAAGGTATCTGCTGTTTCCCCGGATTGTGATACAACAATCATTAACGTGTTCTCATCTAAGATAGGATCTTTATATCTAAATTCAGATGCCACTTCACTCACTACTGGAATTCTTGAAACTTTTTCAATTATTTCTTTTCCCACAACACCAGCATAATATGCTGTTCCACACGCAACAACGTATATTTTGTTCACTCGATCGAGGAGTTCTTTATCAATATTCACGGTATCCAGTTTTACTTCTTTATAATCCGGAGCTAAACGGGATGCAAGAGTATCTCTAATAACTTTTGGTTGCTCATATATTTCTTTAAGCATGAAATGTTCGTATCCGCCCTTTTCAGCAGCATCGATATCCCAAGTAACTTTGAATAGTTCTTTTTTAAGCTCTTTCTTATCCATATCTAATATTCTAACAGAGTCTTTTGTTAAAATTGCAATTTCATCATCTTCTAAAAATATGACATCTCTTGTATGCTTAAGGATTGCAGGTATATCAGATGCAATAAAGTTTTCACCTACCCCAATTCCTACAACTAATGGACTATCTTTACGTATAGCAATGATTTGATCTGGATTTCTATGAGATAGAACGCCAAGAGCATAAGATCCCTTAATACGTTTAGTCGCCATAAGTACAGCATCTAAGAATGTAGTTGCTGTTTTTTCACATTCTTCGATAAGATGTACAATGGTCTCTGTATCTGTTTCAGAAACGAATTTATAACCTTTTTCAATTAATTCTTCTTTAAGATCTAGATAATTCTCAATGATGCCATTATGAACAACCGCAATATCAACGCCTTCATTCATATGAGGATGGGCATTTAGATACGATGGCTCTCCATGAGTTGCCCATCGTGTATGACCGATACCAATTTGACCCATCATATTGGTTCCTACAAGTGCTGCTTCAAGGTCCGCTAAACGACCTTTTGATTTAACTAACTCTATTTTTTGATCGAAAATTGCTACCCCTGCCGAATCATATCCTCTATATTCTAGAGACTTTAAACCTTCAACAAGTATAGGTGTTGCTTTTTGTTTACCAATATAACCTACTATACCACACATATTATCTCTCCTATCCGATTACTAAGCTAATCTTTTCTCTATTAATTCCGCTAGTGCTTTTGCGTCTCTTGTAAGCTCTGCTTTGTTCTTTCCTTCAATCATAACTCTAACTAGGGGTTCCGTTCCTGATGGACGAATAAGAACCCGGCCATTTCCTGCAAATTTATCTTCAAGTGCTTTAACTTCAGCAGCAATGACTTCATCATTTAAATAATCATATTTTTTGGCGGTACTGACTTTTGCATTAACCAGTACTTGCGGTAGTATATTCATTATTGATGCGAGATCAGATAACTTTTCACCTGTTGCTCTCATCACTTCTAGAACATGCAGCGCTGATAACAAACCATCCCCTGTTGTATTCTCGTCCAAGAAGATAACATGTCCAGATTGTTCACCGCCGATATTATAGCCATTTTCAATCATATGTTCCAGAACATATCTATCTCCAACTTGAGTTTGTACAATATTGATACCTTGCTCTTTACCCATAAGAGTAAAACCTAGATTACTCATTACCGTTCCTACAATCGTATCCTTTTTCAATGTTCCCTGATCTTTCATGTAATTACCGCATATCGCCATAATTTCATCGCCATCCACAAGTTGTCCATGTTCATCAACTGCTAGACATCTGTCCGCATCACCATCAAAGGCAAATCCTATATCAGCTCCAACTTGAATGACGTACGCCTTAAGGTCATCCATATGCGTTGAGCCACACATTTTATTGATATTCGTTCCATCCGGCTCGTTATGAATGATGACTACATCTGCACCCAGTTCTCTTAGTGCTTGTGGCGCAGATACATATGATGCTCCGTTAGCGCAATCAATTACAACTTTTAGCCCTTCAAAACGATGGCTTACTTGTCTTTTTGCATATCTGATATAATCAAATATACTTTCACTTCTGTTTGTTACACGGCCAATATTCGTTCCCGTTGGTGTTTCAATTGATTGGCAGTTATCGTCAACTAAAGCTTCTATCTCATCTTCAATGTCATCCGGTAGTTTATACCCTTTATTATCAAAAAACTTAATGCCATTGTATTCCACCGGATTATGTGATGCCGATATAACAACTCCTGCATCAGCCTCGTACTCTCTCGTTAAATAAGCTACTGCCGGTGTAGGTACAACACCGATACTAATCGCGTTTGCTCCAACCGAGCAAATTCCAGCTATCATTGCGGCACTTAACATCTCACCACTAAGTCTTGTATCTCTTCCAATCAATATGGTAGGCTTATGCTTATTCTCTCTAGTTAAAACATATGCTCCAGCTTGGCCAAGCCTATAAGCCAACTCAACAGTCAACTCACTGTTTGCTATACCTCTTACTCCGTCTGTTCCAAACAATTTCCCCATTTTGGTTCTCCTTCCAATTTCTATCTGAATATCATTATATCACTTTGTCTCTAAACTACAATTGTTTAATCCTAAAAGGCGACTAAACAATCTCTTTGGTATATACCACTTTGACAATTGGTATGAAATACACGCTTCTGCCCATAACGTTAAGTGAGGACTTTCCTGTATCCAAAAAAAGTTGCCACACCATACCAAATGGATTCTCAATCATGTTAGCTTATAGGATTGAAGCAAGAACGTTTATCTTCCTGTTTAAGTCCATTAGCTCTATGTCTGATTTTCATTTGCAGAATGTAACAACTTTTATGTAATATTTCATTGACCTACTAACTACAATTCTTCAAACGCTAAGGATTAATAATTGTTTCAGTACTGCCAATGGTTTCTTCCTCAACAGCTTCTTCTACCTTTGAAAGTTCAATAACAACCTTCGGTTTATCAGTTAACAATTCCACACCCGAAGGTGTAAATAAACTGATTTCAACTTCATGAGTACCTTCTTCTAAATCTCGAAGTGAAATACTTGGAGATATACGCTCAATATCTATTGTTTCAAGCTTTGAGCTGATTCCCTGATATTTAAGCTCAAATACTTCATCGTCTACATAACTGAACTGTAGGTTTTCAGATAAATGTCGAACATTAATATCATCATGAGTAAGTATGAGAGTTTTCTCTTCAATTGCCTCAATATCAATATATACCTCTATGATATCAACATCTTTATATACACTGATGCCTGCTGGTAACAAACTTTTTGCATTAACGGTTAATATAGTATCTTCCGTCAATTGGCTTATATCTATACCGCTAATCATTAATGTTTCCGTTAAATCAATAAGTTCTTCTTTACCTCTTACACTTAACGTATTCTGACTTAACGTTATACCTACTAACTCATATCCACTTGCATTTGTTTCTTCGATGTTCTCTTTTATGTTAACAACTTTCAACTTTTCGATTGGAACTTGAATTTGTACTTGACTGGCACTCTTTGTAAGTCCGGCAATTTCATTATTAGATTCATCAATTATTTGAGGTGAGCCATACAATATGACATCTCTCTTAACTCCATCGATTTTAACTGGTACCAGAACGCTTTTAATTAAACCAATTTTGGATTCTGGCCCTTCAACTTCAATATTATTAGGAGTAACGACAGGGTCCAAATAGATATAACCATCACCTGGTTCACCAATCATATAAGGCTGTACTTCTTTTTGGACTGTAATAATACTTTCCAATTTGACCATCATCATACTAGGTTCTTTTTCAAGGATAGTTAGAGTGTCCGGTACTTCTATTTCAATATCAATTGCACCTGTAATGGATTTTTTTTGCAAATCAGCGACGGCAACAATATCTTTCGCAGTCATCCGATCAACAATAGAACGTTTTCCACGCACTTTAACATTTACAGTTTCACCTTCGCGATACTCAATTGCTTTTTTCTCTGAAGTTATCACTTCTTCATTTATCTTTGCTACTTTTATATCATAGAATACTCGTGTTGTTTGAGGATCTTCCACATTGACTATAACAAGCCATAACAGGAAACCCAAAAGAAGAGAAAGAAGTTTCCACCAAAAATTATTTGTTATTTTTTCTATCAATTTTAGGCCATCCTTTCCATATTTTGAACTTTCTAGGCTCTGCGACAGATGAATATATATGTAACAACTTATTCTTAAGATATTCAGATTCCACTCCACGAACCAGGTTTCCACCAATAGCAACAGATACTTTTCCTGTTTCTTCCGAAACGATAATAACAACAGAATCGGATACTTCTGTTATACCGACACCTGCACGATGTCTTGTTCCAAGCTCTTTACTTAATGTCATATTATCGGACATAGGAAGATAACAAGTAGCCGCAACAATTCGATTATCACGAATTATTATGGCTCCGTCATGTAATGGGGTATTATGTTCAAAGATATTAACTAAAAGTTGACGCGATACATAGGCGCCGATTGCAATCCCAGTATCCTCATATTCGTCGAGTCGCTCATCTTGTTCAATTACAATTAAAGCACCCGTTTTCGTTGATGACATTTCAAACACCGAAGCGACGATTTCACGTATGATAGATTCACTGCTCTTGCCTTTATCTTTGTTGTCTTCAAACGGAATCATAGAATTCAGAATATTACGACGACCAAGTTGTTCAAGTGCTCGTCGCAACTCAGGTTGAAACACAACAATAACAGCAATAATTCCAACATTAATGGTTTTACTGAAAATCCATAGTATTGTATTAAACTCAAAGATTGTTGCTCCTGCCGAGATAAATCCTAACACAATTAATCCCTTGAATAGCATCCACGCTCTTGTTCCACGTATCCAAACAATAAGTTGGTAAAACACATATGCAATAAGGAAAATCTCAATTATATCTTTGGTTTTAATTAATGGTAATTGATATACTAAGTCAGAAAACCAACTTACTATTTCTTGAATCGACGTCATTGCGTCCACCTCTATATTGGTTTATTGTGTTCCTATTCTATAAAATCAACTATATCTATTTGATTTTTTTGACTTCTTTCTGGGGCATTGTAGCTTTTACTTTTGGAATAGTACGTACATAATAGTAATAGTCATCATCTTCAAATTGAAGCTTTTCAGCTCGTTTATAATCAAGGCTGAATTTAAAAAATTGAAATCCTGCTACAATAAGACCACCTATAATTGTACCAACAAATACACCACCAATGCCGATATTTGCGTTCAGTGCTACATTCCCAATTATAAATGTTAAAATCATCGTAACGACACCAACTCCAATTGTTATATACCAGATATAATCAATTTCTAACTTCTTAACAAAAAACATAATGATAACGGTGATAGAAAACACCGCAATAGTCAATACTAAAACTTTATCGTTTAAAAGAACATTTGATAAATATTTATACATATTAATCATAATGTCAGGACTTTCAAAAAGTGTTGTGCCTTGAATATTATTGTCTAATATCCCGGGTAAATAACTTGCAAACCGATAGACTGCAACTCCAACTGCAAGTGGCACTATTGAACTGATTCCTAAGAATAATCCTGCAAAGATCGGAAGGACATAAACGATTTTCAAGCTGTAGAATAACGGTACCAACATGATAAGATACGCATGTTTTGGTTGTAGTCGTGCAAATAGGAAATAAACAACTAACATAGCAACAAAAATAATGATTGTCGCTTCAATGGATACCGAAAACAGTTGTGCAGATACAACTACAATTAGCAACATTAAAAACCAGCTTGATGGTAAAAAAGCTGCCAAAGCTGCAATTGCCATATTCACACCTAGTTTTGCAAAGATGGGTGAATAACCAAAAAATGTATTTAGTTTTGTTATGATGATTAGTGAAATAATAAATTTACCAATTGGATTAATGAGTTTATCGTATTTCTTATATATCTCTATAAGAAGTGACTTGATTTCTAGTAATTGTGTCATTAGTTATCCTCCGCACTATTTGCTTTTCGTATATTTCTCAAGATCTCTTAACTCTTTTTGATAGTGTTTAAGTCTTACTTCAGCAACATCATATTCTTTACGGTACATTCTACCACTTAAAAACGAATAAACTGCCATAATCAATATCCAGATTGTTAAATAGCCCACACCTTCTCCAACGAAATCATAGTCCGTAAATCGAGCAAGGTTATCTAGAAATTTAGAACCAAAGTCAGCAGCAAATAGGACAAATACTGCAATTGAAGCAAAAAGACAAGTTACAAAACTATTATATGAAATATAATCAGCTTTCGTTCTCTTAATAATTTCAAGGTCTTTTTTACCTTCATTTTCCTCGTAAGAAGCTAACTTGGTCATGATTTTAATTTTTTCTTCATTTACCATGCGGGTAACACCCCATTTCTTAAACTTTTACATCATAACTATTATATCATATCATCTGTGTTAAGCAAGGATATTCACTTACAAGTTTATGACATTTCAGGTGATTTTGTTCATAAATAAAGGGCAGTATAGGTTTGAAATAACCCACACTGCCTTTTTATGTATATATTCAATATTTTATACATTCATATAATCAGTGATCAATTTGAATAATAAGATTATCTTTATTTAAAGCCAAATCAATATCAACAGATTCCAATTTGCATTTTGCACCGACTATTGTCTCTATAAGCAATTCAATCTCTATTTTAAAATTACTATAAAACGTTTCTCTCACAAAACTAACTAACCTTTCATTCTTTCTATTCTCAAGTAATGCAAGTTCATATTTGGTAATCGTGTCATGTGCTTCGATTTCGATGAGATTGGATTTAATAAGTGATCTCACAAATTTAGGACCTTTACCCACTTTATTCTTTAGAAACTGTGCAAGTTGATTTTGAATTTCTTTTTCTAAATCTTTTTTCTCATTCATATCTGATACCAGATAATCTCCAAGAACTATATTAGTATCTTTGTTCTTAAAAAGTTTAAAAGCACTATCTTTCATTGCTCTCAGTAATTCATCTACATCTATTGGTTTAAGAATATACTTATCAATACCCATGTCAATGGCTTTTAATACTGTTTCAACATCTGAAAAAGCTGTAGTTACTATAATTGAAGTCTCTTTATTTATTTCTCTAATTTTCATGCTCATTTCGATACCGTTCATTCTTGGCATCCTTGAATCAGTAATAACAATATCCGGTTTTGATTCGATAAATTTTTCATATCCCTCTTGACCATCTTTTGCTACAATTATTTTCCCTACTCTTTTTTTGAGAAAATAAACGAGTTCCTCCCGAGTATCCTCATCATCTTCAACGTACAGCACTTTTAAATTCATTAATAAGTCATCATACATTTTCATTCTCCTTTTTATTAGGAATTTGAACATTAAATCTTGCACCGTCAATAGTATTTGTAACATCCAAGATACCGTCAAAGTTTTTTTCTATTATCGTTCGCGACATATATAATCCAATCCCTGTACCGGATGATTCATCTTTGGTTGTGAAATATGGATTGAAAATCTTATCCATCAATTCAACATTAATACCGTTTCCGTTATCAATAATATTGATATTGACTTTATCTTCATCTTCCTCAAAAAGAATTTTCACAAATGGTTCTAAAATCTTATTATCTATAAGAGCATCAATTGAATTGTTTATAATATTTAATACCACCTGAGACAGCTGATTTGAAAACCCATAGATCGATACGTTCTCAGAGCCTTCTACCACCAACTCAATCCCATATAATCGAAGTCGTTCATCGAAAAGATGAATAGTTCCATTAATAGTTTCAAGTAGATTAAATGATTGTTTCACATATTGAGGTTTAAAGAAATATCTAAAGTCATCAATTGTTTCAGACATTTTCTTAATAATTCTAGCTCCTTTATCAAACTTGCTATCAAAATATTCAAGTTCCTCATCACTCATTTTATTGTAGTCTAACTCATTTTGTATATTGCTCAATATAAGCGTTAACGTATTCAGCGGTTGTCTCCATTGATGAGCAATATTTCCTATCATTTCACCCATTGCCGCATTTTTGGACTGCATTAACATAAGCCCTTCTTTTCTTCTGTTCTCATCCATTTCTTTCTTAAACAACTTTTCCAACTGGATATTTAGTTCTTCAAGTTTTTGATAAATCTGCTGATTTGATTCATAATCAATTATTTCCATTTCAAAGCTATTATCTTTAACTCTTGATGCTAATTCATTGACTATCTCTAAGAATCTTCGTTCACTGCGAATTAGAATCTGCTCTTCCTGTTTTCTTAATGTGATATCACGAGCAATTAACAAAATCCGTTTTTTTTCTTCGATTTCAAACAATGTTGCTGCAAATTCATATGGTGTAACCTTACCATGTTTACTTTTTATATTCGATTCATAGAGTAATGAATCATCCATGTTTAAGGTTTGCAACCTTTCATTCAGCATATCAATGTCCTGATCAGCATCTAATTCATTTAATGACATTGAAAGCAAGGTCTCCACATCATATTCGAATGCTTCAAGGGTTTTTGAGTTAAATTCAATAAGTCCACCAACTTCACCCTTTTCATAGTCAATCAGGATAACACAATCTTTACTACTGTTAAAGATTGCTTCATACTTGTCTTTGCTCTTTACTAACTCACTTTGAAGTTTCTTTCGTTGTAGAATATCATTCTCCAATTCTATATTAAGTAATTCGACTTTATTTAGATATTTGATTTTTTCTTTAAGTTTACTCTCTCTTTGTTTCCATATTTGCAAATATAATACTGCAACGATTATGCTGATAAAAATCATTGCTGATATAGCAATTGTATAATAGTAGTTTTTACGAATAACCTCAACAACTTCATTATAATCAGCGGAGATTGTAACTATCCAAAAATGTTCACCTACAGATACTGAAGAAAATGCACTGAATTTTTTAACTCTAGTTCCATTTACATCACCTGCCCAAACAGAATGGTAGATACTTACTCCCCGCTGATTTTCCAATTGATCATTAACAACTTGTTCTAATTCGCTCCAGTCATATTCAGGAAACCTATCTCTTCTTACTTCCATTAATTTGAGACCTATATCATCATCATTTGGATGCATGAGCAGTCTGGTTTCATCTGTTTTTACAGATGCATAACCAGTTGTTCCGATCTCAACCGGTTGTACGATTTGATCATAGATAACATTCACATCAACTTGAGCACTTAATATCCCAGAGAAGACATCGTTGTTGAAAATTGGTACTATAATGTTAAAAAATGGGGGTTCATCACTTGGAAAATGGACCATCCCAATGTAAGCTTCATTACTGCTAATTACTTTTTCAATTTCTTTTTGATTTTGTTGCAAATATTGCTCTTCTGAATCTATCGAATAACTTTCAAGTGATTTACCGTCATTATCATAAACATCCATGCGACTTATTCTTGGTGAATTTACTTGGATGAAAGTTGCTAACTTTTCACCAATCATGTTGTCGTCATTATTCTTAATTGAATCTAAATCATTCAAAAAACTCTTGTCCTTGATAATTATGTCTAAAAAACGTTGATCCGCATCGATATTTTCTTCAATCGATTTTGCAATTGCGTCTGCTACTGCAAGAAGCCTTTTTTGTTCATTCGAAATAAGTGTCTCACTGAAATCAGAATAGTTCTTAAAAATCAAAATCACCATTAGTAGTGATACAGAGAAGGATATTAAGATTGTTATTAAACTTTTCTTCTTTAGCAACTTATTCATAGGGACTCCTTGGTTTTTTTTATTAATTATAACATCATACCGTACTATTCCGCACTAACTTTTGCAATTATTTTTTCATCGAACCTTTTTTTGATTAGTGGAAAAGCTATGGATATAACCGTTATTACAAGTAAACCAATGCTAACTCCTGAATCAAAAAACGCAGTATAATTTCCATCCGATATATTTAATGTCTGACGATATGAATTTTCCATTGTGTTACCTACTATAACAGCTAGAATCAAAGGAGCTGTCGGAATATTCACCTTCGACATAAAATATCCAACCAAACCGAAAATGACTAACAAGTAATAATCAACAATGCTGGTACCGATTGCATACGTTCCTACAAATGCTAATGCCAAAACGATCGGATAAAGTACTTTCGGCGGGACAGCCAAAACGCGAACCAAGAGGCCTGCAAGTGGAATATTGATAAAAGCAAGCATAATATTACCTATAAACAAACTTGCTATCAATCCCCATGCAATATCTGGATGTTGCGTGAATAGTAACGGCCCTGGTTGAATCCCTAACATGAGAAGCGCACCCATCATTACCGCCGTAGTTCCCGAACCTGGAATTCCTAATGTAAGCATTGGAATGAGTGCTCCAACACTAGCTGCATTATTGGCTGATTCCGGTGCCGCAAGCCCAATAATCTCTCCTTTACCAAACGCCTCTGGATTCTTAGCGATTTGTTTCTCATTGTTATAGGCCATAAGGGACGCCATAGTCCCCCCGGCACCAGGTAATGCGCCTATGATAAATCCAAGTGGCGCACATCGAAGAATTGGATATTTACATCTTTTCCATTCTTCTTTTGATACCCAAATTTTCCCAAATTTAGTTTGTGCCTTTTTGGTACCATCTTTAAGTGTTTTAAAGCTTTTGAATACCTCACCTAATGCATAGATTGCAATGATAATCACCAAGAAATCAATCCCGGATTGCAATTCCAATACACCAAATGTAAATCGTCGAGTACCAGATTGAGCATCAATTCCGATAGTGGCAATCATTAGTCCAATACCGGTACCAATTAAACCTTTGAGCATATTTCCTTTTGACAATGAAGACGTCATAACTAACGCAGCTACCATAAGCATGAAGTATTCAGCCGGACCGAATTTCAACGCAAATTCTGCTACTGGTGTTGCAACTAAAACCATAAGTGCAACAGCAATGAGACCACCGATGAACGAGGCTATAGCTGACATTGCAAGTGCTGATTCCGCTTTACCTTTCATCGCCATTGGATAACCGTCAAACGTAGCTGCAAGAGCAGCTCCGTCCCCCGGTGTGTTAATTAGAATCGAACTTCTTGAACCGCCAAACATCGCTCCATAATATACTCCGCACATGGTGATCAGCGCTGCCGTAGGTCCCATTGTAAAAGTAATAGGTAACAATACTGCAACTCCTGTTGCCGGCCCGAGTCCTGGCAGCATCCCTACAATCGTGCCAAGCAGCCCGCCAAGGGCTATCAGCAGCAAATGATACGGTGTTAATACAACTACAAATCCATTAAACAAATTCATTAATATCTCACTCATATTAGCCTCCTAGACTTCTAAAAATGGTATAGGCGGTAAAACAACACCTAACAATTTTGAAAAAACAAAGTAAATAATTATACTAAATAGAGTTGAGACAATAATATTTGATACCCACTTCTCTTTTCTAGTAAGGTAAAGCATGACTTCCAAAAAAACAAAGGTTGATAGAATATATCCAATTTTCTTAAATAGCAACGCATAAACAATACAGTTAATACTTGTTATTGCAATTGTAAGATATATATCGCCCTCTAAGTTCAATGCATCTTTAATATTCTGCACACTCACTTTCAATTGTGAGATACCTGTTTTAAGCAAAAAATAGACACCGAGAACGATTAACAATACTGAAATGATAAAAGGAAAGTATTTAGGTTCTACCGGATTTCCTATTGATGCTTCTTTGAGCTGTAATGTTAATACTAAGTATATTGAACCGATTATAAATATAATTAATCCCAGTAAGGAATCATTTGCATTATTCTTTTTGATCTGATCTTTCACATTCAACTTCCTTTCTGAAATTAAATACTAATCTGTTATTGTAACATTCCAATTTCTTCTAGAATGCCTTTATATTCTTCATTCGTCTTTTCAAGGAAAGCTTCGAAGTCTTCTGTATCAAGGTAACTTTGAGCCCATCCATTTTGCTTGCTTGCGTCCAACCACTCTGTAGTTTCAACCATTTTTCCTAATGTATCAGACCAAAACTCAACAGCATAATCAGGCATGTCCTTAGGTCCAAATAATCCTCTCCAGTTTTCAAACACTGCATCAATACCTTCTTCTTTGCATGTAGGAACATCTGTCAACGGTCCTTCTGCTATTCTTTCCGGTGCAGTCATAGCCAAGCATTGAAGGTTTCCACTTTCAAGCAACGCAGATACATCACCAAGGCCAGTTGAAAGAAGATCAATATGTCCACCTAATATTTGAGCATTTGCTGTACCACCTTGGAAACTAATATAATCAATCTCTTTAAGATTAGTAACACCTGCAGCTTTTGCCATTAATAAAAATTGGATATGATCCATACTACCTGCTGATGAAGTACCACCAATTTTTACACTTTTCGGATCTGCTTTTAATGCATCCATTACTTCTTTAATTGAAGTATATTTAGAATCTTCACCAACAACAAATGCACCATAATCTGTAATAAGTCTTGCTAGTGGAGTTGTATCTTTGTAGCTGTACTCAGTTGAACCATTTAGATTAATTAATATAATGGGTGGTGAATACACAACGATCAAATCATCCTGTCCTACTGCTGTTTGCATATCTGCAAGATTTACAGCACCACCGCCACCGGGTTTGTTACTTACAGGCATTGGAACAGTTACTAAGTCCGTATCCTTCAATACTTTTGCAGTTGTACGAATAGTCATGTCCCATCCACCGCCTGCTCCAGATGGTGCAACAAAATTCAATGTTCCCTCAGGATAAAGAATTTCTTCTGTTTCTTCAACTTTACTTCCTGATGAAGCCTCTTTAGTTTCTGCTTCTTTTGTACAACCCGCCAATACCATAACACTTAATAAACTCACTACCCAAATAACCATTGCTAATCTTTTCATTTTGTTCCTCCTATTATTTGTTGGTTGTGTCAAATCTGACATTATCAATTTATCTTAAATAACTTATGTTATTTAATTCATATTAAGTTGTTCCGTTTCTCATTCATACTACTTAGCTACAATATATGATTTGACTTAACTATTTAGCCACTATATAACATTTAGACTTAACTTTTTAGCCACTATATAACATTTAGACCTAATGGTTTTCATGAATAGTATTTAAATATCCCTCCATTTTGTCTGTAATAAATTCTTGCAACTCTATTATCGAATGTGTCCCGTTTCTTCTGCATACATTAGCATTTTCATCACAAAGGAAGCATTTTCTGCTCGGCAGATTAAAACGTTTTCTAGATATTAAGCCTTGAAAGCTATCAATAACATCAATATCCAACAGTCTTCCGACTTCGTTCTTTTCTTCATATTCTATCAACATTTTCTTGATCATTTGGCCTTCGTTTTCTAAACATATAAATCCTTCAGGACCGGTTTTATGATTATGCACTTCTTTATACAATACTTTGTACCCTTGCTTGTTACAGAGGGATTCTATAGCATTCAAACTATGTAAATGAACTTCTGCAATATCAGGACTGGTTTTATCAGTTCCCGGTATATTCATTGTTAGTGATATCAAACATCCCGTTAATCCATTTAACAGTTTTTGTTGATTCAACTGCCTTTTAACCCTAGAATTTAATATCATCACATCGGTAACCATAAATCCTATACCTCTTTAATTTTTCTGATTACATCTAAGATCGTTCCATCACGATATTCTATGATTCCAACAATCTCATCCTCAAATTCATTTTGTTTAGGACTTCCTATAAATGATTCAACTAAACATTGAAGTTCAGTGATTAACATTGTTGGCACTCCTGCTTTGTTTAATCGATCAATTAAATCTTGTCTTCTCGGATTAACAGCGATTCCTCTGTCTGTCACAAGAACATCGACTGTCTCACCCGGAGTTATTATATTCTGAACACTCTTGACAACAGTTGGAATCCTGCCTCTCATTAACGGTGCCACGATAACAGTTAATTTCGCTGAAGCCGCTGTGTCTGAATGACCACCGGAAGCTCCTCTTATGGCTCCATCTGAGCCAGTTATCACATTTACATTAAAGTCTATATCTATTTCCAAAGCACTAAGAATAACAATATCCAACTTGTTAGCGATACATCCTTTTGTGTATAAATTAGCATAATAAGAAGCATCAATTTCATGGTGTTTGCGATTTCTATTATATGAATTTGCTGAATACAAATCAAAACTTTGAACATCATATAAATGTTCGATTAATCCTTCCTCATGAAGTTCAACCATTGGTTGAGTGATACCACCCAGCGCAAAACTTGCTTTTATGCCGTCTTCTAACATATGTTTTTTTAAAAATCGGGTAACTGCAAGTGATGCTCCACCACTACCTGTTTGAAAAGAGAAGCCCTCTTTAAAGTAACTAGAGTTCACAATTACTTTTGAAGCTTTCTGAGCTATTAGCAGTTCCTTGGGATTTGTCGTAAACCTCGTAGCTCCTGAAGCAATTTTACTCGCATCACCGATGGAATCTACTACTACGACGTAATCAACGTCCACTTGTTTAATGCTTCCTGGCAAGTTTGGAAAATCCATTAAACAATCCGTTATCAGTACAACTCTATCTGCATAGCGAGAATCGACTCTAGCGTATCCAAGGGAACCGCATATTGAATTACCACGTTCACCAGAAGCATTACCATATTCATCGGATGAAGGAACTCCTAAAAATGCAACATCTATTCTGATTTCCCCTGATTCAATAGCTCTTGCTCGACCACCATGACTTCTGAAAACAACCGGTGTTTCAAGTACTCCGCGTGAAATGGCTTCAGCTAGCTCACCACGTAATCCACTTGTCGTTATGCTTGTAATAACGCCATTTTTAATATGCTCAACAATTGGATAATGTATATCCGTTAACGAACTGCTTGCCAAACAGATATTTTTGATTCCTTTTTTTGCAATTCGGTCAATGACATCATTTACAACTCTATCTCCCGAACGAAAATGATGATGAAATGAAATTGTCATGCCATCTTTCAGTCCCGTCTTATCGATTGCCTCATCAATGCTATCCAAAAGCTTTTTATCATTGGGTCCAACGCTGACAACTTTTCTGCCGACAGCCCGAAAATCCGGAACTTCTCTAAATGGACTACTATAAGGTTTTTTGTTTAATTGCTCTAGTATATTGTCGGGAATCTCTCTACATAATGAATTCTTCATCACAACCTCTTTCTACTGTTCTTCAGCAGCTTTGGCTAAAGTAACAACTCGTTCTGCTCTATCTACAATTGGTTTATCAATCATTTTTCCATCAAGTGAAATAACTCCAAGACCTTTTTTCTCAGCTTCATGGCTAGCTTCAATAACTCTAGTTGCTTTATCCACTTCTTTTTTGCTTGGTGTGTATATTTCATGAACTATATTGACTTGTCTTGGATTAATAATTGATTTGCCATCAAAACCCAATTGTTTGATTAAGGCAACTTCCTTACGAAAACCAGCTTCATTGTCCACATCCGAATAAACTGTATCAATCGCATAAACTTTTGCAGCTCTTGCAGCCATTAAAATCTGACTTCTCGCAACCATTAATTCTGATCCATCGGCGCTACGGCTTGTATACATATTTGTCACAAAATCTTCAGCACCAATCGCAATACCTAACAATCTTTTTGTAGATGTTGCTATTGAATAAGCATTCATAACGCCTAAGGGACTTTCCATTGCTGCCATCATTCTTGTGGATCCAACAACTTTATTATATTTAATCTCTGCTTTTTCAATGATTGCTTCAACGTCTAAGACGTCTTGAGCTGTCTCCGTCTTTGGAAGCCTGATTACATCAACACCTGCTGCAACGACTGCATAGATGTCTTCCTCTCCGATCCCTGATTCAAGTGAATTAATTCTTACCACAATCTCTTTATTCCCATAATCTATATCCTTGATTGCATTAAAAACCAAAAATCTTGCAGTCGATTTTTCATTTAGAGCTATAGAATCTTCCAAGTCAAACATGAGTGAATCTGCACCATATATATATGCATCCCTTAACATACCCGGATTATTACCGGGAACATAAAGCATTGTTCTTCTTAATTGGCTCATTACAGTTCCTCCCAACATATATTCATATCTACTCCAGCGCCCTTAAACAAAGCACTTTGCAATCTTGATACAATTGCAAAGTCAAGCGCTCCTTTGTCAATGACCGAAACTTCACAACAATCTACTTCCAGTGTTTGTAATGTTTTGATAATCAACTGTCGAATTTCATCTCCAAATTGCTTTTTAACTACACTATCTATATGAATATTTATTCCTTTTGACTTGTTTGGATTGACCTGTATTAGTATGTCACTTGATTCCAACGTTCCCGCTGATCCATTTTGAATTATCTTCATCTTTTAACTTATATGATATCGAATTTCATTAATCATATATTCCTTTCGTTTTTATATTTTGTGTTCTAATGCCTTGAACTGGAATTACTTATTTTTGCAATAATTGGTTCTGCCCCCTTTGAATTCAGAAAATCATAAGTCGTTTTGGGCACTACTTTTTTTATTTCACTCCATTTATTTTCTTTAATATATCTTCTTACATGCGATGCACTTATTATTTCGTTATCTGATTCTTTTCGTTTAATTTCAGTAACAGTTATTGGTGAACCTTCCATTAGCTTTATCATTGTTTGATTATAGATATTCGTTGTTTCACATAAGCGTTCTTCACCGATAAATCTTTTTGTTATCCCTAAATAGGGTGCAATAATATCTCTGAAAATTGTTAAGTCTAAAATCGCATGTTGTTGAACTGACTCAGATACATCCTTAAGGAAATATGTTGGAAAAGTAGCTGATGATATAATATAATTTTCTCCTTTGCAAAGTACAATTCCGTTCAAATCGCTAATGCCTTCTTCAATCAACCTATAACGAACTTCATTTGGAAATACTGAGTTTTCCTCCCATACAACAAAAATGTATATTAGATCACAATGTTCTTTAGCTAGATCTATAAGATGTCGATGTCCGTTGGTGAAAGGGTTCCCATTAATTACAATAGAACCAATAATCGGTTTTTCACAAGTTTCTCTGTTTGAAGTAATGTTCTTGATTTCTTTAAGATAGTCTTGTATGCCATTGGCTTTGTTTTCCATCAGTACAATTCCACTCTCTAACTTAATGACTAAATGGAATCCTAATTTTATAAAAGAACGATAGGCATCTACTCCTGTATATATAAAAAAGTGGGTACAACTTAAGTCATAAAGTAGATTTAGTAGGTGTGATACTAAGGTATTGATTACTGAAGTTCCGCGATATTCTTCATCAATGCAAATACTTCGCAGAGTATTACCTGCAATGGAACCAGTGGCAATCAATAAATCTTGTTCATAGACACCTATCGTTTTTTCAACAAAAGAATCTAGTTTCAGATTATGCTTTTCAAGCAGTGACGTAACACTTTCTATTTCATTTTCAATATTATATGAAATATCTTTTACTTCAAAAGCCATCGTATTCATCTCCTGACATATATGTCTTCATAGCTCCAAAAATGCATTATCCTTTTTTGCACAATAAAAAACCAGCACAAAGTATACACTTTGTACTGGTCATCAAAAGTCTAA
>Ga0314774_1000845_pt1 | contig 21703 bp, 15 predicted proteins | sample MetaGCBIA2018_FD_204515 | JGI IMG/M metagenome (GOLD analysis project Ga0314774, IMG submission 204515) | Cryopeg brine microbial communities from Beaufort Sea near Barrow, Alaska, United States - CBIA 2018 | ecosystem: Environmental > Aquatic > Marine > Coastal | place: USA: Alaska | collected...
TTGAATAAAGCTTTTCACGCCTTAACAGAGGGCCTAGTTCCCCATGCTGGCAGGCATCAGCTTGCTGTAGGATGGACAACTTATACTCTACAGTGAATGAGCGACGCCCCCGCTTTTCCAGCTTGGGATTGGGCAGAATGTGTGTCGTCGGCTTTGGCATAACGGTCTCCTAAAGCACCCTGATTTCTATGTTAACTCAAAATCAGTTGGTTCATGCTTAGGTTGGCACACAGGGATTGGACTTCCGCCAATTTAGTGGACACGCATCGATAACTCCGCAAGAGGAGCAAAGCGATGCCGGAGATGATCACGGGGAAGAAGACTCAGCGGTACAGCACAGAGTTCAAAGTCTAAGCGGTGGAATGGAGCCCCCAGGCCCATCGCAGCGTGAAAAGCGTTGCCGAAGCGCTAGATATTCACTCTTTCATGCTGTCTCGATGGCGTAAGGAATACCGAGAGGGAAAATTCGCCATGAAACGGGTCAAGAAAGCGCCAGCAGACGCCAAAAAGAAGATACAGGATGAGGTTGCCCGCCTTAAACGTCGTATATCGTAACTTCAGGAGGAAAACGACATCCTAAAAAAGTTTCAACGTTTTTAGGCAGAGGAACGACGGCGACGGAAGCGTTTCGATTCGTCTGGAAACATCTGCGGGAACACGGCGTAAAGTCGCCTTGTCGGCACCTCACAGTTTCACGTTCGGGATACTACGCCTGCAGCCAGGGGTAATCCCCCCAAAAAACCTCCATGACTGCATTGTCGTGACAGTTTCCCTTACGTAACATGCTGACTTGCGCCCTACGAGTCTGCAAGCGCGCCCGATAGTTGGCCAGCCTATAATCATTCTCGAGATCCATTTAAATGGCTGGCCAGCTCTCTTTCAACCTCGTTCCTGACGTCCTTCATTGCGGGAAGGTATTTTTTTGCGGCTTCATCAATAGACATTGCGTCTGCGATGTAAATGAGATTCATGCAAGCCAGCACTTTGTCTCCTGATCTTACGGGGATCGCAATGGAGGCTACTCTGTTCTCCAGAGTCCAGTTCCTGAAGTTCTCTCCGAAGCCCTTGCGTTGGGTGCGGAGAATCAGGTTGTCCAACGCTTTGGAGTCTCTTGCGATCTCACCTTCTAGGTCTTCACGACAGGCTAATAAGGCGATGAGTTCCTTTCGTTCATTCTCAGGACAAAAAGCGATATAAGCCAGGCCCATGGCTGTCTGCAAAATGGGTAACCGTCGACCAACCATGGACTGGTGAAAAGAAAGTGGGCTGAATCGGTGAGTTGTCTCCCGAACGATCATTGCATCTACATCTATTGTGGCAAGATCCGTTGGCCACAGCACTTCATTGAGTAGTTTTCCCAGTAACGGAGTTGCCACTGCTGATATCCAGTGCTCATCCCTGAAGCCTTCACTCAGTCCCCGCACCCGAATGGTTAGTCGATAGGTGTCATCTGACGGGCTACGCCAAACATAACCTTCGCTTTGCATTGTCTCTAGCAAGCGCCGCACTGTCGTCCTGTGTATTCCAGTCATTTCGGATAGTCGTGATGGAGTGGCACCCACTGGTACTCGGTTGAGAGCACTCAATAATGCCAGCCCCCGGGTCAGCCCGCGTACAGTTTTGTAACTGGCAGTTGGTTTCGGCTTCATGTGACTTGCGACCTGGTGCTGTCGTGCACTATGTGCACAGAGTCTCTCTTTTTCATTGAAGACAGTTGAAACGGGTTTCTATACTGCTAGCGAAAATGACAAATAACAATGTTTGTTTAACTCAACGAGTAACACCCTCCAAGTGTCGAACAGGATTGTTGTATCCAGAGCGTTCGAGCTTCTTTTTAGCAAGGCATTCCGATGAATAATTTCCAAAAAACAATCAAGTTTTCTGCTGACTATACCTGCAAAGTAGCAATTCTGGGTGCCAGTTCTGTTGGCCTGGCCATAGCCTATTATATCGACCAGTCTGGAGTAGAGGCCTTGGGGGCACCCCTTATGAAGGCCCCGCATCGGAATACAAAAAGCATCAGCCCGATTCTCATTAGCGAGGTGGCCTGATATGCCGGCGCTTTTGCAATGTTTGTCCCATACGCCACTGGTGGGGCACGTGGATCCGGAACAGCTGATACTGGATGAGGTAAGCGGTGTCATCGCCAACGCCCGTAAACGTATCGAAGCTTTTGATCCGGAACTGGTGCTACTGTTTTCGCCTGACCATTACAATGGTTTTTTCTACGACGTGATGCCGTCGTTTTGCATTGGTACAGCTGCGTATGCAATTGGTGATTTTGGCTCTGCGGAAGGCGACTTGCGTGTGCCCGCCGTCTTGGCTGAAGCTGCCTTCCAATTTGTGTTGGATGCCGGGGTCGACACGGCGCTGTCCCACAAGATGCAGGTAGACCACGGCTTTGCCCAACCGCTGGAATTCCTGCTGGGAGGGCTAGATAAAGCTCCGGTGATTCCAGTGTTTATCAACTCCGTTGCGGTGCCGCTGCCGTCTTTTGAGCGCGCCCGGTTGCTGGGTGATGCCTTGGGGCGTTACGTCGTTTCTCTCAACAAACGGGTGCTCATCATCGGTTCCGGCGGCCTATCGCATCAGCCTCCGGTGCCGGAATTGGCTACCGCCAACGAGCACATGAAAGACCGCCTGCGCGGTAGTGGTCGAGATCTGCCGCAAGATGAGCGGGAGGCCCGTACCAACAGGGTGATCGACGCGGCCCGAAAATTTGCGGACGACCAGAACACGCTGCTCCCGCTGAATCCGGAATGGGACCAATGGTTCCTGGATCTACTGGCTACTGGCCGGATTAGCGAGCTGGATGCCGTAAGTAACCAGGAAGTCTCCGAGAAGGCAGGGAAGTCTGCTCACGAGGTGAAGAACTGGGTAGCTGCCGCCGCCGCTATGGTCGCTTTTGGGCCTTACCGGGAAGAGTCCCGTTATTACCGGCCTATTCCCGAATGGATTGCTGGTTACGGCGTCCTTACCGCTACCACAGCCGAATAACGACAGCGGCAACACATTTTAGAGTTCGAGGTATTTAAATATGTCACAACAATGGACCGAAGCAGGAACCAGCAATTTCATCTCTATCAGGGAAGGCAGTGCGGATCTGAACATCCACTACAATGATACTGAAGCTGGTGACGAAGTTGTGGTAATGCTGCACGGATCCGGGCCGGGTGCCAGTGGTTGGGCTAATTTCAACCGCAACATCCAGACTCTGACGGAGGCCGGCTACCGAGTGATTCTGATGGACTGCCCAGGGTGGAGCAAGAGCGACACCATCGTGAATAATGGATCCCGCTCCCACTTGAATGCTCGTGTTCTGAAGGGACTGGTAGATGTTCTGAGCCTGAACAAGGTCCACCTTATCGGAAACTCCATGGGCGGCCACAGTGCCGTCGCCTTTGCACTGGATTATCCGGAAAACGTTGACAAGCTGATCCTGATGGGAGGTGGAACAGGCGGTGGCAGTATGTTCACTCCGATGCCGGCCGAAGGCATCAAACGCATCGGCAAGCTCTACCTTGAGCCAAACATGGATAACCTCAAGGAGATGATGGACATCTTCGTTTATGACAGCAGCAACCTGACGGAAGAACTGTTCCAAACTCGCCTGGACAACATCCTGGCGCGAAAAGACCACCTGAAAAACTTTGTCAAGAGCACCAAGGCTAACCCCAAACAATTCCCGGATGTGGGTCACCGCCTGGGCGAGATTGTCAACGAAACCCTGATTGTCTGGGGTCGGGATGACCGTTTCGTTCCCATGGACACCGGTCTGCGTTTGTTGAACGGAATTCCGCGCGCTGAATTACACATCTTCAACCGTTGTGGTCATTGGGTGCAGTGGGAGTTTGCTGGCAAGTTTAACCGCATGGTGTTGGACTTTTTCAAGCACGGAATCCAGTAAATCGCCATTTAGCTGATTGCACTATTAATCGATTGAGGAATGCTATGACTATCGAAATCAAAGATCTGGATCTGCTAGCCGAGGCCCTTCGCACCGCAGAGCAGGCAAAACAGCCTATTGCCCCGATCCGTGATCGCATTGGCAAAAATAACGCCGAGGCTGCCTACCAGATCCAGCGCCTGAACGTGGCTCATGCTTGTGCCAATGGCGCCCGGGTCGTGGGCCGTAAGATCGGCCTGACCAATCCCAAGGTTCAGGCCCAACTAGGTGTGGATCAGCCAGACTTCGGAACTCTCTTCGCCGACATGGCCTACGGTGATAACGAAGAAGTACCGTTTGACCGCGTTTTGCAACCGAAAGTAGAAGCGGAGATTGCGCTGGTGCTGGGTAAGAATCTGCCCCGTGAGGATACCGGCTTGGCTGAGCTGGTTGCCGCTGTGGACTGGGTCATGCCGGCTTTGGAAATTGTGGGTAGTCGTGTAGAGAACTGGAACATTCGCTTTGTTGATACCGTGGCGGATAACGCGTCCAGCGGTTGTTTTGTGTTGGGTGGCCCGGCCCGTCGTATTGACGGAGTTGATCTGCGCAAAGCTGCCATGACCATGACCCGTAATGGTGCCGAAGTCTCCGCCGGTGACGGTTCCGAGTGCTTAGGAAACCCGCTGAACGCGGCTGTTTGGCTGGCGCACAAGATGGCCGCTCTGGGTGAGCCACTGCGTAAGGGCGACATTATTCTGACCGGAGCCTTGGGTCCCATGTCGCCCGCGGCAGCTGGCGATCGGTTTGAAGCTGTTATCGAGGGCATTGGTCAGGTTGGCGTGTCATTCAGTGCTGAGTAAGGCCAATCGGACTTTCTATGGAAACGTGTTATTGGCATGAAGATCAAAGTAGCGATCATCGGTTCGGGCAACATTGGCACCGACCTGATGATCAAGATCCTGCGAAATGGCAATGGCATTGAAATGGGCGTCATGGTTGGGATCGACCCGAAATCTGACGGCCTGGCCCAGCGCACCGCACCGTGGATATTCTGGTGGAACTGGGTAAGCGCCGGAGGAAGATATGATTGCTGACGTAGCGTTGGATCTGCTCAAACAGCAGAGTAAAGAGTAAGAGGCGTTGTTGTGACCCGTCCTTGGCTGGCCGGGTTTTTTAAGGTTTGAAATCGAATGAGTGCACCAAGTGCACGGAATGACCGAAATTCGTTGTATTTAATTTTTTTTAATGCACATACTAAAAACTGCAGAATAATAATTTCGACGTAATCACAATGTTGCGGAAAAAATTCTAGAGCATTCATACTCAAGATTGTATTAGCTGTTTGACAATTTAATTTTAATAACAAAAAATAAAAAGGTTTTATATGAGCTGCTTAAGTTTTAGTCCTGATATATCACCTGATTTTGTGCTTTCTGATTATGAGGTATGTCGCACAAATGATATTGAAAAAGCCTGTTCAATTGGGGGAGAGATACTCTGTGATAATGATCTAAAATTGAGTAATTGCAATAGCTCAATAGATGCAAGTATTTTTTATCGAAAGGTCGGTAGTGTAGGTTTAGGACGAATGAGTTATGGTGGTAATGTAGTTATAAGTCCAAATGTATTTGAAGACTTTCTGCTTGTGCAGATGCCGATTCGTGGCTCTGAAGAAATCACATTAGGGCGCGAAAGATTATTATGCACCCCAGAAGTTTTTGGAATTATTAATAGTAACACAAAATCAACAATCGATCATAAGTGCAATACAGAAAAGCTAATAATTCGTATCGACAAAAAACTGATCAACAGGAATTGCCAAGAGATTTTGGGTTATACCTTAACTAAAGATGTTGAATTCGAATCAGCTATGCCCATAGAAAAAAATAGCAATGTTCAATGGTTGAAAATGATCAGTTGGATATATAGTGTCGTCTCAAGCCAGACTTTTTTGTCCTCATTGATGGTTTCTCAAATAGAAAACAATATAGTAAATATGTTGTTGGATAATCAGCCGAATAATTATTCATCTGAGATTCATGATGAAAAATTTTCGATCTCTCCGTTTTTCATTAAAAAAGTGGAGCGTTATATTCATGAAAATGCTAAAAAAACTATTACAATACATGATATTGCTGAAGATGCGGGTGTTAGTTGTAGGACTATTTTTAATGGCTTTCGAAAATACAAAAATAGTACACCGATGCGATATCTGAAAGAAGTTCGGCTTCAGAATGCATATGAAGATTTGAAACGCGGTCATATTGGAAAGGATACGGTAACAGAAATAGCTTTTAAATGGGGGTTTAGTCATTTAGGCCATTTTTCGAATGACTATAAATGCCGTTTTTATGAAGCGCCTTCTGAAACCTTACTGCGTTGAAGCTATTAAAAATTCCTATGGGAGACAGAAAATAAATTGAAGCCTTCAAGTTTTAAGGTGCTATGTGATTCGTGAAAAGTAGGCGAGACAATTGTCAGATTCGCCTAAATAAATTTCCGCTGGTGTGCGAGAGTACTACCGTTTAGTGGATGGTTTATTATTCTGTGTCTTATTTGCCTGAATGCCTTGTTAGCAATGTTATTAATTTTCCTGGAAAGGCATTGTTTATAAATCATTCCTAGGTTCGCTAGACCCCGATGAACTAGGTTTGATAGAAAGCACGGCAGGCACTCGTTTGTTCTCGATGATGAGCGATACCTGTCGGCCAGGCCCATTTACGGTGATCCGCTGATGCTGGATTCCGCATGCTCAGGTGTTCCATTGAACAGTGGCGGCACTGAAACAACCGACCTTCGAAATGCACCCCGATTTTACCGTTCAGAGATTCCCGTTGCCCTCAATAGGCCAATGCTTGGTCGGGCATGCGGATACAGATCTGCATCATGGGATCGGGTTGGAATTCCCTGGCGCCGCAATGGTGCCTTTCCAGCTTTTGTCCGAGAGTTTCTGGTGACACTTGCAGCGTTTCTCTTTCTGGGAGGATTACACCACGAGCTTGGGAAACGGTTGTCTGGGATGTAACCGTTGATCTGCTGTTCGCGCAGATGCCGACGATACCGGCTTCGGTTTCCGTCTAATCCCGTTCGTGATGTTCCCGTAGATGACGACGAATTGGTCGTTTCAGTTTGTCCCGTTTTTCGTCCAACTCTTTAAAGGTACCCGACCATTCTTTGACGGTGTTCGAGGGCATTTATGCAGCCGTCGATGGAAAATAGACTGATCTTCAGCAGAAATGGCAGGTTCGTAAGGCATGCCGCCCGCGTCATCGTTACATGTTTATCTGCTTGCTCCAAGGCATTGAAATCATAACGTAAATAAAGATTCCATACCTCTAATCGGCAGGCTTTGATTCTTGATGAGCATATAGTTGCGCTTAAGGGATAATCGTAGCAGTTTCAGGACAGTCCCAAGTGCTTGGATAAAGTAATATCGGGAAGTGCTGTTAAAAAAGTCCGCAAAATAGGTAGAACAAAAATGTCTGAAGAAAAAGTTATCCGTCGTCGCGTGGTGAAAAATGGAATTAGTGAATCTCGAACTAATGACTCTCACACCCAAAGCCAATATCAGCCTTATAAAGAAGCAGCATGGGGTTTTATAAATCACTGGTACCCAGCATTATTTAGTGATGAACTGCCTGAAGATGAAGTTGAAGGTATTCAAATTTGCGGCATACCTATCGTTTTACGTCGAGTTAATGGCAAAGTGAAAGCTCTCAAAGATCAGTGTGCACACCGTGGTGTACGTTTATCTGAAAAGCCAATGTGTTTTAATAAAGAAACAATAACTTGCTGGTATCATGGATTTACCTTTGATTTGGAGAATGGTGATTTAACATCTATTGTAGGGAACCCTGAAGATAAGATAATTGGGACAACCGGCATTACAACTTACCCAGTTCACGAAGTGAATGGAATGATCTTCGTTTTTGTTCGTGAAGACGATTTTCCACTAGAAGATGTTCCGCCACTTTCCCATGATTTACCGTTCCGTTTTCCTGAAAATAGTGAGAAATATCCACATCCTCTTTGGCCTGCTGCGCCTAGTGTCCTTGACGATAACGCAGTAATTCTTGGCATGCATCGTACAGGTTTTGGGGATTGGCGCATTGCCTGTGAGAATGGTTTTGATAATGCCCATATTCTTGTTCATGCAGATAATACGATTGTCCATGCTATGGACTGGGTTCTTCCCCTGGGTATCATTCCAAAATCTGATGATGCTGTTGTAGTAGACGAAAATGAAAACGGCCCAAAAGGGATGATGCAATGGATGTTCACCGATAAGTGGGAGCCAATACTCGAGAATAAAGAACTCGGTGTAAAAGTTGAGGGTGTAAATGGTCGGTACTATCGCACATCTGTTGTTTTGCCTGGTGTTCTTATGGTTGAGAATTGGCCTCAAGACCATGTTGTACAATATGAGTGGTATGTCCCTATTACTGATGATACGCATGAGTATTGGGAAGTACTTGTAAAAGTGTGTAATACAGATGAAGAACGTAAGGCTTATAAAAAACGTTATGACCTGGTTTATAAGCCACTGTGCCTTCATGGGTTTAATGACTGTGATCTGCATGCCCGTGAAGCAATGCAAAACTTTTATTCCGATGGTACCGGTTGGGATGACGAGCAATTAATGGCCACAGACGTTTCCCCTATTACATGGCGTAAGCTGGCTTCAAGATGGAATCGTGGCATCGCCAAACCAGGAAAAGGTGTGCATGGTTCCTTGAAAAATACAAGTTTGATAGCTAAAGATACAGCTGATGGACATCGCCCCGGTTATAAGGTCAGAAAAGTAGGAAAAGTAGAACTATAAGAGTATAGGCCAGCATCAAATTGTGATGCTGGCTAGCGTTTTATATATTTTCGCCTATTTGTAAATATATTTCAGGCCGATATCTATAAAAAATAACTGTTTGGGGGAGGTTCCTGCTGTGTCATTGATGAAAGCTGCACGCTTACATGAAGTTGGTGGAAAATTTAAAATTGATGTGCTTCCTATACCTGAGCCTGGGCCTCATGATGTTTTAGTTAAGGTTAAAACAAGTGGAGTTATTCCTAACCTAAGAAATGTTACAAAGTATTTTCCTGAATGGTATCCATTTTTACCTTTACCTGAATTACCTGCTATTTTTGGTTTGGACTCTGCCGGGGTAATCGAATCAGTTGGTTCTTCTATCACTAATTTCAGGGAAGGTGATCGAGTATACGTAAATCCTGGTGTAGGTTGTGGTGAATGCCGGTTTTGTAACGATGGTAATCCAACGCTCTGTGATTCATACACTTTTATGGGCTATTTTGGTTTCGGTTCTGGTTCAAGAAATGTTTTCAAGCGCTATCCCTATGCCGGCTATGGGCAGTACATGACAGCACCAAGTAATAGCTTGATACGTCTTCCTGACGCTTTGGAATTCTCAGACGCTGCTCGTTTTGGATATCTAGGTACTGCATATTCAGCAATAAAAAAGTCTGAATTGAAGCCTTCACAAACCATTATGATCCTTGGTGCAAGCGGTACTCTTGGTGTTGGTGCAACGTTAATAGCACTTGCTTTTGGTTCTTCGAAAGTTTTCGTTGTAGCACGTGATCCGGAGGCTTTAGAACGCCTTAAGGCACTGGATCCAGAGCGCGTTATACCAATTCAAATGAAGAATGGACCAATACATGAGCAGGTTCGCGGGCAATTGCCAGGTGGAGTGGATGTAATGCTCGACACACTGGGTGCCAAGGCCCCAGCGGAACTGTTTACGGATGGCATGCAAGCACTGGCTCGTGGAGGTCGTGCTGTACAAATAGGTGGTGTAGAGGGACCTATTCCCATAGAGCCACATCTATTTATGTGTTTGCAGTTGCAATATATTGGCTCTCTATGGTTCACGCCTTCAGAAGGGGATGAAATTGCTAAGCTGTTCGAGGCCGGCATACTTGACTTTTCATTACTTGAGCGGCATTCGTACCCGTTAGAAAAAATTAATGAAGCCCTTGAGGATATTGAATCTAACGGTAATGGATTTAACAATTTTTATATTTCGCACAATGATTGATTATAAAGGAAAAGACGTGATTAATTACAATCTCATAGTTACCGGGGATAATGATAAGGATAAGTCTGAAGTGGTTTCAAGTGAGCCAATTCCGGTAAATAATTATTTTATTTATCAGCCAGGATTTAGTGCTGAAGTCTTCTGGAGGACAGCTAAAGATTCTTCTGTTGGTGGTATTTTTAAACCAGTTCTATGGGGTTCGTCTTCAATATTACCTGAAGTAGGAGGCACAACAGCAATGATCGTGACCTTTCCTCCTGCCACAGATATAGAACCTTCGGAACCAGTAGATATCGAAAATTTAATTAAAGAAGTTAATGAACGCCTTCCAGGACTGGCGGAAACTTTCGAGTCAGATCCTCCAGGGTTTCATTTTACAAATACTGTTGATTACGTGGTTCTTCTTGAAGGTGAGCTCAAGCTTTTTCTTGATAATGATGAAGTGGATTTGAAGGTTGGAGATGTGGTTGTACAAAATGGTACAAGACATGCTTGGGTTAATCAGAGTAAAGAACCTGCAAGATTCCTTGTTATAATGTCTGGTAAAGAGAGAAAGTGATATTAATTTTAAGTTGTAGGTTATAGAAAATAATTTAGTGTTTTTTAAGTATATTATTACAGATACAAAGTTTTATAATTAAAAAAATATAAAAATTAGAGGATTTCTATGAGATTTAATATAAAGCTCGATCTCAGGTATTTAAGGCTAAGCATTTAATGTGGGTGTCTGGATGCGTAGATTATTTTAATATTGTGCGAATTAATGCGCGCGGCAATAATTGAAATATGAAGTGCATTAGTCTAAGTGAGAGTTCGCCTTTCCAGAGTTTGTAAGTCGCGAATTTTATCGGTTTTTATAAAATATTATCGAAAATATCAACGCCTATGCATAGTTTTTATTTGATCGAGTTATAAATTCTTAATTGCCGCGAAACGAATAAAATAAGGATACAGAAAGCATGCTCTCTTTTTTGGCTCGAATAACTATCTCAATTATTCCGTGGTTAGTCATTGCGTCCTTGCTCTACGTTGCCTTGTTTGTGAAGCCGTCGCCGGTCGGCCAGACGGTCACCCCTTCTGCTATCGAATCGCGCGATCGCTTCTATGGTGGTGCCAGCCCTGCAGAGGGAGTCTGGTGGATTGTTGGTGCGAACGGGAAAATTATCCGAAGCGACGATGCTGGGGAAAGTTGGGTCGTACAGAAAGCTGGGGCCGACGTTAATTTTCAGGATATTGCAGCCTGGGATGTCGACACAGCTGTTGCAGTAGGTAATGCAGGAACTGTCGTTCGTAGTGTTGATGGCGGAAGTACCTGGACGCCGGTGAAAGTCCCTTCTTCCGAGGTCGCCAATAAGCTTGTGGATGTTAAAGCTTATGCTGGCGGCGAAGCATGGGCAGTCGGAGAATTCGGCAACATTCTGCAGTCCACCGATTTTGGACGCACCTGGGCTCAGGTGCGCGAGCCTGAGGACATAATCTTTAACGAAATCGTTCGCGTCGATGACGACTCTTTGATGGTTGTTGGCGAATTCGGAACCATTTTGCGAACCATCGACAACGGCCAGTCCTGGGCCTTTGTGGATTCTCCGGTGGGTATCAGTATTACAGCAGTTGATTTTGCCGACGCTAAGGTCGGCCTTGCTGGCGGATTAGAGGGTGTGTTGCTCGGAACGATTGACGGCGGGGCGAGTTGGTTCCGGATCGATGAGAACTTTGAGCCTCCCGCAGGTTTGATCAAGCCGGGGATGTCGCTGCGGGATACCTGGGCTGATTTCACCTCCGAACACATTTTTTCCCTCCGTTGGGTGGAAAGCAAGAACCTATGGATCGCGACAGGCGCAAAAGGCATTTGGGTGACTGGTTCAAAAGATTTCTCTGAATGGCATAGCGGACGCCTGGATGAACGAGAAATGGGGTGGCATACCGATATCGTGCCGGTTGAGGGTGCGCTTGTGGTCACGGGTAAGAATTTAGGGGTTTGGGACTTGTCATCCTGGCGCGTAATTAGTGGTAGTTGACTCTCTATATAGCGATCCAATATAGGAAAAGTAGTATGTCTGAATTTATAGCAAGCTGGCTCATTCGCTATCGAGGGTGGGTGGTAAGCCTGATCGCCGTTATCACCATTGTTTTTGGATATTTTGCCACGGGGATTGAGGTTAAGACCGTTTTTCAGGACCTTCTTCCTTCCGACCATGAGTATGTGGAGACCCATAACAGGTTCAAGGAGACATTCGGTGGCTCAAATCTCGTTACCATCATGGTTGAGGTCGAAGAAGGCGACATTTTCAACCCAGAAGTATTGGGACTCGTCGCCCAGATTACCCGTGACCTGCAGAAAGTCTCTGCGGTTAACCCGTTCCAGATAGTATCGCTTGCATCTAAAAAGCTCAAGGAGGTTCGGGCTTCATCCAGCGGCATTGAGACCTTGCCTCTGATGTGGCCGGATGTTCCCCAGACCGAGTCCGGGCTGACCGAGTTAAAAGAAAAAGTGCTCCGTAATTCCCTGGTTTACGGGCCCTATGTGTCGGAAGACCTGTCTTCCACTTTGATTACAGTGGATTTCATTGATCGGTTGCTGGATTACGACCAGGCTTTTATGCAGATCAATGCCTTGATCGATGCCGCTGAGCAGCCTGGCATCAAGATCCGGGTTGTGGGTAACCCGATGCTGTATGGGATGGTTAGCCACTACCTTCCAGAGACACTCAATCTGGTCCTTATCGCTTTCCTCGTGGTTCTGGCCTTGCTGTTCATTTTAACCAGAACCTGGCGTGGCACCATTCTTCCGATCATTTCTGGTGTGGTGAGTGCAAGTTGGGCACTGGGTGTGTCGAAACTGCTGGGCATTCATTTCGACCCTCTGGTCATTGTCATTGCAATGCTTATTACGGCCAGAGCTATCTCTCACTCTGTACAAATCATTATCCGTTACAACGAAGAAGTGGAGTTGATCGAGTCCGGCTCTGAAAACCCCGAATTTGCGGTACTAACGACACTTCGCGAGTTACTTCGGCCAGGAATGCTAGGGATCGCGACAGACGCAGGCTGTGTTGCGGTTGTCGCGCTGAGTCCGATTCCCCTTCTGCAAAAGCTAGCTGTGCTGGCGGTGGTGTGGGTGTCTACCGTTGCCATCAGCTCGATCATCCTCACACCGGTTTTGCTTTCTTGGATCAAACATCCGAAAGGCTACGCACATCCTGTCAACGTCAGCTGGCTCATACACCGCGTTCTGGATCTTTGCTACAAAATCGTAGTCAGCAAAGCCCGTTATGTGGTTGTGGTATGGACTCTGGTGGTCTTTTTGGTTTGCGGTTATTTCGCTACGTTTATCAAGGTGGGAGATGCCAATCCCGGGTCACCGATTCTCTGGCCCGAGTCTGATTACAACCGCGATGCGGCAGCAATCAATGGCAACTTCCAAGGCGCAGATCGGATGTTTGTTGTTCTGGGCGGGGAAGAGGAGGACTTGGTCAAACAACCAAGAGTGCTCAACGCAATGCAGGAGTTCCAGAGATTCATCGAAGTCCAGCCGCAGGTGGGAGGAACCCAGTCCATCGCCGATGTTCTCCCGGCTGTGAACCGTACCCTGCGCGAGGGCAATCCGAGGTACGAAGAGCTTGGTTCTGATCAGTATATGAACGGTGAGTTGCTTTATATGTTCGAGTCGGGTGCCGAGCCGGGAGATATGGATCGCTATGTGGACGTTGATCGGTCCAATGCGGCAATAACGCTTTTTTTCCGGGACCGCCAGGGCGAGACAATCAGAACTGCTGTTTCCCGGATCAAGGACTTTGTGAAAGAAAACCCTGTTGAAGGCGCCGAGTTCAAGTTGGCCGGTGGTTTGATCGGGGTCACAGCGGCAGTGAACGAAGTGATCCTGTCAGGGCAACTTCAATCCATCGCCTTGGCGTTATTGATTCTGGTGATCCTCTGTACCGCGGTTTATCGCTCCTCGATGGCAGGCATGTTTTTTATGGTGCCTGTTGTGCTTTCTAACACGATCACCTTTAGCTTCATGGTTTACATGGGCATTGGTATGAATATCAATACTGTGCCGGTCGCTGCACTGGGTATTGGGTTGGGCGTTGATTACGCGCTTTATATATGTGATCGCATCAAGCAGGAATTGAATGCCGGTGCAGGTGATCTTGAGGCCATCGAGCGCGCGCTTCACAGCGCAGGAAAAGGGGTAATAATCACGGCTTTCGTACTGATTTCTTCAGTGTTGCTGGTTTATCAAAGCTCGCTGAAATTCCAGGCAGAAATGGGACTGTTGGTCGCTCTTTGGCTAACGGTCTCAGCATTTACTGCATTGTTTGTGATGCCGGCTCTGGCTCACATTTTCAAACCGTCGTTTATTTACGGAAAGAATAAATAAAATGAACCTTTCGATAACTAACGAGGTGCTCAATGAGAAGTAAAATAAAGACGCTACCGCTGGCGGCGGCGTTGATTATGGCTACCTCGGCCGCCTCCGCGGTCGAGATAGGGCCAGTAAGGATTGATGGCTTTGTGCGACAGCATATGTCGTGGAACCTGAACGATCAGTATGTCTCTTCAGGTGAAAAGCTGGATTCTGCCGGCGAGATGTCGATGAATCGCACGACCTTACAGCTTGAGGGCAGTGTAGGATTACCCTATGACGCACTTTTAGTCGCAGTAGGTCGAGCAAACTGGGAGCAGCGGTTAGATTATCTGAAAGATTTGCGTGATGCCGGCGCCTATGGCGATGAAAGTATCGGCGACTATTACGACGACGAAGAAATTCGAGAGCTCTACCTCGATATTCCCGTCGGTGAGCGCACTATTCTGAAGCTTGGTAAACAGCAGGTGGCTTGGGGCGAGACGGACTTTTTCCAGGCGATGGATATTGTTCACGGCTTTGACTATCAATGGCGGTCATTTCTTGAGCCGGCCAATGAAGATCTCAGAAAGCCTTTGATCATGGCCAATGCCATCATCGACATCTATGAGTGGGACGGCTCATTGCAGCTTCTGTATCGTCCGGGTTGGGATAACCAGGAAGATATAGGCAACAGCTACGATCTCGAGGGCGGTCGTTGGGCCTCCAACCCTTGGCAGGGTGTGCATTTTCCCACGGTGGATCCCTATAACTATGACCACAGCTCAGGTAATTACCAGGACGAAACCTATGGCTTTCGCTGGAACGGACGTTTGGACGATCTGGGTTACTCCTTTGCTTATCTGAAAACCTTTAACCCCGATCCTGTCATGAATGCCAATCCGGCGTTTGGCGGCCAAGCTTACAAGGGGGAATACGGGAGCAATCAAGCAACAACCATTGGTGAAATCATCTACCCGATGATTGATATGTTCGGCTTCACCATGAACGGTTATTCGAGTTTTGGTGACTTCGTCTGGAGCACCGAGTTGGCTTACCTGAAAGACGCACCATTCAACTTTGGTGGGCCGGGTGAGGGCGCGGCTGCCTGTAATAGTCTCCCCAACGGCTTATGCGGCATCGAGGAAAAAGACGTCGTGCGGGCCATGGTGCGGGTTGATAAGAACCTGGCGTTCGTACAGGACTTGGTGGGCGCGGAGAAGCCGGCATTCTTCAGCATGCAGTTGTTCGACACCTGGATCCAGGATTACGACTCAAGTGAGAACCTGAAGTTTCTGGTAGGTCAGCCGGAGCTCAGAGAAGAGCACTCTTTACTTTTAACAACTATTCTCGGCTTATCCTATATGAATGGCCGTTTGGTTCCTGAGCTGGTCACCGGATTTGATCTGACCTATGGCGGCGGCTTTGCAGTGCCGAGCCTGACCTACACCATCGGCAACAACTGGAAGATCAAAGGCGAGTTCGACTTGTTCTGGTCGGATGCTACCCGAACCAGCGGTGCTCCGGCAGACAAGTCTCAAGAGTCCAGTCTGTTTGGCTGGTACGAGAACAAAGACCAGTTTGCAATGACTGCTACTTACCAATTCTAAGTATGAGGTGTTCAATGACAATTCTCAGAAAAGCCGCATCCGTCGCTTTGATCGCCGTTATTGGGGTCTCCAGTCAGGTATTTGCCGAAGTGCAACCAGGCACGGTGCTTTCGGCTGACAATATTGACGACATTTACAACGAAACCTTTGAGGGGCACAAGATCAAGGACCTGATCACCGAAAAGCTGGAATGGCGCATTCGGGAACAGGGTTACGAAATGGAGCTGGTCAATTCCAAGCCGGTCAAACTGGCCGATGAGTGGTACGATCGCTCTCAGCAGAATGCTGGCAAGGTTACCATCAATCGCGAAGAAGGGCGCCTCGATGGTTGGGTCGGTGGCGCGCCTTTCCCGAATATCGACATGAATGATCCGGAAGCCGCTGAGAAGGTGGTTTGGAACTGGTATTACGGTAACCCGCGCGGTGACGTCATGAACGTGCCGAAAGTTGCCTACGTGCTTATTGATGGTGGCAGCGGTGTTGAGCGTATTCAGAACTGGAAGTTCATTCGTTACACCATGAAGGGACGGTTCAATGGCGACGCCGTTGAGGGCGACGGTTCGGAGTTGAGCCGTACCTTGTTCGTGGCGACCGCTCCGCGGGATATTCGTGGTTTAGGTACCTTCTCTATCCGGTATGACAGCGAAAAAGTTGAGGATGTTTGGGCGTACATCCGTGCTGTCCGCCGTACTCGCCGCTTGTCCGGGGGAGCGTGGATGGACCCAGTCGGTGGTACTGACCAGCTTCAGGATGATATCGAAATATTCAATGCGAATCCCGTCTGGTACGACGAGTATCGCATGATCGGCAAGCGCTACATACTTGCTGCGGCCCATGGAAAACACAGTGCCTGGATTCCAGATGGTGAAAATGACGTAGAGGCCTTTCCGACACTGGACCTTACCAAGCCGCCATACTGGAACTTCAACGGAGACCAGTATGAACCCCGAGAAGTTTACGTCATCGAGGCCATTCCGCCGGAAGAGCATCCTTATAGTAAAAAAGTAATCTATGTAGACACTGAATATCCCCGTGTTCACATGGCTGATGCTTACGATAAGGCCGGTGAGTACTGGAAGATGTTCCAGTTTCATTCCTACCCCCACCAGAACTACGATGGCTTTGTGGATGTGAGAACCACATCGGGCATAACCATTGACTTCAAACGTAATCACGCCACGGTGTTTTTCCCGGATACCGAGACCTGGAGCACCAATACTGAGGGCCTGACCAGCCGCGACGTAAGTCTTTCTACGTTGCGTTCTTCAGCGCGTTAATCGATAAGGCTGTCAGCGCTGCTGGCAGCCTTGTTTTGATTAATCGTCTGACCCCATCGATTAACGGCAGCACGCACGTGCGTGTGGGGCTTAGTCGATTCACTCTGGGCTGGTGTTTTCTCGCTTACTGCCGGTATTTCTGCAACGCCTGTCCTTCCTCGACCCCGGTCAGCGTCAACATACTGTGACTGCGATCTAAATTAAGAATGTTTTCGGAATTTGCAGTTTAAGGATAAGTGGGGTGGTGATTGGAGTGCGCTAGTGCAAAGATTTTTCTTAGCATAGTCTCAATAAAAAATAAGCTGGAAAGTATGATTAATTAATTTCATTAATCGCTATCCATCAGTACTTAGCAGGGGATAACGCTCATGACTAACGCTGTTCAAAATCCTAACTCTACATATAATATAAAAAAAAATGATGATTCGTTTGAGCGAAATTCGTCTGAAATAGAAAAAATTACTCACCGGGTTACACTTAATTTTTCTGATGGCGTTAAAAAGCATTTTGAAGTTCCACATCATAAAGATATTCTCGATGCGGCTCTTGAGAAGGAAATCCCAGTGCTACATCAATGCCGCTCAGGCACGTGTTCAAGCTGTCTTTGTACTTTGAGCGAAGGTGAAACTAGTACCATAAATGGTGCAAGCTCAACGCTTCTTCGTAATGAGTATGATGCTGGTCAGCGTTTGCTGTGCATATCAAAAGCTGAAACAGATTGTAGTTTTGATGTGGCTTATGGAAGTAAGGTTGGCTCTACCGCGGTTAAGGAATCTAATGTTTTTATTGATTCAGTAAAGCGCATTGGAAGTGACGCTGTCCGGTTGACAGTAGAGTTAGCTGAAGGTAATTATATGAAGTTTTTACCTGGGCAGTTTATGCAAATAAATGTGCCAGGAACAGAGGTGGTACGTAGTTATTCGCCTTCTAGTACGAACGACTGTCTTCCGAAAATGGAATTTCTTATACGCCTTATCCCAGGCGGTGTAATGTCACAATATTTGGAAGAACAAGCAGAAGTTGATCAGGTATTAAAGCTATCAGGTCCGTATGGTTCATTTTTTCTTCGTGATGAACATAAACGTTCACCTCATATTTTTGTGGCAGGCGGAACCGGTTTAGCACCTATTTTATCGATGATAGATACTTTACGACAAAAAAGTGGTATTAAGCCAAAAATGCTTCTTAGTTTTGGATGTGCTACTCCTGATGCATTATTTTGTTTGAGCGATATTGAGTTGAGAGAGCAATGGTTGCCTACTCTGGAAACAAGAATCTGTGTAAGTAAAGGTGCAAAAGAAGGTCAGCATTATGGAAACCCTATCAGTTGTTTAAGTGAGTCTGATGTAACTCGTCCAGATACCGTAGCTTATTTATGTGGGCCGCAGCCAATGATCGATGCCGCGACGTCGCGTCTTTTAGATTTTGGTGTTAAGGCAGATAATATATTTTCTGAGCACTTCGTGGCCAGTAATTAAGGAGAGAAATATGGGATCGACTAAAAAAGTACCGTTTTCCGAGGAGCAAGCTGGGTGGTATAAAGAAGCCCGCTCTAAATTAAACCCTGAGCGTCTGCAAAAACTCCTATTCGACCTAACTAATATTCATAGTCCAACAGGAGCAGCACGCGAAGCTAGTGAGTATATGACTCAGCATTTTCAAAAAATGGGTATGAAGTCGCGTTATTATCCCATGAGTGGCATCACAGGTAATGTGATGGCTGAGCGTCGCGGTACAGGTGGCGGTGCGACAGTTTTGTTATACGCACCTATTGATACACATCTTGATCGCGTTCCTGGAGAGGAAATTCTTACCGGTGATGGCCAGGAAGTTGATTTGCAGCCTTTTGCTACGCAGGTCGATGATTGGGTCTTCGGACTTGGGTCATCAAACCCTAAAGCGATGGTAGCTACACTTACAGAGGTTGCGAACGCATTGATTGATGCTGATGTACCTCTGATAGGCGACCTGCTTGTAGGGATGGCTGATGGAGGTATGCCCGTTGACATAAGTTCTCGCAATTCCGGAATGTCGAATGGCGTAATACACATGCTTAATCGCGGTATGTATCCAGATTTCGCGATAATTATGAAACCCTGGAACTGGGTGTATCACGAAGAGCCTGGTATGGCGTGGTTTAAGCTAAAAGTCTACGGGACGCTTGGTTATGCTGGCGTACCACATGATATTCCGGGCTTCCGTAGCTCGATAGTGCCCGCTGCTACTGTAATTAATGAACTACAGCAATGGATTCTAGAGTACACGGAACGAAATACTAGTGGTGTAATTCAACCGCATGGCTGGATTGCAGGCGTCCGTGGGGGAGATGTCGAGCGTCCTGCATTCCCGAGTGCTGTGACCGAAATTTTCTTTGATGTGCGTGTTAATCCGCGCGTAAGCCCAGCTGATGTTAAAGCCCAGTTCGCTAGCTTTGTTGAAGATCTGAAAAGTCGTTTTCCGAATTTTGATCTGGATTGGGAGCAATACGGTTCTGTGCCCGGAGGGACGACCGATCCTGATAATTGGATTATCCAATCATGTAAGCGTGGTTGGGAATTTATTGAAGACCGTCCACATGGCATGCCAGATTTATTGGGAGGCCAAACTGATGGCGCCGCTTTACGCCGCTATGGTGTACCGACAGCTCGGATTGGGTGGCCATGGCCAGCAACGGGATCACCATTACCCGTCGCTGAAGGCCTTGGTGGCATGGGAGCAACTTATATCCCGGATTTAATGCCATGCGCTGAGAAAATTCTTTACGCACTGATCGATACTTTAACTCGTCCTCGCAGTGAGATTGAGTTGTAACCATAAGATTTATTGTAACGGTACCGCCTTAGGTTTTATTGGAGTTCCCGAATGACTATGACGAGTGATATTCACTATTTAGAAATGCATGAGCTGTCGCAGTTGATTCGTAGCCGAAAACTCTCTCCGGTGGACGTAACAAAAGCACAGTTAGCTCGTATCGAAGCTCTGGATGGAAAACTACATAGTTATGCGCGAGTTACATCAGACATTGCCTTGCAGCAGGCTCAAAAAGCTGAGGATGAACTGTCAAAAGGCAGTTGTCGCAGTCCTTTATATGGTATTCCAATCGCATTTAAGGACTTGATTGATACGGCTGGTGTAGTAACAGCAGCCGGCATGCCGCTCCATGCCAATCGTATTCCCGAGCATGATGCGACAGTAGTTAGCAGGTTGCGCGAAGCTGGGGCTGTGATGCTTGGAAAATTGCAAATGACGGAAGGTGCTTTCGCGATGCACCATCCAGACATTGTGCCGCCCAATAATCCGTGGGGAGCTAATCATTGGGCAGGGGCTTCGTCGAGTGGCGCAGGTGTAGCTACAGCTGCTGGCCTATGCTATGGGTCTTTAGGGAGTGACACTGGAGGTTCTGTGCGTTTTCCATGCGCTGCAAATGGACTGACAGGTTTAAAACCTACATGGGGACGAGTAAGTCGCTATGGTGTGATTGAAATGGCCGCGAGCCTTGATCATATCGGCCCTATCACCCGCAGCGCAAGAGACACTCTGTTCTTATTGTCGACCATAGCTGGCCATGATCCTCTAGACCCAACTTCTTCTCCAAGTAATTGTCTTGAAGTGCCGAGTATCGAATCAAGCTTTAAGGGCTTAACCATTGGAGTCGATATAAATTGGATAAATAATGGAGTTGACCCTGTTATTCAAAAGGCACTGGAACAAATAATAAGCATCATTTTTGCCAGTGGCGGTAAAGTAAAAAAAATTGAGATGCCGGATACACGCCAGGTTGCAAGTAATTGGGAAGCGCATTGTGGTGTTCAGACAGCGGTTGCTCATGAAAAAACTTACCCTAAATATGCGGAAAAATATGGACCAGCTTTAAGTCGATTGATTGACGGCGGGCGCCAATTGAGTGGAATGGATTACCAACGCATATTACTAGAAGCACAACACTTTAATGGTGCAATGGACGCTTTGTTGAATGATGTGGATATTATATTGGCGCCGGTGCAGCCGTATGCTGCACCCACTCATGACCAACTCGCTAATCTAGCCCAGGATCCAGACGCAAATCGGCACTTAATCCAGTTTACGGCACCCTTCAATGTGACAGGTCACCCATGTCTTAGTTTTCCAATAGGCCATACAGATAACAAGATGCCAATTGGCGGGCAGTTTATTGGGCGTAAAGGAGGCGATGCCACTGTATGTCGGGCCGGGATAGCTGTGCAGGAAGTGAGTAATTGGCACAGGTTGCGGCCACCTGTAGCGCAGTAAGCTTAGATTATAAAAATAAGGGTAATTTATGAAGAAGCGAATAAAAATGATATTTCCTGTACCTATGAGTGAAGCAACACGCCCTCTTGTAGAGTCACAGTTACCTGCTTCGCTACTACGCGATGATATTGAGGTCAGATTTGTTGGTGCGGGTCACGTGATGACCTTAGCCGATAGCTACTATGATATGGCAGTTATGGAGATTGCTGTAATTGAAGAAGGTATCAAGGCAGAGGAAGAAGGTTTTGATGCTGTTTGTATTAATA
>Ga0314774_1000846_pt1 | contig 21687 bp, 19 predicted proteins | sample MetaGCBIA2018_FD_204515 | JGI IMG/M metagenome (GOLD analysis project Ga0314774, IMG submission 204515) | Cryopeg brine microbial communities from Beaufort Sea near Barrow, Alaska, United States - CBIA 2018 | ecosystem: Environmental > Aquatic > Marine > Coastal | place: USA: Alaska | collected...
ATAATCAACATATATACAGAAATATAGTTTTTGAGTTGAATCATCTGAATATCTAAAGGTCACCTCATATGGGGGAGGCCAAGAATAATCAAAGATTCCAACTTCTTTATACCCAGCATCAACATACTCCATAATAAGCTTGATGGTTTCCTTCTCTGTAATAGTAAATAAACTGTTACTTAAATTGTTTTGTAGTTCAACCTCAATGACAGTTTTAAATGTTTAGTTTACAAAACTTGTATTTTTAACTTTCCATTTTTCAAGTGCTATGTTTAGCCAAAAGCTATAGATTCCCAAAGTTATAAGGCATAGTAATAGCCATTTAATCCAGTTTCCAAACAATGCTACTGCTTTGCCTGCGAACTTAAGGTTTCTATGTATTTTCCTTTAATGAGAGCCTGTCACATTTTCTACTACAAACCATCACGATAAATCTGACTAATCCTAGCCTGGGCATGCTCTGATTTATGTTTTTCCACAAATCGATCTCTGTCGCTAATAATCGCAAACATTTCATCTACGACTTCCTCTACACTCGTCTGAGAAATCCGATATAGATATCCTAGCATACGATTTGCAGTGAAATCAGTATTCATATATTTGTATGCAACTTCCTTGCTAAACTCCTCAGGAAAACCTTTTTTCTTAAGGACCTGATATACTTCAATACTTTGCTCAGATATTATAACACTTTAAGTTAGGTTAGTATAACAAACACTTTGTTAAGGTTGCGTTCTTTTACTATGTCATTGTGACAGGCACCAAGGGCTCCATAATAAACTTTGTTCATGGTAACCTCCAACCTAATATACGCTCGACCAATATAGACCCAACAAGTTCTTTAATTGCATCTATTTCCTCAGGATCATCTTTCACCTTACAAGATGGAATACCTCCGGATTCAATACCTGTTTTCTTGCGTATTTTAAGTAATTCTTCTATTTCATTGCTTGTAAACTCATGCGCTCCTCCTATTTGATCAACGTAAAGCAGTACCTTACCGTAGTGTTCCACTGACTCCATTCTAAAGAAGGCTTCTTTTAAATCTACTCCCCAAGTGAGTAGTCCGTGATTGGCAAGTAATACAGCATTGTAGTCCTTAACATAAGGCTTAATCGAATCAGGAACATCCGTTGTACCGGGTAATGCAAAATCTGCAACAGGTACAACTCCCAGATTGACAACTGCTTCTGCAATAATTGGTTTTTCCATTGGTTTTCTTGCTACTGCAAAAGCTGTTGCAATCGGCGGATGAGCATGGACTACCGCATTGACACTAGGATTGATTAGGTACACCTGAATGTGCATTTTCACTTCAGATGATGGCCTCCCATTACTTTCAATAATCTGACCATCCAATGACATCTTTACCATTTCTTCGGGCTTCATCCCCCCTTTGCTAACACCGGTTGGTGTAACAAGTATTTCATTATCTGAAATCTTAACAGATATATTACCGTCATTAGCAGCTACAAATCCTTTATCATAAAGTTTTTGTCCAACTTCACAGATTTGTTGTCTCAATTTATCTTCATTCACATAAGTCTTCAATAAGATCCCCTCCTAACCAAAAAGCTTCTTTAAATTCTCTTGAAAAGGTGGATATACGATACCTTTTTCAGTGATGATTGCTGTAATGAACTTGGCATCTGTTACATCAAATGCAGGATTGTATGCTTTTACACCTTCAGGAGCTGTTCTTCTCCCAAATCCGTTTCCGATTTCATCAGGATCACGAAGTTCGATTTCAATCTCTTTTCCAGTCTTTATTGACATGTCTATTGTTGAAGTAGGTCCGAGTATATACATTGGAATTCCATATTCCTTGGCTAGAATAGCTACACCTGATGTACCTACTTTATTGGCTGTATCACCATTGGCTGCAACACGATCACAACCAACAAGAACTGCATCAATCTTCCCTTCTTTCATAACAATGGATGCCATACTGTCACAAATAATAGTTACATCAACCCCAGCTTTATCAAGTTCATATGCTGTAAGTCTTGACCCCTGAAGTAAAGGTCTTGATTCATCAGAATACACTTTGAAAGCATATCCTTTTTCATGACCTGCATACATAGGAGCAAGAGCTGTTCCTATACCTGATGTAGCGATACCACCTGCGTTACAGTGAGTTAGCAGGCCCATACCAGGCTTTAATAGCGACAAACCATATTCACCTATTGCCTGTCCCATAGCTTGATCTTCTTTAAAAATCAATTCACTTTCTTTAAGTAATTCTTCTTTGATTAGAGAAATGGACTTATCTAATATAGAATCCATTTTTTTTTCCATCCTGTTAAGTGCCCAGAACAAGTTAACCGCTGTAGGTCTTGAAGATGCAAGGTAATCTTTGGTTTCTCTAAAGAATTTTACAAATTCATCTTTATCTTCAGTTTCATATTTATTGACACAAACATAAATTCCATAAGCTGCAGCGACGCCTATAGCAGGTGCGCCTCTTACTCTTAGCTTTTTAATGGCTTCAAAAATACTCTCTCTTTCATCCAGTTCCAAAAACACTTCTTCTACTGGTAATAATGTTTGATCAATAAGCACTAATTTTGTTTGATCATCGTTTAATTTAGCTGGTATAACTGTTGTAATCATAAGAAATCTCCTTTAAATTTTATTTATCAAGTTAAGGTAGTCATCACCTGTTACAATATCATCTCTATTCTTAATCAACTCTACAGCAAGTTTTAGGTTGACTTTTTTTGCTTCAATTCTTGTGTCTTCATTAGGAATTATGTCAAGATCTTTGACATGGGCAAATCCAACTGTTCTTCTAATCATTTCACACCCTGTAACTCCTGCTGTGTTAACAAGAACATCTCTTATGTACCACTCTTTAAATCCTTCTGATTTAGCCATCTTATCAGTAACCACTTCGTTCCAAAGATCTAAACTCTTATTCACAAACATATCAATAGTGTCTTTAATGGATACTCTTAAAAATTCAAGATGTCTGTCTTGTTTTTCTCCTGCCTTAACACGGGCTTTTGTTGATATATAATTCATAATCAAGTTTGCAATCACAGCTCCTATGTCATAGGCCATCGGACCGTAAAAAGCGAATTCAGGATCGATAACTTTCGTACTTTCTTGATTAATAAAGATACTTCCAGTATGCAAGTCACCATGTAAAAGTGCCTGACCGTTATTCATAAAGTCAAACTTTAACTTGGCAACTTCTCTTTTCAGTTCCCCATCCCCCACAATAAATTCTTCATGGAAGTCTATTAATTTCTCTTCAATATCATTTCTTGCACCGATATGAAAGGGTTCTTCATATACCAGAGCTTCTGTAATGTCACAAAGTTCAGGATTAATAAATTGTTTAACATTATCCTTTTTCTTCTGATGATCCATAACCACATCCGATGTAAGCAACAATGTTTTTACAAGGAAATCACTGATTTGGTTAGCAAAGTTAGGGTATTGTATCACATCCAGCAAACCATATCTCATGATTATATAGCTGGATAAATCTTCCATAATCATACAGAACATTTCACCATCAAAGTTGTATACTTCCGGAACCAGTCCTCCCGTCAATTCATACTCGATTTTCAAAACCTTAGTTTCTATTTCCCCACGATTTATATCAAGTGGCCAGTCTTCCCCTGCTGCACGAACATAAGGAAGAGCTTGTTTAACGATAATGCTCTTCTTGTTTTTAATATCATTGACTCTAAATACAAGATTTAAATTACCATCACCGATTTCATTACATTCAAATTCTGCATCCATTGCAAAAAAATCAATTTTACTAACTACATATTCAATAACTGTCATTTCATTAAGTTCAAAATAATTCTTCATATTAACTCCTTCCTAATCATTACGTTTGTAATATGTCAGTCCAAGACCTAATATCAATACAATGCTTTTTACAATATCTTGCGAATAATATTGAAAGTCCATCATAATCAATCCGTTAAGCAATATTCCCATAAGAAGTGCTGCAATCAAACCTGACATTGCATAAGCTAATAGTTTATTTCGATTAACAGGAAAACATAGTTAACAATCTTTTCATAACTAGTTCTCCTTTTCTTTGACTATCTTTATTCTAAAACTTACTCGTTCTTGCAAATTCCTCGTCTACGCACTTAGCATCGGCTAATTGCACAACCAGAAACGTAAATTCTCGTTTCATTTATCTATATCTTACATTCTTTTCCACTTATTGTCATCTAATTTATATTTTTCCATCTTTAAATACTCATCTCGACTTTTTGCAGAAAGAGGTGACAGGGAACATAACATATTACACCCGTTGGCCAATTCTTAATTATTTCACGTTAAAAGCATCACTGATATTCAATTAGAGCATCATAGTCTTCTTGAGTAGCGCACTTCCAAATTGGCAGTGCGTATGTAAACTTTATATTTCCTGATGTTTAGCGTAAAACTTTCTCATGCTTGTATTTCCTGCAAATACCCAAACAGTGTTATGAACAATTCTATCTTAGAATATCCTATTTAAGGTTTCTATGTATTTTCCTTTAATGAGAGCCTGTCACATTTTCTACTACAAACCATCACGATAAATCTGACTAATCCTAGCCTGAGCATGCTCTGATTTATGTTTTTCCACAAATCGATCTCTGTCGCTAATAATCGCAAACATTTCATCTACGACTTCCTCTACACTCGTCTGCGAAATCCGATATAGATATCCTAGCATACGATTTGCAGTGAAATCAGTATTCATATATTTGTATGCAACTTCCTTGCTAAACTCCTCAGGAAAACCTTTTTTCTTGAGGACCTGATATACTTCAATACTTTTCTCAGATGCCATCAATTACTTCCTCACTTTCTACCTAATATGCAGAGGTATTCTTGGTTATTGGTTAGGATTGCTGCGGTTACTATGTAGTGTTTCATTTATTTGCTCCTATTCTCAGCTGCTTTACTGATATCACCTAGTATACTATAAAGAGTTTGATTTATCTATTCATTGGTTTTGAGAAATTGGTGGGGTTTTCAAAATGAACGTAGAAAAGTGACGATTCTCTATTGGAGGTTGATTTCATTTTAATAGCTCTTCTGAGCAAACAAAAAGATAACAGATAGAAGTTGATTCTTCTATCTGTTATCTTTTTGTGCTGCAAAAGTATTAGCTTAAAGCTTTCACTAGCTATTTATTCACAATATCTTCATCCTCTTGGATTGTAAAAACATCGTTTTTAATATCTTCAATTAACTGAGCTGTTTTTTCAGGACTATGAAAAAAGTAACTCAAACCATCTTTACCTCTACCAATTCTCTCTTGAGGTAACACATGAAAAAATACATTTTCTTGCCTTGCTCCAATCATTCCAAAACCGAAGTTTCCAATATCTAACGTTGTAATATCTGTTTCTACCTTGGATAAGGCTTTCTTAACGACAAAGGGTAGTTTCCAAGAAAGGACTTTTCCTGCCGCAGCCATAAGAAAATCCTGTTGACGATCTATACGTTGGATATCTCCTTCATTTATCGTTCCATCGTTGGATTTTCTAAAGCGAAGGTACTCGATTACTTGATCACCTTCAAGAACCTGCTCGCCTTGGTTAATGTGTATATGTAATGGTGGAGATGAAAAAGTATCATCATAATCCATATCATAGGGAACATTTACAGGTACGCCTCCGACAAGATCGGTAATCGCCTTAACGCCATCATATTTCACTTCTATGTATCTATCAATATCCACTCCGACAATGGATTCAATTGACTTAATCAACCCACTGGTTCCTCCATCATTTTTAAATCCATAGACCGCATTCAGTTTTTTTGTGCCTTGGCCATCATGTCCTTCAGCAGGATTATAGGTATCTCTGGGAATCGTTATGACATTAACCTGATTATTTGATTCATCCATCATGATTAACATCATCGAATCACTTCTTGTACTTTCAAGACCGTATACCAAAACATTTAAGGTATCTTTTGCAACAACTACTTTATAGCTTATAACCCCAATGATAAACACAACCAATAATATAACTATTTTCCTCTTCATTTATAATCTCCAATTCATTCTGCATTCCTTATAAGTTGTTTTGGCTATCCATACAACTTTCTTATTCCAGATCGATTAATTAATAACGATATGTCATTAATTGTACAAAAAAAGCAGGACGCTATGTAGAGTTCTGCTTCGTGATCAAAGAACGTTAGTGTTCGTACCGAGGTAGTATTAAATTTTCCACTACCTGTCACATAGAATACTCCTATTATCTGTATTTGTCTAACTTTGTGCTCTTTAACAGGGTTTATTAACTTCTTAACTTTGTTTTTATTTACTACTAAAGTATATATCATGAGCAAGTGAAAGTTGTGTCGAAAGATTAACAATAAATCATCGAAGTACAAACAGAGTTGTTACGAAAGAATTACTAAAATGTTAATAAAGTGTTGTAAACCTTAGTGGCACAACTGATTAGGGTTTTGTCCCTTCCTTTTGCAGTGTAAAATGTTTTAACAGTACAGGGTAACCTTCTAGGTTTTTGTTAAATCGTTGGGGATGGATAACCTTCAAAATTAAAATAGCGTAAATGAAGTTTTATCTTCATCTACGCATCTAATGTATAAATTTAGTTGTTAGTTTCTGTTGCTATTTTTCTTTTATCTTTTTTCTTTTATATCTCCTTACTACATATAGAACTAGACAAAACCTGGCTAGCATATTGTTATTCACTTTCGTAAATGATAGAATGATAGAATGATAAAAAAGATTCGCCACTTTACTATTTTGTTCCATACCTAAACTATATCCCTATTAAATCGGAGAAAACATCCTATGAAACCAAATACGATTCGTCCAAGACAACAATTAACGAGTGTAACCCGCGCCAGTCTTAACCCTACGGTTGAGCCCTATCATACGTCCGCAGCCCTAACCCTTTCGGATTACTTAGGCGGATGGAAAGTCAGGTGGGGAATCGGTCGCATGCAGTATTTGGTTTCTCCCGGCTTATACGCGTTGGGTAGTCCGGATGCGGGCTCCCAAGTGTTGGTTACAGCCAACTATAAATTGACCTTTGACACCCTAAGAAAAGAATTAGGGGGGTTGAACGTCTGGATTTTAGTCCTTGATACTAAGGGTGTAAACGTCTGGTGCGCTGCCGGAAAGGGTACCTTTGGAACCGAAGAGCTTGTCTCTCGTATTCAAGCAACAAACCTTTCACACTTTGTCAACCACCGGAAACTTTTGGTGCCTCAACTTGGTGCCACAGGCATTAGTGCTCATGAAGTGTTACAAAGGTCCGGTTTTCACGTTATCTACGGGCCGGTTCGCGCCGCTGATCTTCCTGATTTTATTAAAGCAGATTTTCAGGCGACGCCTTCTATGCGGAGAGTTCGTTTTAATCTGATTGACCGTTTGGTCTTAACCCCTGTTGAGCTTGTCGGCTCTTTAAACATAACGCTGATGATCTTTGGTGTAATGTTCTTGCTAAACCTTGTGTCGCAAAGTCCTTTTGGTCTTATTGATGCCTATGCTTATATAGGCGCTGTTGTTGCCGGATGTATAATTACACCCATCGTCTTGCCTTTAATTATCGGACCGGCTTTTTCATGGAAAGGATGGGTTGTTGGTTTGATTTGGACTCTAGCCACCCTTATGCTCAATGATTTGCCCAACTTGCAGGATTTTAGTCTGCTTCGAGTCATCGGCTACTTTCTTATTCTACCAGCGGTGTCTGCCTACTACGGTATGAATTTCACCGGTGCATCCACCTATACCTCCCTCTCCGGTGTTGAAAAAGAGATGAAGGTTGCCGTCCCACTCATAGTTGTCTCTATTTGTCTTGGGAGTGTTTGTGTTTTGCTGAACAGTTTTTTCGGTTTATAGGAGGTCTATTATGAAACAACGTTATTTTAAAAAGGTTGCTACAATTTCCATTAACGAAACCCTTTGTACCGGCTGCAGCAGATGCCTTGATGTTTGCCCCCATGGGGTCATTTTGGTGAGTGACGGTCTGGCACGATTGGTTCAAAAAGATAACTGTATGGAGTGTGGGGCTTGTGCCAAAAATTGTCCCTTTAATGCCATCACCGTCAAATCCGGCGTCGGTTGCTCCGTTGCCATTATTAAGGGTTGGCTAAATAAGTCAGCTCCTAATTGCGACTGTGGCGGCAGTGATAAAACAGATTGCTGCTAGCTCTTAGGGAAACTTTCTTAGCTTTTCCTTAAAGGTTAGGAAGACCTCTACTAATTGTTGTACGAATATGATTGCTGATTGGGTAGGTCGAAGCATGACGACTTGGTTGATGTTTGGAATATCCACTCCCTCATAGTTGTGTGGTGACAGGCACCAAGGGATTCCTACCAGTAAATTCTCCATTTTGTGATTTTGCTACAAAGGCAGATCGTATCTTCTTTGAAATATCTTTAGCGTAGTATTCATTCACTACGCTTTTAAATGGCATAATCTCATTGTCGCCACAGAAGGTATCAATACCATCATTAACTGCAATGTATCTTATGTCATTCTCTGGAAAGAAGATTTCAGGAAGGTTCACTTCGTGAACGCACTGCCTGGCACGCTAAACCGGGAAGTCCCGGTTTACATAATCATTTTATTTCCCTCTCGTTTGCAGGTCGTATGTACTGGTGCCTGTCACTGGGGATTCTCTCGGTGGGCGTTTGTTTTTAATGTTAACAAAATACCAAAACACATTAACCACTTAAAGCAAATATTTATATAACCACACAATCTTAACACTGTACATATGTGCTATATTACCATGAAAAATGCTAGAATTTTGGTTGTTATTCACTGGAATGAGTGCTAATTTTATGGTATTATTTAAATATTATGGAAAATATTAAATATTTAAAGAATATAGTATGTAATGATGAATGGGTTACTATTAACGAGAGAATATCTGACAAACAGAACGAACTTCAAGTTAACTAACTAGAGGGTACATTTGCATAGTTTGTAGAATTTTCATTTCTAAGGAGGTAAATTTATGATTATTTTAGTATTTGCAGCTGTTTTTATTGCATTGGCTTTGGCGGCCTATAACTTTAGAGCTATCAAGAAGTTGGATGCAGGCACGGATTTGATGAAGGAAATTGCTGAAGCTATTCAAGAAGGTGCTAATGCCTTTATCAACCATGAGTACAAAGTTATTGCCCCGATAGCATTAGCTATTGCGGTGTTGTTGAGCCTTGTAATTGGCTGGTATGTTGGTGTCTCCTTTATTCTTGGTGCATCTATGAGTGCTCTAGCAGGCTTTATAGGCATGAGAATTGCAACAATTTCAAATGTACGAGTTTCTAACGAAGCAAGACTCACTAAAAGCCTAGGAAAAACATTAAAAGTGGCTTACCAAGGAGGATCAGTTATGGGTCTTTGTGTTGGTGGCTTTGCTTTACTTGGTCTTGGACTTGTTTACTTGATTTTTGGTGAATTGCTTGGACAACTTGATACTGCGAATATAACTATTCAAACAAATTGGATCGGCATTAACTTCATTCCTTTCACAATGACGGTATCAGGTTATGCTCTGGGTTGTTCTATCATAGCTATGTTTGACCGTGTTGGTGGAGGTATATATACAAAAGCAGCAGACATGGGTGCAGACCTTGTTGGTAAAACAGAAGAACATATTCCAGAAGATGATCCACGTAACCCAGCTACAATTGCAGACAATGTTGGTGACAACGTTGGTGATGTTGCAGGTCTTGGTGCTGATTTACTTGAAAGTTTTGTTGGTGCTTTAATATCTGCAGTTGTATTGGTTTCATATATGTATTATACAACGAAAGACCTTGGAGCTATTACGCCTGAACTTTTAAAAGCATTGATTATGTTCCCAATTCTCTTCGCCTCTATAGGTCTACTTAGTAGTGTATTGGGTATTCTTTCACTCATCTCAAGAAAAATATCTGAAAATCCACACAGAGAGTTGAATTACTCACTATGGGTATCAGCCGGTCTGACAATTATTGGAACGGGTATATTTACGAGTATATATTTCAAAGGAATGGACGTATCAGCTTTAGGATTCAGGGTTGGTATTATGTCACCTTGGATAGCCGCAATTTTTGGTATCGTCAGTGGAATCGCTATTGGATTCCTTGCAGAATATTATACTAGTTATGATTTTGCACCAACTAGAAAAATTGCCCGAAATTCCATTGAAGGTACTGCTTTAACGATTACTCAAGGATTGGCTGTAGGAATGAAATCAACCATGTTCCCTATATTAGTTCTTGCAACTGCAACACTTTCAGCTAACTACTTTGCAGGTCTCTATGGTGTTGCTATGGCAGCGATTGGTATGTTGTCCTTCGTAGCAGCGACAGTATCTGTTGATACTTATGGACCGATTGCAGACAATGCAGGTGGTATCTGTGAAATGAGTAAGCTGAAACCAGAAGTTAGAAAGATCACGGATAAGTTAGATGCTGTTGGTAATACTACTGCAGCAATCGGAAAAGGTTTTGCTATTGGTTCAGCATCATTGGCAGCTCTTTCACTACTCGCTTCTTACTTGTATTCTCAAGCATCACCTGGTGATACAATGGGATTTGTTCTGAATTTAAACATGATGAATACATTAACTTTGGCAGGAGCTCTTGTAGGTGCAGCATTACCATTCTACTTCTCAGGCATTCTTATTGAATCAGTTTCACATGCAGCCTCTGCAATGGTTGAAGAAGTTCGTCGCCAGTTCAGAGAAATGCCAGGAATCCTTACTGGAGAAGTAAAACCTGATTATAAAAGGTGTATCGAGATATCATCAGCAGGCGCTCTTAAAGAGATGAAATTACCTGCATTTATTTCAGTTCTTGTTCCACTTGCTAGTGGATTCATTCTTGGTGAAGACTTTGTTGCTGGTATGCTTGTCGGAACGTTGATGTCAGGAATCATGTTGGCTCTCTTTACAGCCAATAGTGGTGGTGCTTGGGACAATGCTAAAAAATTAGTTGAATCTGAAGGTGTTGAAGGTCATGGTAAAGGTTCTGATGTACATGCATCAACAGTTATCGGAGACACAGTTGGTGATCCACTTAAAGATACTGTTGGTCCATCATTGGACATTCTGATCAAGATTATGGCAGTAGTATCATTGGTATTTGTATCAGTGTTTAGCCAATATAATCTTCTTTCATTATTTCTATAAGTAGAATAAATAACTAAGAGCTGCCTCGAATTGTGAGGCAGCTCTTAGTTATGCGCTAGAAAGTTCACTTCGTGAACGGGCTGCCTGACCCCCTAAACCGGGAAGTCCCGGTTTACATACGTCTTATCTTCACCCTTAAGTAGATCGGGATTTTCTCTTTGATTCATAATATTCTCCCATTTTTGTCTATTCAAAATATTTAAATACAATCAATGACTTTAGCTATGCCTGATAACCACCGACTTAGATTTTCTCTGCAACTATGCTCACATCACCTTGCATAAATCTATAGTCATTCTTATCATTAAAGGTCACAATAAATTGTTTAAAATAGTCTCTTAACGCTTCATCGCAAACATAGACATATGTCCCTTTTATCCCTCGGGTTAATAATACCTTATAAATATTTTTGATATATATCTTGAGTTGTTCAGGATCATTTAATGCAAACTTTCCCTTTTTATCTTTGTATTTATCTTTATCAACTAGTATCTTATTGTCACGCATGACTATTTCCGGACCAATGATGACACCTGTATAATTAAGATCATAGCCTTGAATCGAATGTATACACCCCACTTCATTCAGTGCATTTGGCGAATTAACCCAGTCTTGGTTTGTTGAATTCCACATATAGGCGTTCCTACCAATTTGGATATCTTTTAACGATTTATCATTTTTGGATATCCAATCCCATGCAAATCCCGCAACAACTCTAGATAGTTTAAATGCTTTATCTTTAATCTTGATAATCTCAACCATATCATTTACGTTATCAAAAAGTAGAAACTCATACTTATCAAATTTCATTTTATTTACTTGCTTTTGATTAAGGATATTGTCTATATAAGCAATATAATCATGTCCACCTTGTACGCGCATTTGTGACTTCAACTCATATATGGTTGCATCTATCTCTCTAAACCTAGATTCTTCAATATCCGTTGGTTTGACACTTTGATTACCATCATATAGATACACCGCATGTTTACATGTCATCTCTATCCAATCAAGCTGTGTCCCCGTATATTTATCTAATCCCAACTTTCGATTTACTTCATCATAGGAACCATAGCTAGTTAATCCAATTCGTCTATTAAGTCGATGAGCCTCATCAATAATTAGAATATCATAATCCTTCTTAACCACTTCATTTGGACCAATAACCATACTTGCAGACAAACCTTTTACATTTTTAAATACACTTTTCAATGTTTTTCTTAAAGATGTCATTGGTATAACTAATCCAATATTTAGTTTTTCTAATTTATTCATTTGTCTTAAATACTTAACCAAAAAAACAGCCAAAATAGTCTTTCCAGAACCTGGCTCACCTTTTATCATATGTTTACTTTTATCAGTAGTCAAAATAGAAGTTGTAACGGATTTAGCAATTTGCAATTGGTCTTCAGTCAATGCTTTATATGGAGAAAATTTTAAAAGATCACTATTTCGTATTTGTATAAGTTCTTTTATTGCAAGGCCCTTTTCACGTAGTTCTTTCCATATCATTTCAAACTTAACATCATGATAAAGATGTTTATTGAAATAGCGATGATTCTTCAACCCACCATTTCCATTTTGTAGCAGATATTTCCCATCTGCTGACATGAATTCGATAAGCAATGCCTCGATATCTAAAGTAGCAGATTTATTAAACTCATCATCGCCAATAATATGAATTGAATTCAACTTATTACGATCTAGTTTCTTATAATGTTGATGACTTCGATTATAAACATCCGAAGTTTCACCTATATAAGCTTCCTTACCACCTTCTATGACATATACTACCGGCCGATTTTTGCCATACTTATACTCTCCGATATCATTAAAATATGATTGATCATATTCAAAAGACTTTATGAATTTCATTCTCTCACCTCAAATTAGAGCTCTGTATACTTCTTACTTGTACCCTTTGCTTTATCTATTGGATACTTCTTCTCATTCTTATCTATTTTCCTATTCATGTTTTCAATAACATCAATATCGAGATGATCTGCTAATAACAGACAATAATTCATTACATCTGCAAGTTCATCTTTAACGTTTTCCAAATCGTACTCACCATTCCATTGAAAGTTTTCTAGCAGTTCAACAGCCTCAATCACAATTGATTTAGCAAGATTATCTGGTGTGTGAAACTGTTTCCAATCACGATCATCACTAAATTTTCTAATTCTGTTTATTAAGTCTTCCATTTATTACTCCTTTTGTTGTTTTTCTTTGACAGTGTTGTGGTATTGTTAATTATGATTAAGTAATGTCATAATTGCACTATACATTATTATCCATAATCTCTTCAACCAATATCTTCAGTCTATCATAATTACAACTTCTTGTGCTCATTCTTTTTAACATTTTCAAGCTTATTGATTTTGTATCTTTTAGTTCTTCATTAATAATTCGTGTCTCAAGGAGATAAAATCGCCATTGTTCTAGATTCATAGGATTTATTGTGTCTTGAATCTTATGATTGAGTAAGCAAAAAATATAAAGATCCGACTTTCGATTAGGGAGGTTCGATTCATTTTTTCCACTTACATTATCTTCAACAGTCTTGCGAATACTAAACCTAATGTCGGATAATGTATTTTGGTTCCAAGATTGTAAATATGCTGAAGATTTAACCTCGATTTTTAAAGACTTGTAGTCTAAATCATATGGTTTCCAATTCTCTTGTGTCTCGTTATCAATCTCTAAAGCTAATGCAACAATATATTCTGCTAATGCACCCCTTGCTGTATTGCCTACGAGATCCGAATATGCCCACTGCCAATAATTTGTTAATGATTTGTTTGTATCTATTCTTCTAAATCTAAAAGGTTCATTCCCTTTTTTCTTCTCTAATTTAATTGCTTTAATGCCTCTTTCAAGAATCCATTCATCCAATTCTATCGGAACTTTTACAATTGCATACGGTCTAATATATTGATTTGATAATCTTTTATTATTACTGACAACAACAAGTTCAGACAAAGGTTTAGGATCTTCCAATTTATACATCATTTTGAAACTATATCTTGTTATGCCTTCTTCTTCATTAATAACTATATCAATAACCTCTCCAATATACATTATTCCTGCCGTTTCCTCTGCATTACTAAAGAAAATCAGCATTCTTGATAATTGACTTTTACTTTTCACAAAATGTTGGTATCCTGTTCTCCATATTTTCTTCTCAAGAAACTCAGTTGTTTCCATACTATTATAAGCAGCCTCTAACAAAAGATTATTCCTCATTGTATAAATACTTATTGGATAGTTATTCATGTTAATCTCCTTTGCAATTGTGTATTTATCTACATTTTCTTCTATTGGTAATATTACAACTATTCCATCATAATATGTTTCTTATAATTAAATGCAACAAACCCAGCTTCCAAAGATTCCTGAACGGACGGAAAATAAAACTCATTTTTCTGATTTACAATATAGCTACTATAGTATTCACTATTAGGTAATATATAAATCATAAAACCATTTTTATTCTCCACACCCTTAATCAGATTGTATCCATCCTTCTTTGGAACAATTAAATATGGTGGTAATTCGGTTTCAGTAAGATTACCCTCATCTTTATTATCAACTAAATTGTCAAAATCGTTATCAACACCATCAAACATAGAATTTACAGATTCATATGACTCTGGTTGTGGATTTTTGTGTGCAAATTCATTCGGTATACTATCCCACATTAGATCAAAGAATTCTGTTGCCTCTTGTGTATAATATGAATTCCTTATTACCATCAAATTTTCATCATTACTATTGGTTCCTGCTGAAGTAAAGTTCATGGAACCTACTACATATTCATCATCAACCACAATTGACTTCATATGCATTTTACCACCCCAGTTCTCAACCTTTACTGGTATTCCTACTGCACGGAGTATCTCATGCTTGGTATAGCCATTTTGAGCAGAGGTAGCATCAATTATTACTCTAATATCAATTCCTCTGTTATATGCCTTAATTAGCTCTGCTGTGATTTGCTTATCTGTTAAGTAGAATACAGGCATATTAATACTCTCTTTTGCTCCACTTATAAGTGGACAAATAGCAGATGAAATCGCCGAATCTTGAGGTGAAAAATATGTCTCAATTACTGTACCATCATCTAAAGTTATCTTTTTTGAATCAGGATTCTTTTTCTTGTTTTTGTGAAACAATTCATCATCATACATCTGAGAAAATTCATTCAAATATAATTCTGCAATAGCTTCATTTTCTATAACACACGCAATATTGGCATTATAGCCTCCGGTTCCTGTATCTGAAACATTAGTTGATCCCGTCCATACTTTTTTTGAATCAATAATAAAAAATTTATTGTGCATAATATCACCTTCAAATTTAATATTCTCACGACTCGCATGTACCGCAATAATTGCCTTATTGTTCACTAATGAATATCCAACCATTTGAGGTGGACCTTCAAAGCCTATTGGAGATGGCCAATAAGGATTAACTATATAATCACTTTGCATATTAAGCGTATTTATATCCGTCTGATAATCTGTAATAATACCACCAACCAAGTTTATAAGCTCAGGTGTATCGCTATAATAATTAACATCATGAATATCTTTATCAACGACACCTCTAACCTTAACTCCACGTGCTATTGCTTTTTCAATAGCATTTATAACTTCAGGTTGCCCTCTCAAACCATATAATGCAAAATCAATACTTATAGTAGAACTATCAATAAGTTCAATAAGCGCTTTCCCTATATTAGATTCAGTAGTTTGTTGTGGTTCATCATAATCCAAAGGACTATTAAAATAGATAAATAAACTATTATTTACTTGATCTGAAATCACATTAGAATTTTTGCTTTCATGAACATCCATATTATCTTTATTTGCGCTTGAAAAATTTGTTTGGCAACTGGTTAATGTTAGCAAAGCATATATCAATATCAAGATAATTGAATATCTCGTTCTATTTTCATGTCTTCTGCCGTATTTCATAAATTACACCTAGGCTTGATTTTATTATTTAAAAACTTAAATAACATTGTCTTATGATATGTCATATTTAGCGATAATTTTAACTCTTCTTTATTTTGTAGTTTTTTATAAAAATTCATTGTCGTCCTCCAGTTTATGTCCTCAAAAAAACACATAACTAACCGTAGCTATGTGTTTAAAGTCGCATTATTAAATTCTATGAATTTGGACATCATAAAGATACTCATTAAAAGCTGTTTCATCGGATACTCCCTAATGAACTATTGCAGCCCTTATTCTGCTCTAGCTCTACCTTATCTTTACCACATTAAATTTTATATATTAACTATAGCTTACGCTTAAGAATTTTGATTAGCAATAACTATTTAATTAACAATTTGTAAACAATTGATTAGACTCCGCTTTTTGATTAACAAGTAACTATTTCCATATTTAAAATAGGTAACAGGTACAAAGACATCTATTTAATTTGTATAGTTAACTGGTACGAAGACATCTTAGTTCACTTCAAAACCAATGCTACTAGATTCCCCATAGTATGGTTGTTTTAGCTTCCACATTCCTAACCACCAATCAAATTCTTCAAAAGAAGCCAGTTCAATCGCTTCATATATATCATGTACTCTATAATCATAGTTCTCATAATAATTAGAATTCTTATTTGAGTAGACAATTCCACGACCTTCACTTTTAAATGAAGCAAAAAATTTCTGCGTCTGCCCATCCATGCCCCCCATAATTGCAGTAGGCTCGATCGCTACTGCAAAATCATCTGATGTATACACTATAATCCATGCATGATTAACACCACTACCATTAGGTGACTCACCAAGTATAATATCAGTTTTGAACCCATGATTCTCAAGTTCTCGTTCCATAAAAGCCGCTTGTTCACTACAATCAAAAACATTAAGATTATAATCCACTGGCATTTCAAACATTTTATTTAAATAGTAAACCAGCTGATCATATGTCCCTCTTCTATCTCCAATAAAATAATAATTACTTGGTACATAAACTCTTTTATCATCAAAAAATTCATCTGCAGCTTGTAATCTAGAATCTAAGTAATCTGTATAACTCTTAACCTCTTCAATTTCTTTCTTATAGTTTCCATTTTCATCAATAAGTTGCTTAATCTCATTTTGAAGTTTCTGATTTTCATTATTTTTCAGAAGCATTACATTTTCTTGTATGCTAATATCCAATTCTAAATTATATTTTGCTTTTGATAATTCTACATACTCGTTCACAGCAAATGCTATTGTAAAAACTATACTTATAGCAAGTATGAATATTTTTATCCTTCTCATATTAATACCTCAATGATTCACTCTCTAATAATGATTTCTATATTTAAATTGTTGGGAATATCTCACCTTTTCTTTCTGAATAGATCTTTAACAAAGTACTCTTTCGTCAATATATCTTTAATACTACTTTTTTCTTTTTTAACGTTATCTATTGGTAATTCTATTTTTCTTTCCGAAATAGAATCCTTATAAATCGAGTTATTAATACTTCGTTTTTCTTTAATATCAAATTCACTTTCAACTTGTGTCTTATTAAAATCTAATATCTCATCAAATTTTTGAATATTCTTATCGATAGTCGTTTCAGTTTTAATTGTCAATCCATTCTCAATAATATAACTTAATTGATTATTTATCTCAGATAATTTATTATCTAGTAGCCTATCTTGTTTGTCCATTCTTGCAATTATTTCATTTATTCGATAATACCAGCAATGTATTTCACGCATTACAAAAAACAGAATACCTCCAATTAAAACTACAATTCCAATATTATCAAAAAATTCTTGTGTTATTTCACCAAGCATTATGTATCACCTCCAATCGGTCTATATATTGACATTAAATAAGGCTAGCTAATCCAGAATCGAACTGTAAACCTGTATTTTTTTAAATTCTACTAATACCACTACAAAGAAAGGCGATTAAGATACAGTCGATAACTCGTTAGTTTGAAGTCCTTTTACATTTTCCCCTTAATAACTATCACCATATGATTTTACATATATCCCAAAGTAACTGATGCACCTACCTCATATAATGTATCAAACTTGTAATTATGCAAATCTTTACGATGTTTCAAGTTAATGCCAAATTTTGACAAACTATATACTATCCTAGCACTGGTGATTATCGCATTTAGTGTTGGATCTGGGATTGGAGTCAAGCTATCTAATAATATATCTAACATAAAAAATCCAGCTTGATCCGTCAAAGGTCTTTTCATCCCATATGCGAATTCAGTTGCACCTTCCTTCAATCCTGTATATGAACCATTAATACCGCTTCGAATAAGTTTACCTGCCGCGATAGTAGTTGAAATGACCATAAAATCACCGAGAGAATCAGTGATGTTTTCTATTAAACTATCAGCAAGAAATACACCATCAATATTGAAGGCATCAATAATTGTATTATCAATAAGATTACGAATAGGATCATCAATAGTATTTATAACAAGAATTGGAACCGCACCAATAGAGGCACCTTTTACAAATGAAAGTCCAACTCTTGCTAACTTCCTTTTATTCCATATAGATTGTTCTTGAGATAACCGCTTTAATTCTATTATAGCCGATATGCTACCTACTGCTAATCCGATAACTAATGCAGTTATTACATCGCTATGCTCTTTGTCATCAATGATTTCTCGTTGCTTATTTTGAATCAGCTGCTTTTTTTGTGATATATCATGAAATTCTTCACCGGAAGTATTTGTATTACCATCATGATATATTTCACGATGGTATTTAGGCGATTGAGGTTGAATATTATCAGGATTTGTCATTCCTTCAATATCACCCACATCGTATGCATTTACAGCTTTTCCATGAGATCCCTCTACTGAATTCAAGTTCCCCATAGCTTGATCAGAAGATACTTTTGGCGTATATCCTTCTTCTTGTTGCATCATTTCCATTTCATCTGATGACCAATACCTAGTAGTTTTATTGTCATTATCTAAAAAGCTACTCGGTTCGTATTCGACAACACCCAAAACATCATTGTCTACATTAAACTCAGGATTACTAATATCAGATTTTTCGATAAAAAAATTCTCATATTTCCATCTTCTTTCAACAGTGTTGTTACGAATATTAGCAACTAAATTTTTATACTCATCTGACTCAGCAATTAGATTTTCTTCACCTTGGAATTGACTTGCTATATCATCATATTGCTGTTGATACCTATCAATCCTATGGATATCAAACTTCTCCATTACATTATACTCTTCTTGAAATGGATGTCTCCAATCTTGATACTGATATAACTCAGTATCATTTTTAACTGCATTTATTAAGAATGTGGAAATAGCTAATCCTTCACCAAATAAAAGATTATTTGTAGCGCTGTTTTTATGATAACTTATTATATCTCCAATTTTCTCCATATATTACAACTCTTTCTTTTTAGCATTAATCATCATACCTGAAATCTCAAATTGCTCATTATTCTTAAGATTTGAAAAGATGCTCATATAAACAGATGCGGTGTATGTTTGTGCTGGTTGATATAAATATTTATTATCCCAAGTTCCGATTAAATCAACTATCTTCTTAACCCTATTATCTTTATCTTGTAACAATCCCTTACTTTCATTAAACTTCTCCAATGCATTACGATACGCTTTCATTGCATCTGCATTATACTTTATCTGGTCTTGATCATTTTCTTTTGAATTCTGGTCATTTGCAAATAATTCACTTAGCACTTTTGATATGTTCTGGTACCGAGCCAAGAGTTTCTCATGCATATTCAATCTATCTCTATCAACATCTTTGTCTAGCTTTTCAAGCACTTCTAAAACACTAGCATTCTGTGAATCATTCTTTAGAAGTTCTAAGTTTTTCTCCATAAGTTCAAGGGTGTTCTCCATAAATTTGTATTCTGTATTTTTTAGTGTCTTTATAAACTCAGTGGATATTCTATCCAATTCTTCTCTCATCCCATCAACCTTAAACACGATATCTATTGGTGCATTGTTATAAAATTCCTTAATGCATCTATCTATTTCAGCAATCATATTTCTCTGTTCTACAATAACATTTGTATTATTTATAAATGAAATAAAATAATCCCATTTTAAGCACATTAGTTTATACGAGCCCGGTAAACGATGTAAACAAATATCAATTAGTCTTTTTTTATCTTCTTTATTTGCGGCACTAATCACTTCCAAATATTGTATTTCAGTTGCTAATGTTTCTCTGTCTATCTCTGATTCTTTCCCTAAGCATCTTACCAATTCATTCCGAACAGCTGCTGTCATCTCATTAATCCTGTTCTCAGTATCTGAAAATGAATTCTTAATGTCGTTACGAATAAAATCATTAGTATTTCGATGACTTTTTGCTAACAATAAATTTTGCACTACAACTATAACACTCATCACTACAATGAAAATCAATAAATATAATTCCATATCAATACCCCTTTATCTCCCGCTTTTAGTAGAAAACCAATTTTATGTGTATTCTAATTACATTAATATTCAATATTTACTCACAATAAAATTACTATCAATAATTTCAATAATGAACACCTCTTGTTTTATCTTTTTCATCAATTTATTCAAGAATAGTCTTTCTTCATTAAGATGTTTATAAGGTGTACTTCCTTTGAATATTAATGGTGCTGATTTAACTGATAAGCTTTCATCCAAGCCAAAGTCTTTTAAGAGTTTATCAGTATCTGCTATTTTACTATAGGTATAGCCTTCAAGAATACACCTTAACAAAGACTCTTCGCTATATTGATCTTTAAGCTCTAAAAAATACAAGCAACTATCACTTTTCATGAGCAAATCAACTTTTCCATAATTGTCAGCACTTATATTTTTCAATGGTGTTTGATAATCAATAATCTCGCCAATTGTTAAGAATTTCTGATTAAACAATTGAATTGCTATTCTTTCTTCATTTCTATTTGAAGTCTCCTTAGGTAAATTTCCTATATGAGATCCCACTTTGTAAGAATTCTTTCGAGTATTCGATTTTATATCTTCAAATTTATCCCAATTCTTTAATACCATTTCAGCAACTATTTCAGTGTAAGAATTTTTCTCGTCTGTTGTTCGTCCTTTATAATTAACAAACGGTTTGCTATAGAAACTTTCAATTTCCTTCAGCCCATCCTCTACTATTATTTTTAGTTCCTTTTCACTATAACCCATAACACACCTTCACCCTTTCTGTAATTCTTAATTAACGTCTAATATCATTCAGCAATATCGACATATTCCAAATAAGTTTCCAATCTATAATATTCGCTCCATTCTCCTGCAACTCCTAAAGTCTTAATATACCTTTGCACCGTTCTCTTTGAGACTGGCACTACATCTTCATAAAATCACAAAAATGTTTCAAGCTCATCCTTTATTGTTTTGCTTGCAAAATCAAGGTGACAGGCAACATAACATATAGTGGTTATATCATCGTGACAGGCACCATGGGTTTCATTGGTTCTCAGTCATTGGAAGGTGCTTTTGTATTTCTCAAACCTTAATTATTTGAATATCTTTGACATGGTGATAA
>Ga0314774_1000847_pt1 | contig 21662 bp, 18 predicted proteins | sample MetaGCBIA2018_FD_204515 | JGI IMG/M metagenome (GOLD analysis project Ga0314774, IMG submission 204515) | Cryopeg brine microbial communities from Beaufort Sea near Barrow, Alaska, United States - CBIA 2018 | ecosystem: Environmental > Aquatic > Marine > Coastal | place: USA: Alaska | collected...
CTCAACTAACAAATTTGCAACCGGTTTTGAAATCCTATTGGTTAATTATTCACGTAGCTACACTTACCATAAGTTATGGTTTCTTAGGTTTAGGTTTTGTTCTGGGTTTAATGAATATGGTTATTTTTATTTTTAAAAATTCAAAAAATAAAAAGAGGCTAAACTCAATTATATCCGAGCTTACTTTTATTAATGAAATGGTTTTAACTATAGGTTTGTTTTTGGCAACTGTAGGAACTTTTCTTGGTGGAATTTGGGCAAATGAATCCTGGGGAAGATACTGGGGATGGGATGCCAAGGAAACCTGGGCACTTGTGATCGTAATTGTATATTCAATTATATTGCACTTTAGATTAGTGCCAAAAATGAAAAGCATGTTCATTTTTAATACTGGAGCCGTACTTGGTTTTTCAAGTGTGCTGATGACATTCTTTGGTGTAAATTATTATCTTTCTAAAGGAATGCATAGTTATGCAAGCGGAGATACCCCTGTATTTCCATTATGGGCCTGGATATGCATAATTTCAATATTTATAATAATTGTTGCAGCCGGGATTAAAGACAACGGGCTTAAGGATAATAGTATTAAAGATAAAAAGGTCAAAGTTAAAAAATAGGGGGTAATAAGTGGGATAGGCTATTTAATCAAATTCCTGCTTCATAAAACCTTTAGATGTTATAAAAACATGAAATAAGGCCTTACATTTTGCAAGGCCTTATTTCATGTTTTTATTTTGCACAGATTTTATTTGGGCTGATTTTTATCTAAACTTATTAGCGTTATTCAATTTTTTTGAAATCAAATGCGCCTTTTCTTAAATTGATACCATATTCAAGGTATGCTTTAAGACAGGCAAGAAAGTTGGCCCAACCTTCGGTGTTTCCTTTTAACCACTTGATGCCACCTTCATCATTTTTTCTGCTTTTTTCAGTGATAGTGACTATAGTCGCTGTGCTGTTGCCTGATGTTAGCTTTATTTCTACCAGAAGGTCAATCCCATCTACTTCCCAATAATATGATATGTATTTGTCTTTTTCTACTTTTCCTACCCTAATAGGAAATTCCATGTCAAATTCAGGGAATTGCCATTTTAGTTGAAGACCTTCTTCCATTCTCCCACTACTTTTTGAAATGAAATAATTCGACATTTTTGTTGGGTTGACAATGGCCTCAAATACTTCATCCACGGGTTTAAGGATTTGAATTGCTGTTTTAATTTCAAGAAGTTCGATTTTCATAGGGGGTGGTTTTTAATTGTGTTTTTGAAAAATTATATTATTTTTTTCTGTTTTTAGGGCTTCGAGAAATAGGTTTTCATAGGTTGAAAATAATGCTCATTCCAGCCATTTTTATAATGCTCACCACTTTCCGGAACATTGGTATGGATCAGGGTTAATTCTGTAGCTCCTTTTTCTTCTTTTAATAAAACTTCAATTTGAGAATCTTCTTCCCCTTCTTCAAATTGCGAGGTCCTCCAGGATTGCACAATACGGCTATAGGGTTTCAGAATTTTATTTACCCCTTGAATATAACCCTCCCAGGCGGTAAAACTACCTCCAGTTTTATTTGTTGAAGTTGCGGTTCCTCCGGTCATTTTGGTATGACCTTCACTGCTTAACCAGGCATTATAAATTGCTTCGGCCGGAGCTTCAATTCTTGTTTTTAAGGTGAATTCCATATTCGGTTAAATTTAGTTTGATAATAATCATTTTCTGAAATGAGCTAAAAAATTGTTCAAATTTCAAATCCTCCCAGATAATTATATAATGTTAAGGTGACGGCAATATATTGACACATGAAATCATGTAACATTTGAAGTATCAACTTAATAGTCTTTCATCTATTATCTATGTTCTTTCATCTGGTTAATAGCGGATCAATTATTTAATAGTTCCTGAAAAAGGCTTGCATATTGTCCTACGTGGAAACCATCCATGAGGGCGTGATTAACATGAATAGAAACCGGCATCATTTTCTTGCCATCCTTCACCAAAAATTTTCCGAAAGATATTTTTGGAACACTATTCTTCATTTTAAAACTTCTTGGATGTGAAATAGAGGAAAAGTTGATCCATGGGATGGAGGAGAAAAAAACAACATCATCTGAGGGGGCGGGGATAAGCTCCCTGGATTTTTGAACACGTTCTATCTCAATCCTGGCATTTGCTTCAAAAATTTCAAAAGAGGTGTTATAATCTATATAACTGAATCCAAAGGTCCCATCCGGGCGGTTGATGGTTGCGCCGGCATTTATCACATCATGTATGATCACCCTGTCTTGCGCATCTATTCGATACCTGAATGCTTCAATTTCATTCACTGCCTTTAAAGATTTATGCAAATAATAAATAAAGAACGAGCTACCCGATTCCTTTGCTTTTTGGTATGCAATTGTACAATCCACCTCTAGCGTAATCCCAAAAAACGGTTCTTCAAATTGATTAAAAAATTTAAAGTGTTCTTTCCTGTTCCAGGATTTAATATCGAGATATTTCATAATTGAGTTGGGATGTTTTAAAATAATAACCCTTCCATGCAATTACGGTAAACATAAATGCATTGAAGGGTTATTGAACCAATTATTTAGTATTATCACTAATATGGCTTCACTCATCAGTTTCCATGGATGGATCCGCAGGCGATTCCATTTTTGTAGCGTCCATTTCATTTAAAGCAGTCATAATTTGAGAATAATCATAATAGCCATATTCCATGACAATTTTATTATTGACAAACTGAAGGGCAAGATGTACAGGAACAACCAATTTCTTATTGCTCTCTGCAACAGTTGCTTCCCAGGTACCCCAAAAATAAACCCATTTATCACCTTTGTCATCTATGATCATCTCGTAGAAGATATCCTTGTCTGAAAAGCCATAAGCCGAAAGGCGTTCAAGAGTGCCTTTTAAACCTTCCTGAAGATCTTTAGCTGTCGCGGGAACAATAGTGTTGTGAAAAGCCTTCGCAGTATCGGCATAATGAGTCATCCAGCCTTCCCAATTTCCATCTTGGTAATCCTTGACCAAAGCTTTTACCACATCAATTTCCGGGGAAGTAGATGTATAGCGTATATTTTCCTTTTTTTGACAAGCCGTAAAAAGGATTAGGCTTAATCCCATTAAGAGTAATTTTTTCATTTTATTGAAGTTTTGGGTTATAAATAATAATCATTTCACATTTAATTACTGCCGTTTTGCAACCTTAACATCCCCGCTAATTCCGCTGAGATCTTTCCGGAACATCCAGATTTCAGATCTCTTGCCCATGGTAGTCTCTTCCCATTCCTTTAAAAATTCGGTGAAACTGCCCTCCCCGTGAACTTCATTATAACTGGCGGGAAAATTTGGATCTTCGCCCATCCAGCTCCATTTATCAAAGAAATAAACCACGGCCAGATCCCTTCCATCATTAGTGGCAGGTAATTCATTTTTATATATTCCATAGGTGAGGTCGGGATATTTTAGGTCGTTCACCTTTTTTACTTTTTCTACTAATTTCATGGCTTTTTCACCTTGATATCTCTTTATATCATACATATCAACCAGCAATTTATTGAGGGTGAAATCTTTTGACATCTGGGAGTAAGCTGGTTCAAATTTCCAATATGTCTGATCGGTTTCGGGTAAAAGATAGGGAGCCACATTTGTGCTCCAATCGTTTGAATGCGATTCTGCATCAGGACGGATTTTGTCCATAGAGCTCCAGGGAGATGGGCCGCTCACCCACATATAACTGCCCACTTTTGGTCCATTCATAATTTCGTACACCCTCGCCGGATAATCTCCTTCCCCATGGAATTTTTTGTTATGCGCTGCCAATCCAGCATCCAATTCCTTAATTTTCGTCGGGTTTGCTGTGATTAAATAATTGTCTACAACCGCGTATTCCTGGCTGGTTTGGGAAATGGCAAAAAAAGGGATCAGCAACATCCAATAAAATAAATTTCTCATAATTAATATATTTAGTTGATTAATATTAAAATGTAATAAGTAGGGGGAAATTTATAATTGGGGGGTTGTCAAAAAGATCAGTTTAAATTTAATATTAAATTATTAAAAATTAACGCTTTATATAAAACATTTTGATTTTGAAGGAATTTTCCCAATGTAATTATGAATTATCATTCATCATAATCTAAATGGCGAATATGACGAGTGAAAATTAAATTTTCCTTGTAAATATGACTGGCATCATAGTTAGAAGCACCAAATTCCTTAATTTTGCAAGTGTTATTTGCCCGGGAATTTAAATCTTTTAAAAAAGGTTTTATAACCTTGAGAAACAGGGGTAATGGGCGTTTTATAGCAGACAAATAATATAAGAAAATGGAAATAACCAACACTTTAATCCAAAAATATAATATTCCGGGACCGAGATACACCAGCTATCCCACAGTTCCTTTTTGGGATGAAGCTGGAATTTCCTATGAGAACTGGATCAAAACAGCCCAAAAATCATTTGATGAAAGCAATCAATCTGAAGGCATAAGTATTTATATACATCTTCCTTTTTGTGAGAGTCTTTGTACTTTTTGCGGTTGCCACAAGAGGATTACAAAAAGACATAGTGTTGAAGAACCTTATATTGAGACTGTCTTAAAAGAATGGGCTTTATATTGTGATGTTTTAAGCGAAAAACCCCGCATACGTGAAATTCATTTGGGAGGCGGAACCCCAACATTTTTCAGCCCTGAGAATTTAAAAAAACTGATTGACGGAATTTTTGAGAAGGCCGATAAATTCCCTGGATACGAATTCAGCTTTGAAGGTCATCCCAACAATACCACTGAAAAGCATCTTCAAACCCTGTTCGATCTCGGATTTAAACGCGCCAGTTTTGGGGTACAGGATTACGATTTGAAAGTTCAAAAAGCCATCAACCGCCTGCAACCTTATAAAAGGGTGGAAGATGTTACCAATAATTGCCGTAAAATAGGCTATACATCTGTAAGTCACGATCTGGTCTTTGGTTTGCCACATCAAACCAAGGAGGCCATAATAGATACCATTAACAAAACCAAACAGCTAAAACCGGACAGAATCGCTTTTTACAGCTATGCGCACGTGCCATGGATAAAAGGTGTTGGGCAAAGAGGTTATGATGATAACGATCTTCCGTCTGCCGAAGAAAAAAGGGAACTGTACGAAGCCGGAAAAAAACTTCTCGGGGAACTGGGTTATATAGAAATAGGGATGGATCATTTTGCCCTCAAAACTGATTCCTTGTATAAGGCGATGAAAAACAAAACCCTTCACAGGAATTTCATGGGTTATTCCGCCAGTAAAACTCAGTTGATGGTTGGGTTGGGAATGAGCTCCATAAGCGATTCCTGGCATAGTTTTGCACAAAATGTAAAAACCATTGAAGAATATACCGAATTGGTGAACAAAGGCCTTATTCCTGTTATGAGAGGTCACCTGCTTACCCCTGAAGATTTAATAATCCGAAAACATATTTTAAACATCATGTGCAATTTTGAGACTTCCTGGGAAAGCGATGATACGAAATTCCCTGAATTGGAAGAATGCATTAACCGATTGGATGAAATGGTGGAAGACGGCCTTGTAGAGATTAGCGAAACAGGATTGAGGCTTCCCGAAGAAGCACGTCCGTTTGTTCGTAATGTTTGTATGGCTTTTGATTTGAAATTAATACACAATCAGCCAAAAACACGCATTTTTTCTATGACGATTTAATAGGTTTCATTTTAAAAAGTATCGATACAAACCTGGACAAACCTGGATAAAAGTTTCTGCTGAAGGTTCTATATAAAAAAAAAGATCAGTTGATTTGGAAACTATCAACTGATTTTTTTTATTGATTTTCATGAACGAATGCTCGTCTAAGAATTTAAAGGAAATTCATAAAACCTCAAATAAAACGTTGTGATTCGTATATATAAAGATAATGTAAATGGTGCACGAGATTTGCCACAAAGACTCCAAGACTCAAAGTTGCACTAAAAAAATCATCTTATATTCCGCATATTTCTAAATCAGAACCTTTTTTTTTAATTTTAAGATGACGACAATTTATTGATCAACTTAAGAGTCTTTCATCTATTATCTATATTCTTTCGTCTAAAATATATAACGCAGCCCTACCTGCATTCTCCATCTGGACAATAAACTTGTGTCAGCACGGAATGTGTTCTTTAAATCAGGGTTGAAGGTATACGTTGGTTCATTCGTATCTGGATCTAAGTTTACACCAATAGGTTGTAAAACCTGTGGTATATCTACAACACCCCAATCTGAATTCAATAGATTGCCGAAGTTCAATATATCTATACTAAACTGAACAGTATTGGTTTTGTCATTGGAAACCTTAAAATTATAGTCTTGCAATAATTTTACATCTAAAGTGCTTCTCCAGGGGGATTTCGCGCCATATCTTTCAAAATAATCTCCCCGATTGTCTTTTAAATATTCGTTGTTCAAAATAAATTGTTTCAAAGCCACTGCTTGTCCGGCGCCTGTGAAATTCATTTGATCTATTTCACTTTCAGTAGGAATATAGATAAGATCGTTCACGGTAGATCCGTCGTTATTAATATCACCTCCATATGTGAAGTTATAACGTCCTCCCTGGGCATACTCCATAAAACTTGAAATTGTAGTTCCCCATTGTTTTTGGGATCCATAGGACCATTGTTTGGAAACTACCGCAATAAAACGGTGCGTATCACCATATTTTGAAAAGGAGAGATCAGCGTTATTTGCATTCCCTTTTGTTGGGTTAAAGGCCAAGGCATCCCCGGTAATTTCTGCTTCAATGGAATTTACGTCTTTTGCATTGAGGTAACTGTAGGCAATGCTGGTATAAAGACCACTATCAAAAGTCTTTTTAACAGACCCCGTCCAGTTAATAACCTGGCCTTTCCCGGAATTTGTAAATACATAGGCATTATCACCTTTATCTCCAGCTGAATAAACAGGCCTGTTATCAACCCCTTGCAAAGTCCCTGTAGGGTTTCTTAACCCCCAGTTTTGAACGTGTGCCGAATTAATATCTTCGGTATAGGAGAAATCCCCGGTAAGGATAATTCCATTGTTTAACCTGTAATCCATTCCAAGACTGGAACGCCATACCTGTGGAAATTGAAATTTAGGATCTACAATTTGAAAGAATCCGTCATCGGCGCCACTTACCTGGTTGCCAATCCATACAAATGGCAATCTTCCGGTAAAAATACCGGTTCCTCCTCTTAATTGAAGGGTTTTATCATTTCTTATGTCCCAATTGAATCCAACCCTTGGGGAAAACAATAGTTTATCTGTAGGCAACTGAGTAGAATTTAAAGTGACTGCCTGATTTGTTTGAGGATTGAAATATTGCTTTGTAGGATCAACGCTGGCTCCATTGTCGGTATCGATAAATTTTTGAATTAACTCATCTGTATTAAAATAAAGTGGCTTATCAAATCTAATCCCCGCCGTTACTTTTAAATTGTCCAACAAACTCCATTCATCCTGGAGATAGAATGCTAATTGACCAACATTTAATTCGGATAGTTTCCAGCCACCGTCATTTCCGGTTCCTGCGGCATTCCTGGATTCAAATGTAGCCTGTGCATAAGGCAGGTTTTGTGCAATGACACTTGAAGCAAATGGTTGTGCCGCATCAGCCAAAAAGGATGCAACACTTGGATAAGGCCTGAAAGTTCCAAAATAGTCATTAGGGTTTCCAAAATTATCATATCCCGCCAGGTTGAATGAATTTTTAAATTCAAAACGTTCAAAGGAAAAACCCAGGGTAAGGGCGTGATCACCTAAAAATATATTTAAATTGTTTGTTATTTGAAATACTTTTTGATCTAATACATTATTGATGGAAAAAGGTTCGTGGCCCGCAATAATATAATTGGTTCCAGCCCCATCCTGAATGGTTATAACCGGAGCGGGAGAGGATAACGGATTTCTAAAATCGTCAAAATGGGTGTATCCTACCTGTAATTTATTTGAAATATTATTGCTGAAATTGGAATTTAACTCCACTTGAAAAGATTGGATTTTATTGTTGATTTCATATCCTGAATTTTCAAATTGAAGGGTAGTTGCATTTGGTCCCCTAAATCCCAAGGCTGTTGGATGTGCCGGCTTTTCCTTGGAAGCATCTAAAAAATTATAAATTACCGCCAATCTATGTTTGGTGTTAATGTTCCAATCTAATTTAAATATACCTTTTACCGATTCAGAACCGTAGTTGAAATTTTCAAACCTGCCGGTATCATAACCTAAATTTGCCAAAGCATCCGAAACCGAATTTAAATCTTCAATCGTAACACGGGATTCATTCACAGTACCATTACCTCTATTTGGTAACCAGGGAGAACCTAAATCTGTTCTGGAATCAAGTTCGAAATTTGTAAAAAAGAACAGTTTATTTTCTACAATTGGACCTCCTAAGCTAAATCCGTATTGGGTTTGCTCCAAATCGGCATTAAAAACTTTTTCTCCATTAATTTTGTCTCCGGTCAAATCTTCATTTCTAAAAAAACCGTACACTGTTCCTTTAAGCGTATTTGTACCACTTTTGGTTACAGCATTTACCGAAGCTCCTGTAAAACCAGATAAAGTTACATCATAGGGAGCGGTGGTAACCTGAATTTGCTCTATGGCATCCAATGAAATTGGCTGAGCGTCTGTCTGTCCCCCTGGAGTAGCTGCATCAAGCCCAAAAGGATTGTTGAAAATAGCTCCGTCAAGGGAAAAATTATTAAATTGATCGTTTCTTCCTCCAAAAGAATTTCCACTAGCTGTGGGTTCCAATCTTGTAAAATCTTGCGCAGAACGCGAAATAGTTGGCAAAGTCCTCAAATTCCTATTGGAAACCTGAGTAGCTGCTCCTGTTCTGTCACTGGAAAAAATATCGCCTTTTGAAGATGTTATCACAACCTCTTCCAGAACATTATCATCGGTTAACAATCTCGCTTCAAGATCCAAAGTTTCACCCAAGGCTAAAGACACATTTTCAATAACCTGATCCCGGTATCCTACGAAACTTATTTTTACTTGATAAGGTCCGCCAATTCTTAAGTTTTGTAAATTAAAACGTCCGTCAAAATTTGTAATAGCACCATAAATAGTACCCGTGGGTAGATGGGTTGCAACAACATTTGCTCCTGCTACAGTTTCACCGGATTTATCCTTTACCAATCCCGAGATGTTTGAAGTTGTTACCTGGGCAAATGTGCCGGATATGGCAAAAAGAATTAAAAAACCAAAGAAATAATTTTTCATAATGTGGAATTAATATTAAACTATTTCAAATTTAAACTTAAATTGAAGTTGAGGGATGTGAGATTAAGTTATTATTAACAAAAAATGGTTGATTTGAAGGGTCAAATTTATTAATAAAAGGGTAGTAGCCAGAGTTTTAAATATTTGTCAGACCACCAAATACGACAATAAATTTAAATATTTTCTCATAATTCTGTTTGCCCTAAATCACTCTAAAAAATATGAACAAATAGTGAAATATGCTTCCGGCCAACACAAATAGATGCCAGACAAGATGGTAATATGGAATATTGTGTTTTACATAAAACAGTATTCCTATTGTGTAACTGAGTCCTCCTAAAAATAGAAGTAATAAACCTGTGAAATCGAGTATATTATATAGGGTGTTGATATCCAAAACAATAAGCCAGCCCATTACCAGGTATAAAAGCACTGAAAGAATTTCGAATTTACCTGTAAAGAAAATTTTTAAAATAGTCCCTATAATAGCAATCCCCCAAACAATCCAAAAAAGGATCCAGCCCATACTATCTTCTAAAGTAATTAAAACCAGTGGGCTGTAAGTTCCTGCAATAAGTACATAAATACTGATATGATCGAGAATCCGATAGCGGTTTTTTTGCTTTTCTTTTCGTTCATAATGATAAATGGTAGAAGCGAAATACAACAATATCAATGAGGTTCCATATAGACTGATCCCCAGCAAACTCCATGTTGATTTTTGTTGTTCAAAAATAATCAGCAATACAAATCCCAATAGGCTCAGGGCAAAACCAATTCCGTGGGTGATCCAATTGTAAAATTCTTCTTTTTCGCTCTGTTCTCTCATTAGTGAAATATTGCTCCAAAATAACTTTTAGGAGTGAACTTAACTTTTCCAAAGTTTCAAACTTTGGAAAAGTTGTATGGGCAAAGCTTTGCAGCTTTATTGGTTAAAGATAGTGTCTTTTAAAAAGTAAAATCTCCAAAAACAGCTACTTTATCCACAATTAAAATAAAAGTGAAAATCAAATTCCTATATTCATTGATGATTCCCTTAAGCAACATATTTCCGAAAATTGTTTATTAAAACAATGCATACGGTTAAGAATTTATTCAAACATATTTTAAACATGTTTTTTAACAAAATACCCATCCATACCCGGTCAATAATTATATTTGTTAGGAAGTTGAACGTCTGATTATGAAAGAAGTCGCTTTTGATTACTGGATGTTTTTAGCAGGTTTGGGGATCTTTCTCTTTGGGATGTATCATTTGGAAGATGGAGTGAAAGGACTTGCCGGGAAATCCTTTAAGAACCTGATTCAAAGATTTACCAATAAAACCTGGCAAGGTATTATAACGGGCACCGTAGTTACGGGTATTTTACAAAGCAGCTCGATGGTAACCCTATTGGTGTTGGCATTTTTGGGAGGCGGAATGATCACCTTGAGAAATTCCCTGGGAGTTGTGTTAGGAGCCAATTTGGGTACTACATTTACTGCCTGGATAGTTGCAACTTTAGGCTTTAAAATGGATATTGCCGATTTTTCCTATCCCTTTTTGGCAATAGGAATTGTATCCTATCTCTTTCTTAAATCCAGGCCTTTTTTAAGAAATCTCGGGGGTTTTCTGGTTGGGTTTGGTTTGCTCTTTTTGGGCCTGGACTTTATGAAAGTCTCTGTTGAAAATATTGCAGATCAAATAGACCTCACTTTTTTTGCGTCTTATGGCCTGTGGGCATTTCTATTATTGGGTTTGGTAATAACCGGTTTAATCCAGTCAAGCTCTGCTATGATCGTTATTGTTCTTAGCGCGCTAAATGCAGGGTTGGTAGACATATACCAATCAGTCGCTATGGTCATTGGTGCAAATATTGGTACAACGGCCACCCTGGTTATTGGTTCACTTGGGGGTACAGCCGATAAAAAAAGACTTTCCCTGGCGAATGTTATTTTCAATTTGTTCGCCGGGTTTCTCGTATTTTTCTTTATCCACGAATTGGTTTATGCTGCCAATTATATTTTCAAGGTAGAGGATCCTTTGATGGAATTGGTGTTATTGAACACACTTTTAAATTTGATAGGGATAGTGTTGATATATCCATTTTTAGGACCATTTGAACGGTTTTTGAGGCAGAGGTTCTTACAAGCCGAGCCGGCAGGGGAGACGCTCTATATTAAAAATATCTCTCCCGATGTTCCCGATGTCGCCCTGAATGCACTGGACAAGGAACTAAAACGGGTTTATTTATACACCCGTGAATTTATCCTTGATTGTTTAAGAATTGGTTTGAAGGATAATCATAAAGATTCGGGATGGAAAATGATCTTTAGAAGGGCCACAGGTTTAAATGAAAGATATGACAAAATTAAAAGACTGGAAGATGAGCTTACCTCTTATTATGCGCAGTTACAGGAACAAAATCTCAACATCACTGAAGCGGAACAATTAACTGCGAGCATGATGGGGCTGAGGTCTATGGTGTATGGCGCGAAAGATATGAAAGATGTGATGCACAATATCCGGTTTATGATGGAGAATGAGGATCCCCTGGGACTAGAAATTTTGAAACGTTTACAGGAATTTGTCAGACATAGATTGGAGGAGATCAATTCTTATCTGGAAGAAGAAAATCAACCCGGGATAATACCGGACTGGCTTCAACAAAATGAATTGTTTTATAATGAAACCATTAATTATTTGTACCAAAATATAAGGAGCAGGAATAAGGAAGGTGTGCCCATTTCCACGATTACCAATGTGGTTAAGCAAACGGTGTCTTCTACAGACAACGTATGCAGTTCAATTATTTATTGGAAGTTTAAAAAAGTAACAGCTATGGATGGTCCTGAAAAAAGCAAGCCTGGTTGATTCTTCAAATTAACTTTTCCAAAGTTTTAAACTTTGGAAAAGTTGTGACTGCAAAGATCGCAAAGCATTGCAGTCTCTTAGGTGCTTCTCACAGGTAGGTCTGCTCTTATTTCTTATTCAATTCAACAATTAACCGTTTGTTTTGATTGTGCTTTTTTTAGTAATCCTTTTTTTCTTTGTGCCCTTTGCGTTTTTTTTCTTGGCACGCTTTGCGGTTTAAATGCTACGAAGCTTGGCAAAACAGGGAACTATTAAATCCAAATTATCCAAAACTTTAGCAATTCTAAAATCCCCGATGCTGGCATCGTATTCTGTTTTTTTTGGAATTTGGAATTTGGAATTTGTTTTTTTTTGGTCCCGAAATTTCGGGATGATACCTCGTGGGCTCTGTCCCGATGTAGTTCATTTCGATTTCTGTCGATTGGTAATCACCTCAATTAATTCTTCCGCATTTTTCAGGGAGTTTAATTCTTCTGTAGATATAAATATTTCCAGTTCGTTTTGATTGGCTGAAAGCACAATTGGGAATGTGAATTTATATCCGAATTTTGAAGCGTAGCGTTTCTTGAATTCGTCCAAATGCAGGAATTCCATCTGAAGGTCATTTGCTTCCCTAAAATTTTTCCAGGTTTTATCTTCTTTGAAAATACCGTAAGTAATATCGCAAAGATTACAATTGTAGGTTTTTGGACTCACTACTTTATGCAAGGCATCAAGAAAACTGCTTGTTTTCCCGGAATTAGCGTTATAAATAAACAGGAGTTTTTTCATTTTATTTAATGAGTTGACGATCAATATGAGCAGTGGCGTGTCTAGGCATAAACCTGTCCAGATGAGCAATTACAAGCCATTGCTTATATATATTATTGTGTGTAGGGCTTATTCCGCCTGTAATTTCGCGCTCTGTGTTTTCAAGTATTCCTTGATTTCGGCAAAACTTTTTCCTTTCAAATCTTTAGAAATCTTGTCCTTGATTTTTCGGAAAGTTTGGACGGCGTCAAAATCCTTTTCACTTTTTTCTTCTTCAGTTTTCATAATCTATTATTTCCTTAGGCGAACGTATTTCCAACGGTGGATAGTTCATTCGCAGGTTTATCGAGTTGTAACCTCTAATTCTATATACGTTCACAATATGTTTAAAGTTCCAACTTACCAAAATGTCAGCTCTATAAAATGTTGCGGTCGCAATGTGGATACAGTCGTCAAAACTTGTTTCGCCAACTACCTTTTCTTCAACATATTTAGCAGCAAGAGCAAGGACATCGTCATTTATTTCGACTTTTTCCAGATTCTCTTTTGGTAGTTCTTTGAAGAAAATTTTTACACGAGCAGGTGCGTCCACTAGCTCCGTTTCGGTCAATTCAGAGTATAAACAGATAATCTTACCCATTTTTATTCGTTCAAAAAGTTGTAATGTGGTCTCGTCAAATCCTTTGTCGAATACTCCACCAAAAACTGATGTGTCCAGATAGAATCTTTGTTTCATTTTCTAATTTGATATAATCAAATTTACGAAAATTTAATTTTTATTGTTTCGGTTGATTTCAGCACAATTTTTTGGCATTACACACAACATTTCTGTATCAGACATGTCGTTTATATCTATTGCTGATAGTTGGTTTATATCAGACATGTCGATTTATTTACTACCAAATATATCTGATTAAGGCATAGCGTCAATGCAAATTTGCAAAGGTTCGGCCATATTGCATTGACCGAATTCTATGAAAAAAAGCAAGTAAATTTATCAATGCAAAACCTAACGAGGTTTTAAAAACCTGTTAGGTTTGTTTATTTTTTTAAACGATTCTATAAATGGACTTTAAAAACAGATCCGGTAACCTGATCGTTACCGGATTTATTTTTATCAACTAAGTTGGTTAATTAGTCCATTTTTGATGTTGGAATAGCCATATCGGAATTAAAAATATCGCGGAGAAGTTTCCATTTTCCATCTTCCTTTTTCCAGATAATTATAGCTTTTCCATGGTCAACTTTTGTTCCGTCCTTTAAAAAAAGTTTCCAATTATCTTCTGAAATCAACATGTTTTCGTTTCCCCAAACCTCAGTGGTTTTGAGTTCAATTTTGGATATTCCGGCATTTATATAGCCTGCAAAAACAGATTGGATATTACTCCTTCCAACCGCCGATTCAGTATTGGCAGCCATAAACTTGGCGTCTTTTGTATAGAGGTTTGCCAGACCAATTGAATCGCTTTTGCTCATTAAATCCATAAACAAATTGTTTCTTTCTTCAATGGCTTTCATGGCAGCATCCTTATCAAAAGCTGCAGCTGACCTGGCTTTCATCTCTATCTGAATAACTTCCATTGCCTTTTTACCTGTGTTTTCCGGCAGGTGTTTATCTCCATCGGTCCACATAACTTGGCCGGCTTTTCCTGAAACCGGTATTTCTTCTCCCGTGGGAACGGTAAATTTGGCCTGATAATCGGTTAAGAATACCGCCACTCCTTTGGGATGTTCATGCATAACAGATTTCTCTCCCGGCTCATAGTGAATGCGCAATACGCGCACATCATCATTCTCTAATTCAACTTTGTAATGTTTCGGATCTGCTTGGGCTGCATCTTGTGCACTTGCCGTTCTATTTGATAAAAGAAATGTGGCAAGGAAGATAAGAACGAATGCTGAAATTTTTTTCATGAGCTTGAATTTAATTGGTTAGTACATTTATTTTTTCCTATTATTAAAACTTTTGCGAAAGGCATTCTGAATCTTGAAATATCAATGATGCCCACAGTTTTCCTAATGTGTTTTTCCGACAATCGATCCAATCTAAATAATTCTATAAAGTTGGCTAATATTTGAATGCTGTTGGGGAGATGTTTTTTAATAGGGGGAGAACTTTCTTCTGTAAAAAAAAGCAAGTTAAATTAGTGTAAAATATTCAATAATAGACATTTGAGGTGAAGAATGTTGATTTTTGAGGGAATTTTCATTCTGTATCAATAATGACTTTTCGAAAAATTTAATAGAAATTGAAAAACAGGAATTTTTTTTGTAATTCTTTAGTGGCAGTAAAAACACTGAAGAGAGGTCGCTAGTTTTTGCCACAAAGGCTCTAAGACCCTAAGTTGCATAAAATATGAGTAATAAATTGGGATTCAGTTTGCAATAAGTTATTTAAACAAACCTTTGTTCTTGCAAAATCAGGGTTGAAATATGATGAAAATTCTCGAAGTGTTTTGGTGAAAATTTGAGTGAATTTCACTTGTTTTTCACCACAGTTCTTTGATGGTAAATGTTTACTTAATTTATTGTCAGATTAACAGTTATAAATTCCGTCGGACTTGATTTAAAGTTCAGCTCATAATTTCCTGCATTTTTGGGAATAAATTCATAATTAACCGTACGGATTGGAATATTATCCGTGCAAATACAACCTTCGTATTTGGCTTCTATTTCTATATTTAAAGTGTTATTATTTTGTGTTTCAATAAATTTTCCAAATTCACCACAACCATTATAAACTTGAAAATTCACTTCCATGTTTAATTTTTTATTAACCATTCCTGTGGTTGGGGAATCTACAGAAGTAACATATTCAGTTTTACTTGATACACATTCATTTTCATTGTCATCATCAGTACAGTTGATTAATAACCCGAAAATCATAAAAGAAACAAGTGGAATAATCTTCTTTATTTTCATTTATTCTGTTTTTTTAAATGTGAGATTTATCAATTCATTGCGTTTAAATTGTTTCCAACCTGTTTGTATAAGATTAGTTTGATTGGCTAGACTAAATTAGTAAAAGAAAAACGAACCATAGGAAAATCAATAGGATTTTCACGGCACACACAAAATCAGCAATGAATTAGCCACGACATTGTGGCTGCTCAAGGAGAAGAAGGTGTACAGCTATTTGAAAGGCTATCTCAAAAGCCTTTGGATGGTTATACGCATTTTTGTACATAGTTTTTACTCAATAATCAAATTTCTATTCTTTGGATATTTAACAGTGTACTTTAATTCAAATTTTTTACTTTCATTAGGATCAATTGAAAAGTCCCAATTAATTTCCCCTGTTTCAATGTTGTGTTTTGCTCCTGAAGTTTCAGAAATGTCTACTTTAATTTCTTCAAGTGTTGAAACTGGAACCTGATCAAAGATTAACATATTAATTTTTTGACTTTTATTATTTTTTACATTTATACTCCAAACTCTGGATTCCTCCTTTTTACTTCCAATGAATTGTTTTGTTGTATAGTTTTTTACTTTTTCTCGCTTTACAGAAACATTTTTATCTCTTCCCAGTGAAATCTGTAATGTGTCAACTGCATACCTAATATCTAATAATGTTTTCCCTATATAAGTGTCCTCGAAAAAAATATTTGCTTCCCCCTCGAGTAAATTATATTTTTCCCAATCAGAAATGTTTGCAATCAAAAATGCATCTTTATCTATTTTTGGTACACAGAAGTATTTATATTCTGCGGGTAAATTGTAATTTGCCATATCAACAGAATAACTTTTATTATCTGATTTTATTGAATAAGGAATTTCAATTTCAAAATTAACTGTTGTTTGTTTTTCAACTTGCGTTGAAGGAATTTGTAAACTACTAGCTCTTCGTATTTGTAGACCCGCAACTTTACCTTCTAAAACTTCTGTGACCGATTTTTTTGTTCCATACCCAACAACAACAACTTCATCAAGAGATTGACTATCTTCTTTTAAGTAAACATTTAGTGTAGAGCTTGTTATTGGTATAATTTGACGTTCATAACCGATATATGAAAACTCTAACTGACTTGAATTATTCGGTATTGTAATTGAATAATTCCCGTCAAAGTCAGTACTTGCCCCTATAGTTGTACCCTTAACAGTAACGTTTGCACCAGGAATTGGTAATTGCCTTTCATCAACTACTTTTCCTTTAATTTCATTGGATATAAGATTATAAGTAGGAGGTAAGGTATTGTAATTTAAAAAATAAGTTTTCAATTCTGGCGCAACTCCAGAAATATTTGGATTTGCAGAAGACAAACTCAATTTTACTTTATCCCAATCAATTTTGGTGTCTTGTTTAACATTTGCTTTATAAATAATTTCTATTGGTTCGTTTATATTTTTTGCTCTTATATCATATGTTGGATACCAACCTGAATTACCTACTAAATATGAAAGTTCTAAATTTGCTTTTGTATTATTTTTCGATTCAATTTTAACAAGTATTTCTCCATTAGGAAAATCTCTTTTACTCGTTAAGGTTTTAATTTGAAGAGTTATATCAGATTTTAATTGGTATAACTCGCTTAAGGTTTTATTTCGTTCAATTTCTTTAAGCTTTAATGAAGTTAATTTTGTGCTGTAAAAAATGGATGCTTCTTTAAGATTTGTTACACTTAATTCTTGGTTTTTTCCTCCTATGTTTCTATTTTCCTGCAAAAAGGTTAATTCTTCTTTTAAAATATCTAAATAGGTTTTTTCAAGATTCATTTTGCTCTCAATTTCTTGAAGTTTTGATTCCAGGTCTAACAATTCCTGGTGTTTATCAAGTTTGTCAATATAATTTTGTTGATGGTTGACAGATAATACCGTTACATTTCCGTTGGCCTTAACTTGAATACTTTTAGCATTGATAAATGGTGATAAATTAATGAATTTTAAGATGGTTATACCTTGCGTTAAATCAACCGATTTAATTCGTGTAATTTGAGCATCTTTAATAAATACGGTTACTTCATTTACAACAGTTATAATTTTTTTCTCAGTTATTTCTTGAGAGTATGTTTTGCTAATAATCAAGCAAAGAATTAAAATGAATAATTTTTTCATAGTTTGTATATCTATATTGTTTGCTAAGTTTGAAAATTTTTTATTAATGTTCGGATTCAACGCAAGTGGTGGGCGTAGGGACAGTTCTTGTCGGCTTAGTTGTTTGTTACTTTGTATCTAAAAAAGCACTTTTCACCCGAATGCCCGCTATTTGCAGGTAACCGATCTTACCTACAGTTAATTCTCTTCTACTAACAAGTAATTGGAATACATTTCAGGATCTTTATTATAGCCTATTATTAATTTAAATCCTGGTAAGTTCCATTCCCTTAATTCAAAATATGGTTTTTCCATCATCGTCACTACGTCGTATTTCACGAATTCTTTACCGGCATATTTAGCTTCACCAAAAACTTCAAAGTATTTATCAACCAAAACTTTTATTGCTATTTCTTTTGGCTGATTTTGTGCCAGATAGAGAGACTTAGTGCCATTTTCGTTGTCAGTTAAGCTTATATAATTAAATTCTTTTTCTTCTAACTCATAAGTTATATCTGAAACTTTTATTGCGCCAGTGGTTTCTTCATTCAAAGCAATATCAGACGGTTCCATTTCTTCGTGCTGGTAATCATAGGGATTTATCCCAAGTTCAGATAGGATTCCTTTTGTTTCTTCTTTCGTTCTTGTTCGTGTTTTATTATTCGTGTTTGAATTCTCAGACGAACTCTTATTAGATTTCAAAAAGTTAAATATTCCCATTTTTATTAAAATTTATTGCAGGTAACGTGTTTATATCAGATATGTCGTATATATCTTATTGCTGATAGTTTGCTTATATCAGACATCTCGTTTTATTCACTCCCAAATGTACCTGATTCAAACAGAGCATCCAAAAGGCTTTTTAAAGTTTTGCTGTTTGTGCTTAGGAGAAAACTGTCCTTCTTTTTTGAAATTAAATGTAGTCCTTCAAAAATTGGAATGAATAACAGAGGCAATGAGCTATTAAAACAAGCTTTTGCGGTTGCAAAATTCTGAATGAAATATGATGAAAATTATCGAAATATTTTGGCAAAAATTTGAGTGAATTTCACTTGTTTTTTATCACAGTTCTTTGTTATCATTTCGTGCTTTATTCCAATTGTCTGTTCGTTGGTGAGTCGAGCTCTTTGGCTGATTTTTTACTGTGTGTCAGATTGAGCAATCACCAATGTGCTTGGCGACGGGCTGAGTTATCTAAAATCTTCATAGAATTCTTTTTTCAGTTCATCTTTTATCCTTAAATCACAATATCCAATCTGACGATTTGCATATTCTTTATGCTCATAATATTTTAATCTAATCGGTAGCCTATCAAGGACTGATATGACATTCGTCCAAATCTTTTTCTCACTTTCTAATATTGGAATATAGCTTCCTGACCAACTTTTACTTCTCTGAATTATCTCTAAGTTCTTAAAAATCTCAAAATCACTATTTAGGTTTAAAAATCTTTCCAGAAACTCCATTTTTAAATCAGGATATTTATAACATATTATACTAAAAACAACATCTATATATTTATCGTTTAAGTACTTTTTATCAATTATTGATTTCAGATAATCTACAGGCTTATTACCGTGTTTATCCCTTGCTGCCGAAAAAAAGGAAGCGACATCATTTTCTGAAAAATTATAAGTTTCAGAAATTATATAAAATTCGAAGATGGAATCAATAATATTTATATAATTATCCAATTCCCATATAAAATCAAATTTTTCATGCTCTAAATCATGATATGAGATTCTATTTGGAGAATTAAATTTTAAAAGACGGATTAAGACATTTGAATCACGTTGCAATAGAGTATTAAGTATATTATTCTCATAATCAAAATCTTGATCAATATCATTTGAATATAAATAGGCTTCAATAAGGGTTTCGAATGAGAAATTGCTAAATGAAAAACATTTCACAATGAAATGTTGACCAACACTAATTTTGACTTTTTCCTTTTTTATTTTCGTGAGAGCAATACCAAGAATCTCAGAATAAATAACTTTTTCATCCTTTAGTTTATTGTATTTACTTACGAAAGTTAAATCCCAGAAAGTATATTGTGATTTCAAAGATTTAATTGAGGTCAATAAATCTGCGTATAACAAAGGTAGATGCTTGTTTTTAACATTATCAATACTTAATGTTTGATGAAAGCAGAACTTTGCATTTTTGTCTACATCCTTAATTACATCAAAAAGCTCGAAATAAAATTGTGGGGTTGTTTGAAAAAAGCGATTGAAAATGTATGTGAAATTGAGATTGAACCTAAACTTTGCAAAGTTTAATTTAAGCGCTCTTAAAAAGAGATTTGCATCTATCTGAGCAAGATTTCCAAATATTGTATTTAGAGAACTTTCATATTGCCATACTAAATTGCCTTGACTTACTTTTTTTACATGCTCTAAAATTAAAGGAACATTCGTAAAAAGAGCCTCGTAGCTATCTATGTCGAAATCACTACAATATTCTTTTAACTCTTCTTGGTGGAGTTTTTCCTCTTCTTCCCATCCTAGTTCTCTTTTCCTTTGCTGATCCCCTTTTAAAACTTCTGATAAATTATATAGGTTACTTTTATATTCTTTTTTAATTTCTTTTGAATAATCTACTTTAAGCCAATCTAGTCCTTCAAGGATATTTTGAAGTACAAAACAATCCTCAAATTCATCTGAGGCAAAATGTTTATTTATTATCTTATAAATAAAATGCAAGTCATGTTTTAAGATGTTATCTGAATTTTTATATTCATAATAGTTCAATCGATACAATGTTTGAAGTATAATAGACTTATTGGCATTTAGCAAAAGATAATTAAAGCATTTAGTTCTAAATGACTTAATTGAGTCAGAAAGCCATAAATGAAAAGTCCAAATAGTTATCGATCTTCCATTTCCTTCATTTTCTCTATAATCTAGTTTTAGGAAATCTGGAAGTATTTCAGTTAAAATATTTTCATATATAATTTTATTGGTATTGCTTTGAGCATTTGTAATTAAAAAGTCAAAAAGTAAATGCTGAATACGATCTTCATATATGTAACCTAATCTAGAAAAGCTAAATTTCTCTTTAAGATTATAAATCACGGCTGGCATTTTAGGTGGAACTTTTATTGCATAATAAAACATTAGCTCCAATGCATCTTTAAAAAATTCATCACTATGATATCTGAATCGGGATAAAATCTCAAGGTCCTTTCCTGTTCCGGATGAGAATTCATTTAATTCATAACTATATCTAAATTCAGTTGTTGTTACACCATCTTGATTATCAATTTGTTTTTTTAGGAAGTATAATACCTGTGGACTTAAATAGAACCAAAACAAATCCAAATATTTCAATGAATTTTGCTTATTCCCTTCTTTTTCAATTTCAAACCATTTTTTAAGAATTAATGGTTTTAATTTTTTTTCTATTTGCTTGTAATTGAAAGTGTTTATTACAGGAACAATAGTATCTCTGATTCTGTTTTCGTAATCCAAATAATTGTTAAGAAAGAAATTAAAGCTTAAGGTTTCGTTTTCAATTACTGCTTTATAGAAAATATATGTTGAAAATATTTGGTCTGATATTTTTACAACTTGCTGTTCGAACAAATCAACTAATTCAGATTCATGAAGTGCATAACAAATTTCCCAGAATTTGCTCTCTTCCATATTTTGATTTTCAAAAATGAAATCGCAGAGTTCTCTGTTATCTTTGTCAATACGAGAAAAGAAAGATATTAATGCTAAAGATTTCTGAGCTATAGGTTCTTTTAAAAGCTCGACCTCTGTAAACAAAGGTTCAAAAT
>Ga0314774_1000848_pt1 | contig 21658 bp, 16 predicted proteins | sample MetaGCBIA2018_FD_204515 | JGI IMG/M metagenome (GOLD analysis project Ga0314774, IMG submission 204515) | Cryopeg brine microbial communities from Beaufort Sea near Barrow, Alaska, United States - CBIA 2018 | ecosystem: Environmental > Aquatic > Marine > Coastal | place: USA: Alaska | collected...
GGGGCTTCGCCACATTTTTTTGATATTTTGTCAACTGTTTTTTTGAATTTATTGCAAAAAAAAGAGTGTTATACCTTTTTGTAAAAGTACAACGCTCTTTACTAATTTCCTTAACTTAATGACATTGGGTAAAACCCACCCCTAATTCACACTAATTATAAATTTCAAAGACAAGGAGTCTCATATCAGATTCTCCATCATTTACTAAACTATGTTCACTAAATGGTTCATTAATCATAATGTCACCTGCTTGTACATTTTTTACCTCTTGATTAAAAATGTATGTTCCATTACCCTCTAGTATTATATAAACCTCATTATCATTTTCATGCTTATGCAATCCAAAGGAAGCATTTGGCGGAATGACAGTATAGTTAAGAAATCTTACAGGAGTGCTAAAGTCATCTTCCGAAAATACTTGAACATGCTTACACAAACCAATCCCTTCATGGATACGCTCTTCTTTTAATGGTTGTTTTAAAAAGTTAGCTGTTTTCATAACTTATTCCTTTCCTATTACGTTAATTGTGATATGTTAATGATTTCTTTATTGCTACATTGGGCTGATTGTATTGCAGCTTCCAGCCATTGATATGTCTTAAAGTTATCTAGTATGTCTGTTTCAGCTTTGCGTCCTTCCTTAATTGCATTAACAGCCTCTCTCAGTTCTGCTATTCGACTATCATCCTCCTTCTTTACCTTATGATAATTCTTGCTTCCATTTTCATAAGTAAATATACTTCCGTTCTGAATACAAATAATTCCATGATCACATTCAATCTCCCAATCTCCACTCCAATCTGTTGTGCTTTCTGGAGACGCAAGCGTTCCAAAGTAATTGAAACGTATATTCCCAGTCATGGTTGTTAATATTAATGCAGTAGCAGGTCTTTCCTTATACCAAGAATAGGGTGCACTATATTCTTCCGCCCAAACCGATACAGGCTCTTCACCTGTTAAATATCTCGCAACATCTAAATGGTGAATTGCAACATCAGTCAGCAACGGATGTTCTAATTTACCATGATAATACATGGAATAATCCAGATGAAAGTGACGAAATCTGCACTCTATCATATGTATTCTTCCAAAATTATTGTTTTCAATAAGCCGTCTACAATAGCGAAACATCTCACTATAACGGTAATTTTCTCCAATCATTAGAAATGATGGGGATTGCTTTGCAAAAGATTGCATTACTTTTGCTTCTTCATAGTTACTTGCTATGGGTTTCTCACATAAAACCGAAATATTTCTCTCCATCAGCCATTTATTAACTTCATTGTGAACATGGGGTGGTGTTACATTTATCACTAATTCAGGCATTGTACAAGAGACTGCTTCCTCAAGTTTTGTAAAGCATGGTATTCTCTCAATATGCTTATTCACATCCTCATCCACCGCACCTACTAATTCCGTAATATCACTGCAAGCTGATACCACAGATTCCACCCAGCTCTTACCAAAATTACCCAATCCCAATACAAGAATCTTTAGTTTTTTCTCCATATTAAACCCACCTTGTTATTTTATTTTACATCTATTTAAATCATGTTTTATACATTTATTCATACACTTTTTACGATGCAAGCTTGCCTTCCTTATATTATCATCGAGAAACTTATATTAGATTCAGCTCATGATGCGATGCCTGTTTACGACATTGTTTAAATTATCAGATTACTTCTTTGATTGATCTTAACACTCGCAAACTCGGTCACTTCACTTATAAGGCTTCATTTACAATTGGCAAAGACGATGTTCCTAGCTGTTATGAAGGCTTACGCATGATAGAGATGGTGTTGAACGATAAAGTATAGAGCCAAATTTCGTTGTCCAAAAGCCACTAGAAGACGACAAACACCGTTCATCTAAGATGTGGCATTGCCACGCTTTTCATAGGATATAACTACTTTTTCCGAAAGCAAGTCTGTGTTTGTTACAAAGAAAAAGTATTCGTACTGCGAACCTTCTAAAAGTGATAATTGTGCTCTTTCTTTTTCTGGTTTCAGTACGCGAGATACGACAAATCTTCTGTCTTTCTCCCATTTATCTAATTTTGTAAACAGTTCTGTAGTTTCTCTGCCTTATTCACCTTTAACAAATTGGACAGATGAATTCGTTGCTTGTGATGCAAGTGTAAGTATTGCCACTTCTAACAAATCCGGTGACCTATGCTTTTAATTCGTCGCAAAATGCAAATTGGATATTGTAGCATCGGTTTCCATGTTTTTTGGGATTGTATCCTTTTGACGCACCTTCTTGATGTCCTTCTACGTTGATGACACTACTATCAATATCAATCGTGATGGATGTCAAATCACTTTTAGTGAGCATCTTTTTAAAGACTTTAAAATTAATGTCTCTAAACATTTGGGTTGTCTTAAATCTAAAGTTCCTAAAAACCGTGACACTGTTTCAGGTTCTTTTACGGAAATATCAACTTCGTTGACGAGCAGATCATTTTGAAGTAGCTTTAGACGTTCTAACTTATCAATGCCAATAAAGTGAACACAGAGCATCGTCTTTATATGATTCATTTTGATTTTATTTGTCGATTCATTATTAAATATAAGGTCATTTTCAACTAGATCAAAAATCCCATTATTTTTTTGCATTCTCAAGGAGTAGAAATAGACCTGCATTTGATGTTAGATTCTTAGCTTTGAAATCAATTTTATTAATCATAATTAGAACCTCTTTTTACTATTTTTCTTACTACTATTTTAGCATATATCGAGTCATAAAAGCTGACAATTCAACACATTTTCGAGCATTTAGCTTTCACCCATTGGGTGAAAGCTAAATGCTCGAAGGAACGTATAATTATCAAGGCTTTAAGTGTGTTTTTTGAAGTACTGACGTAGAATCTAGGTGATACATACTTTATAGTCACCAAAGCAATCTCCTCGCTTTTTCAACATACAGTTGTCACAACTTCGTTTGCTTCGAACACTTTGTTCATGGTGTCAGACACCATGAACCGGGACTCCCCGGTTTTAATAAATAAAAAAGTGTCTGAACTCATAGTTAATGAATTCAGACACTTTTTGTTTGTAACATTATTTAGAATATCCAATGGTCAAATATTCGAAAAGAAGATTAAGTTTATTCTGGAGTTTCGCGTAGATAACATCAATGCTCTAGAAATCTTTTACTTTTAAGGTATTTACAATATTTTGTTTTATAGAATTATTCTTCTCACATGATAACAAATCTATTTAATCTTCAAATATTATAACTGCTTCCTTAGTGCTATTTATCCAGTCAACTTTACAATTTAAATTTTCTGCTGCAAATCTTACTGGTACAAAGGTACGTCCATTTTTCGAAACGGGTGCAACGTCCATCTTTGTGCTAGTTCCATTTATAATAATATCTGTTTTATTAAGCCACATTTGTACTATATTGCCTCTTGCGTTTAGTATTATTTTTTGAGTATCATTGTCCCAACCTACTGTACCTCCCATCGCTTCTACCACTGCACGAATTGGAACCATCGTTCTTCCTGAAATTATAATAGGGGTTGTTCCTCTTCCTATATCAATTTCCTCACTAACTCCATTTTTAGTTAAATTTGGGTTTTCTAATTGGAGCATAATAAAGTTTTTAACGCTACCCTGTTTATATATACTTGCGCCTGTCGTGACTGTAAAAGTTGCTAAAGCATCACCAAGTTTTTCTTCTTTTCCCTGATATGGATTTGCTTCTGCTAAAACAGGTTTAACCGTGTAATAGTATGTTGTATTTGGATAGACATTAACATCTGCATAGGATGTACTTGTAAGATAAAAATCTGTTATAGATATTCCTAAGCTGGTATTTGAAGTGGATCTAAACAAACGATAACCAATTCCATTTGCAGCTACCCATGAAATTCTTGCACCTGATTCAAAGGCTTCTGCTTTCGAATTACCTATTGTCATTTCTTCTTGTGCAGTTTCTATTATAATTGTCGAATTTATCGGGTTAATTTTTGTTGCTGTCCAACTATATACATAGCCTCCTCCTGTTTGAGAGAAAGTTCCAGTTAATGTTGCCATGCCGTTTCCACTAATTGTCAATTCGCCTTTAAAATCCTGCCACAATGTACCACTATCCCACATTCTTGTAAAGGAAAATATGTTGCCAGATAAACTTCCATTAATCAATTTTTCTATATTTGTACCATCAAAATTAACAGTACCGGTAAACTCCCCTCCATCTTGATTAGCAATATTAAATTTCCCAGCATGACCATTTCCAATAATACTCCATTCACCAGTTAAGTCGGGTACTTCTTGATTGCTACTTGCATTTACAATACCGATAGAATTTACCAAAATCATGATAAGGGTTAGAAGTAAAACAAATTTTTTTTTCATAAAGACACAACCTTTCTTTTTATAGTTTACACCTAAATTCCACGTATATTTTTTGTCAGCGTCAAAGAGTACTATTTCAGGAGGAATTAAGACAGTTACTCACACATAGCAACATTGCTTTGCACCACCTTTCAATCGTTTTGGATAAACTATTGATTGCAACTTTTCAACAAAGATACTTATTAGACATCTTTTTACTTCTTTTGTACTATTATTTTACCATATAGCGCGTCCTGAAAACTAATAATCCAACATATTTTCGAGCATTTTTTCACCCAATGGGCAGCAGTTTAGCTTTTGTATATAACATACCAATATTTACATTTACGTACAATTACTAATCACATTTTTTGTTGATTCATATATCTCGAGACACAACTCCCCTTACCCCCAAAAAACCATTGCAAATATTAAATTGTTTTCACTCTATGTTGTATTGAAAATTAAATTCTTATCATATTTAAGCAAATACAAACCTTTCAGCAATAACCTAACTAACTCTCTTTGTATTTTGCCATGATTTTTTATCCTTCTTAACTTAAAAAATTGAAATAAATTTGATGCAATAAATATACAATATAATATTGCTTCAACCGCATTTCCTCCTTATTTACCTTTTTCTTAATATCTTTAATGGCATTATTATTGTTTTATTATGCGCGATAACTGCATCTACTCCTAATTCAATACAATGATTGATGAATTTCGAATTACAGGCAAGTGCATCATATGTAACTATGTCAACAAAGTTCTTATGATTACCTAAAACTCTTGATTCTAAGTATCAATCCTAGCACTAAAGGTAACATGACTTGTCCAGTTTTATACCTTGGGTTAATTCTCTCATCTGATAGGGAATTGATTTGCTTATCCATTTTATAAACTTTTTTGATATATTTAACCAGCTTTTCAAAGTAATTTTTCCTCAATATTCAAACCCCATTTCTACTATTAGTTTAACAAAAACGGGGTTATATTTAAAGTTCTTAATTCACGAATTTGATACACTTTCATGATGTTAGTTAAACCATTGAGTTTATTAGTATTTATAATAGTAGAAGCTAAACTGCTGTATTTTTTCTGTTCTTTTCTTATTTTCTGATCCACTTGTTCGCAAATTACTATGACCTGAATTACGTGTTACCCTGACATGTAACTAGCTGGGAAAATCAATAAAAAGACTATGGTGGACCTCCAATAATTGACGATTACCAACTTATTCTCATTGTAGAGCTCATCACTATTTGATATTATCTTATCTCTAGTTAATTGCTATTGATGTCCAATAGATATATTAGTTATCCGCCTAAAAGGATTAAGGATTTATCGATGCATCACAATCTGGACGTTTTGCACGCCCTGTCCCCCAACCATATGGAGGATATGATCTTTGAGTTCTATGCCATCCATAGTGAGACTCACTTTGCCTTGGCTGATGTTCTCTGGATTGATGACTTCAAGTATATAAGTGGTTTCTTCAAAAATATACTGTATTGAGAACTGATGCCATCGCTTTGGAATACACGGATCAATAATTAAGTCCGACCCTTTTTTAGTAAAGCCTAAGATGCTGTTAAGTCCGACTTGATACATCCAACCTGCCGCGCCCGTGTACCAACTCCAGCCGCCTCGACCTATATGGGGTTGGCAACCATACACATCCGCTGCCATTACATAGGGCTCGATTTTGTAGATACCTCGTTCGATATTCGTTCTAGCATGATTAATAGGATTAACCATTTCAAATAATTCGAAAGCTTTGTCACCTTGCCCCAATTTTGCAAAAGCATCAATGACCCATGCTGCTGCATGGGTATATTGGCCGCCATTTTCTCGGACACCTGGCACATAGCCTTTAATATAGCCCGGTTCCAATTCCCCCTTGTCAAAAGGCGGTGTAAGTAATCGTATAATCCCATCATTTTTACTTACCAAGTAATCCTCTAGTGCCGACATTGCATCTAAAGCCCGTTTCGGATTACCGGCTCCTGATATAACTGCCCATGTTTGTGCTAGGGAATCGATTTTACACTCGTCATTATTGGATGATCCTAATTGGGCACCGTCATCAAAATAGGCACGTTTATACCAATTGCCATCCCATCCATGAGCTTCAACCGCTGCAGTTAAGTCATCATACACATGCTTATATCTACTACTTCGCTCTGAATCATTGTGCTTTATACAAATCGGAATCCACTGTTTAAGAATAGTCAACAAAAACCAAGCCAACCAAACACTTTCACCTTTTCCTTCATTTCCCACCAGGTTCATGCCATCATTCCAGTCACCACAACCCATTAATGGTAGGCCGTGCTCACCAAAACGAAATCCATTTTCTATTGCACGGGTACAATGGATATATAAAGAACCTTTTTCCTCAGCAATATTAGGGCTGATATAGCGCTCAACCTCGTCCTCCTTCAATAGGTCACTATCTAAAAATTGAATATCTTCATCTAAAATATCGTAATCTCCAGTAACACTCATATACTCAGATACCACATAAGGAAGCCATAAAAAATCATCTGAAATCCTGGTTCTTGTACCTTTTAGTGCCGGCTCATGCCACCAATGTAGCACATCTCCTTCAACGAATTGATGACCAGCATGCTTAATAATTTGCATTTTTGCTAATTCAGGCCAAACGGATAAGATGGATAGGGTGTCTTGAAGTTGATCTCTAAATCCATAAGCACCACCAGCTTGATAAAAAGCCGTTCTTGCCCACAGTCTACAAGCAATAACTTGGTAGAGTAGATGTCCGTTAAGCATTTGGTTCATGGCGATATCTGGTGTGACAACCTGAACAATGTTAAGCTTATCTTTCCAAAAGAGTTTAACGTCTTCAAGAGCAGTAAGTGCTCCTTCAATCGTTTTAAAAGGCTTGATATCTGTTTGTATATTTTCTTGGCAATCTGCTATACCCATAACAAAAACCAATTGAATCGTTTCTTTTGGTTTTATACTTACTTTCACCTGTATTGCTGCACAGGGGTCATAGCCAGCTCCGACTTGATTGGACAATTGAATTCTTGTTAATTCCTCTGGCAATTTAGTGCTACCCTGCCCAAAAAATGCTTTACGGTTACCACTATAAGTTTTCTCAGTAATCGAGGCATCCATATATAAGACTTGATGTTCAAACGTCTGATTAAAGCCATTTCTAACCGTTAATTGACCCTCGTCGGACATTGCAGTAACAAGGTGCATAGCCGTGTCGCAACTACTCACCCCTAAAACAGGCTTAATATAATACGTCAGTGCCAAATGGCGTTCCTTACTTCCTTCATTTTTCAAGCTTATGATACTTATTTTAATGTTACCTTTTATAGGTACAAACTGAGTTAATGATTGCGCAATTCCATGACTAACATGCTTATAGCCGGTATACCCAAAACCATGTTCTACCACATAAGGACTCTTTTCACGAATTGGCAAAGGTGTCATTGACCAGATATTAACCGCTTCATCACTTATATAAAAGATTTCACTAGGTGTGTCACAAACAGGATCGTTGGACCATGGGGTCAACTTATTTTCACGGCTATTATAACACCATGTATAACCACCTCCCGATTCTGTAGTCAAAAATCCGAAGGTTTCATTAGCGATTATGTTGGACCAAGGCACTGGTGTAGTTTGTTCCTTATCCAAACAGATTAAATATCGTTGATAATCTGAATCAAAACCACCTATACCATTAAAAAACTGAAGTTTTTCACATTCACTCATAGCCATTTTTAAATCGCTAAAATGTTCTGCCTCTAAAACCATATTACTTTCAACAATGGAATAATCTGGTATAAGAACAGGTTCAAGCTCCTTAACTTGAAGATGATTCAATTGTTCTACAATACTACCTTTATGACCATAAAAACATAGTCGAGCTACAGCAGTAAATAAGTTCACATCAAGTTCACTAATCATAGCGAGATTTAGAATAAAAACATCTCCTTTTTTCTGCGACATGTTAGTTGCTTGATTAGATTCAACTATATCAGTAACTAGTGCAAATATAGGATTAGAATAACTGTATTCTTCCAATACAAGTATTATCAAATCTACTCGTAGATCTTTGATTTTCCAATACTCATGAGCTTTAAGCAATTCATAGAGAATAGATACACCCTCCAGTTTTTGGATTGTTACAACAACAATTGGATGCTCTCCAGAAACACCATAAGACCATAATGCAGATTGACTTTTGCGGTTCTGTTCAATGTAACTGGCTTGCTTTTGATGTAACGGGCTTAGAAATAATATATCAGACATCATATCCTGATATAACTCCATCTCATGGGCTTTAATATTGAGATACTTCGCTTCAACTTGGCTCCTTATAACAGCTAACCAAAAGGCTGCATCGCAGTTTTCGACACTGTTAAATTTACTAAGACGTTCTAATAACTCCTCTTTATTATTGGCAACCAATGTAACAAATGAAATCCTTGCAGATTTTCCCGGTAATAATTTCACTTTAACTCTTAGGCTGAAAATCGGATCTAAAACATTACCTGTACTGTTACTGAGAGGACGCTCTCCTTCAATGACAACAGGATTTGAAACTGTACGACCTCTTCCAATAAATTGCATTCGATCGGTTTCGTATTGAATAGGTCCGACTGAGTCACCGTCAATAATTGCCATATGGGCAACCCAACGTTCTTTATCTGAATCACTTCTTGGTCTTCGATGCGCGAGCAGCGCTTTAAACTCATGATTATACTCTGTCTCAACAAATAAGTTACTGAAAGCAGCATGGGCTTCATCACTTTTTTGTTCTGTCATAACCATTTCATTGTAACTTGTGACTTCAAGGTCACAGATATCTTCTCCGTTGTTTTTTAACTTAATTCTTCGAATTTCTGCATTCTCTCCAGATGTCACGATAATTTCCGTAAGGGTTTCAATGGTTCCATCAATACGCTTATAGACGGTTTTATCCGAGGTGAACACAACCTCATAACCTGTAGGTAATTGATTCATTGGCGCATAAGCAGCTGACCAATTTTCATTAGTCTCCTTATTTTTGATGTAAAAAAACATTCCGTAATGATCTAAAATCGAATCTTCCCGCCAACGAGTAATGGCATAGTCTTTAGTACGACTATAACCTGTACCTTTATCAGTAGTTATAACAGAATAGTAACCATTGGATAACACATGGACTTTAGGTAAATCCACGTTTGGTTTTGAAAAATGTCGATATGAAACTTTGTCATGATATATGTTTCCTTTAAATGGAATGATTTTTTCCTTGTTTTCTTTAGTAAAAACAATATTAGTAGGTACTTTTTCTTGTAAAAGTAACCTTGCCGCCTTCACATAAGGGTCTGAAGAAAATCGCTTTTGCATCACATTCTTATTCAAATAATTGTTAAGGGAAAGCAAACTCATGCCCTGATGATGAGCCATATAACTTTTAATGATTATTTTTTCCTGTCCATCAATTAGGCGTTCCGGTGTATAATCTGCAGCTTCATAATAACCATATGCACCTTCAAGACCTTCCTTTTTTAGATATTGTATGTTTTTATATGCATCTAAAGGTCGAACAAGCAAGGCTAAAAAAGTAGCATAAGGAGCTGTGACGGCATCCTCAATAAGCCCTCTTTTCAAACCGAGCCAAGGGACACCAATGGCCTTATACTTATAATCTAAATGTATATCCATAGAGCCAAAAGCTGATTCAGATGCTCCCCATGGCATGTTACGTTCCTTGCCGTATTTTTGCTGGCTTTTAATAACAAAGGAGTAGGTTTCATCTAATAATGTATTTTTATAATTTTTCATTAAAATCAACGGCATCAAATACTCAAACATGGTGCCACTCCAGGACACTAATCCTTTATATCGATCCACAATGGTTAATGATCGCCCCAACATATACCAATGTTTAGGAGGTACTTCACTTCTAGCAATTGCAATATAACTGGTTTGACGTGCTTCAGAAGCCAATAAATCATAGTAAGAATTGGACAGACGATTATCTTCTATATTAAACCCAACAGAAAAAAGTTGACGTTTTTTTTCATACAAAGGTGCAAAAAGTGTGTTTTCTGACATCAAATTAATGCGATCAATCATCCCTTCATATCGAAGTATAAACTCCTTCACCTGTCTTTCGCCCTCTTCTACCAATACACGAACTTCTTTTAGCCAATTATCTAGCTCTAAGAAATTCTCATCTTGATTGAATTCCGGTAGATTCATTAGTAATTCAATTTTTTCCTTAATCCCCTTACAATGATTAATATAGTTTTTCAACGATGGGACTTGATCTAAAAGTGCTACTAATTCTACGCCATTCATTGATAATGCCTCGCTATATAGACATTCAGGAATATGTATTAACTGCTCATTCCAAGGTATAAACTCTTGTACTTCTTCAATCTGTTTTTGAATCATATGTTTTAATTTATGCTTCCAAGCCTCCTGTTTCATTTCCATGATTTTAGGATTACTACGCACTTGTTCCAGTATTTTTTTCAGTGTCAATACCGAGCTCTGATCTGTATTCACCTTATCAACCCCTAGGTCTTCAGCTTCAAAAAAGGATAGACTCTGATTATTCCCACATGCATAGGTATCTTCAATCCCTTTTATAAAATCAGTGTCTAGCAATGGACGTTGGAAATATTCAAATAATCCTTGTCTTAATGTCATTAGATAGCACACCAAATTCCCACTATCTACAGTAGATATATAACGTGGTCTTAAAGGCTTCAATGTTCGTGTATCATACCAATTATATAAATGACCATTCCAGTGATCCATTTTCCCCATGGAACTCACTGTTTTTTCTAATTGCACTAGCATTTCTTCAAGGCAAATATAACCCAGATCCCTTGCGGTAATCGTTGCCATTAAGCCTAACCCAATATTGGTTGGTGATGTTCTAAAGGCTAGTCCACGATAAGGCTCTTCTTGATAATTATCAGGCGCTAAATAATTGTTCTTTTTATTAGCAAATTCTTCAAAATAACGCCAGGTTTTGCGAGCCACTTGCCTAAGCTCCTTCAATTCGTTAATTGTAAGCACTTCCTTTGGTACATCTTTCCCTTTACTTATATAATAGGCAACAAAAGGTGCAATCCCCCATATAACAGCAAAAATCATGCTGATCAATGTATTTTCAGGTTTAAAAAGAAAGGCAAGCACTACCAACGGAATACCTAGGAGAGAACTAAACCTCATGGCAAACACATAACTCATTAATGAATTACTTTGACCTTTTTCTTCGTCTGCGGACGTGACCCATTCTAGCATCTTCTTCTTGGTTATTAGTACCCTAACGAGGGTAACCATAATGGCATTCATAACCATGATGGCTTGGTAAGAGAGAAACACTGTCGTAAGTAACAACTGAAAAAAAGAAGCTTTAAAACCAAAAAATCCACTAATATGGTGCTTACTAGAACGCAATTTAAACCCGTTTCTTGCCATCTGTTCCACAGTACTGATCAAAAGAGGCAACGTGATAACCAAGGCGACACACCCTAACCAAAAAGATGCCTTACCCGGTAGAAAGCTTATTGCCGAAACAATCAATAGTATTAAAGATGGCGCTAGCAGACTTCGCCTTAGATTATCTGTAATTTTCCACATTGATATGTACGATAGTGGATTGCTAATTAATTCTTTCTTCTTGTTATATATGGTACGACTTAACCAAGGAATCAGTTGCCAGTCTCCACGAATCCATCGATGTAATCTGGCCATATAGGCATTGTATTTGGTAGGATATGAATCCACCAGTTCAAGATCAGAAACCAAAGCGGCCCGAACATAAGAGCCTTCAAGCAAATCATGGCTTAGAACTGCATTTTCAGGCACCACATTTTGTAACACATCTCTAAATACTTTTAAATCATAAATGCCTTTTCCGGTAAAGATGCCTTCACCAAATAAATCCTGATAAACATCTGATATGGCATTGGCGTAAGGGTCCATACCCTCTTGACCGGTATAAATTCTCGAAAACAGCGACTTATTGGAGCTATCCATATCAAAGGATATCCTAGGTTGCATTAAGCCATGCCCTTCAATTACTACTTTACGCTTAGGATCAATCACAGGTAAATTATGGGGATGCGCCATGGTACCAATCATTTTTTTCGCCATTCCAAGGGGTAAAACTGTATCAGAATCTAAGGTAATAATATATTTTATATGTGCAAGGGTCAGTTGATGGTTTTTGTGATAGATAAAACTGGTATCTTTAGCGCCTAACAATAAATCATTGAACTCCATAAGAGCGCCTCTTTTTCTCTCCCATCCAGTCCAATTTCGATCCGCTTCGTTGAATATGTTTTTGCGATGAAAAAAGTAGAATATATCTATACCATCAACGGCATATCGACGATTCAATTCATCCAAACCTTCTTGTGCCTTTAATAATATAGGATTATCCACTAAGGAGCTTTCAGTTCTAGAATCTTTAAATCCACCAATCAGTGCAAAATAGAGATTTTCTTCCTTATTAGCTAGATAATGATCTTCAAGATTCTTTAGTAACTCTGCAACTCTGTTTTCATCACTCAATAGGGTAGGTACAACAACCATTGTTTTTAAAGCATCTGGAATACCTTCTTTAAGTTCAAGGCGAGGGAAAAATGCAGGTTGTTTAATCATACCCACTAGCCAGTTAGCCAAAGAGATTCCGATTTCAGATGCCGGTATGAAGGTTAATACGCCTGCTAAAATCATATAGAACCATTGACTGATTTGAATTCGACCAAGTGTATAAACTACAGCAATCCCAACAAGGGCAACAGTAACAGCTAAAATCAAGCCTATATATATGCGTCCTTGATGACGTGACAATAACTGTGAAACCTTGACGTGTATTTTTTCTTGATCCTTTTGTTTCTTTTCCAGTATTCGAACACCTTTACCCATCAGATAATAACCGACATGGGATCTTCTTAAGTGTTTGTTTTCAATGAGAGGTAAACTAGCATTGAGCTTAGCTGCTTCTTTTGCCATGTCAATAGCTGCTTGAGCAATATGACGTTCTGACACATTATATACTTTGGCTAGCTTCTCAATACGCATCATATAATACCCTTTTGAATGGGTATCCATCTTGCTGTATATGCCATCTGGGTCTTGTCGCAATATACTTTCTACATAACTAAGGTTTTCAAATAACTCTTCCCAATTCAAGCTGGCTACATATTTAAAGCTTATAATATCATTCCCCATAGAAACCGCACTTACTGCTTGGGCATTATGCTCTTTTTGAGCAATGGCTTCTATGGTTGTACTAAACTGGATTAGATATTCATTAATTTTCTGTAGCACATTTACATAACTTTGTCCGGAACGTCTGAATCGATAAAACAAATGTTCAACAAAAGATGTATTAGTTTCTACATTATTTTCTATTGTGCTTTTAAAAGCTGCTATAATTTTTTCGTCATTATTGACCTCTTTGGACCACCATTTGTCCATCATTTCATCTGCTAGATTCCACTGCTTTTGGGTTTCTTTGATATTTTCACAGATTACACGAACATTTTCAAGGAGTGCAATCTGAAGCATCATCGGAAAGATTCGAATTTCTCGATCATAAAGAACACTATGACTTTGATAAGCTTCTAGATATTTACGAAGTGTTCCTTCATCAATTTGGCCATCTACAATCGCAACAAATTCCATTGCAATAGCCCGAACCCTAGTATAGCCTCTAAAGGGGCCTGTGTTGAGTAAAGGCAGACGATAGTAATCTTTTTTTGTCAGGTCCCGCCTAAGGCTTTTGGTTTGTTCTTCAATAATATAGTAATTATCCAAAACCCATTCTGCTACAGGAGGTACTGCTCTTTTTTGCCTGACATCATCGTTTAACCCTTGATATAAGGACGTGATGAATCCATAATTCTCATTGACCCTAATAAGAGGCCAATTGAGTATGTTTTTTTTAGTAACTACTGTATGAGTGAGGGCAGCTCTCTTAGCATGTACTTCAAGTTCTTCCTCAGATAGCATTGCATTAAAAATACTTATTTTACGATTTTTTCTAAACCTAAAAAGCACAAAAAGAATTAATCCCATAATTAGAACCAGTAATAATATCTCGATTAGTGGATATTTCATAATTACCTTCTTTCTCGTGATATAGATGCAATATCTACATTAAAATCATTAAATTATAATGAAATTTTCATCATACTACGCACTTTTTATATTATCGAAAAAATGATATGCAAAAAAGTATACTATTTTGCTTAAAAAAACAAAACAGGTTTCCTACTATAACTTTACGCTAACTTATTAAACATTATCACTTTTAATGTCCTTCTACACTACCATGCTCATATATCGATGCTGCGGACAAATAGATCTGCCTCTTAGATCACTTAAGATCATCCTTGTCCGCTATGCCATATCTGCTTATTGCTTTTCCCCTACTATAAATGATATCTTGGCATCGACTCGATAGGTGGTGATCTTATCGTTCCGAACAATAGCCTGGAATTCTTTTATATATACACTTTGTATGTTTTTGACTGTTTTTGCCGCCTCTGCAACTGCTTCTTGTGTCGCAGCTTCCCAACCTATTTCTGATTCTGCAAGGATCTCGATAACTTTTACAACTGCCATTTTTTCCATCTCCCTTTATCATTATTTTTTTTCAATACTGTCATTCCTAGTGAAAGTAAGATATTCAGCGTCTTAACAGTCTTGCAACTGCGATAATAACTATTGAACCCAGAAATGCGACAACGATCGTTGTCGCATTTATACCACTGATCGGATCACTAATATTGAATAGTACTCCTGCGAGCCACCCTCCAATCAATGCTCGAATATATCAAGTTATTTGCCTTTAATATCTTTTACCTTTTCTTTGAGGTTTTCTTTTAGCGTACCCATTTCCTGCTTTACTTCTGCTTTCGCAGATTGTATCTTGCCTTTTATTTCCATTTTTTCGTTTCCAGTAGCTTTACCAACTTTTTCTTTTATTTTACCTACCGTCTTGTCCTTCATATTTTCTGCCTTTTTATTTTTTGCCATGATATACTCATCTCCATTCGATATAATTTTTTTATAAATCGTTGATTCGATGCTTTTTTTCAAATCAATCAAAAATTGATAATATTCAAGCTCTTCCTGAAAACTCAAAATTGATATACTTGCAAGAGTACAGTATCCTTATTGCTATGTTCTTCTTCCACTAAGTAAATTGATCACAATTATAATGATTGCGATCACTAGAAGTACATGAATGATACCACCGAAGGTCGTAGATGTAATCAGACCAAGCAACCATAATATTACAAGTATTACTGCAATAGTCCATAACATAATAATTCACCGTTCCTTTCTATTTATGATTCTCATCTTCCTATTTTGTATATTCTGTTTTTACTTGTTGCTCACCGGAATGAGGCCCTATAAGTTTCAGAACTATCTATGCAAAAAGCGGAATCTCTATGATATTTAAAGTGGAATTCTTTTATTTGATATTCATCCTTAAGTTGATTAATCTAAAGAATATCCATTATTGATGTTCCGCTAATTTCACAGCATACTTATTATCTTCTTCTCCGATGAAAGCCATATCCGCCGCCACCAAAAAGCAACACTAATACAATAATGATAATAATAATAGTTGTTGTACTCATATTATTTTCTCCTCCTTTCATTTCATTAATACATGATTTTTCAAATCCAATATCTATTTATTGTCTTCTTCCTGTTTTGAATATTCTGTTTTTATACTGCTCTCGCCAGCGTGTGGATTTATGAGTTTCAAAACCACCCAGGCAATTAGTGCAATAACTATCATGAATATTATTGTTTCAGGTTCAAACACTGCTTTTGTATCTATTTCGGTCTGAGAAAAGATACCTTTAAATATACCCACTAAAGAACCAGTGGCGCCGTAAATAATCTTCACAAATCCGTTATCTGCATTTGCTCCAAACAACTTAAAAATAAATCGAAAAGCAAGGATTGCCTCAACCAGTCCAAATACTGAAATAATGATACGTCTCGTAGTTTGATTTCCCTGGTCTGTGCTACGCGTTTGTGTTTGCTTGTTCATTTGTTCCATTGTTTTACACCTCCAAAGTGTTTTTTTATAAGAACTTCCTAATTTTTAAAATAGATATATACAATCCCAACTGCGACTTCTGCATCATCTGCTATAGACTGAACCTTTGTTTTTAAAAAACCATCTTTGGCAATGATCTTTGTTGCTGATAAACGTATTGATTCTTTCTTTTTCATTTTATCCTCACTTCCTTTATCCACTAAATCAATTTGAATTTTGATGCTTCCATAATATAGTATACTAATTCTGTGAATGAATAATCATTCACATGAAATTTTAAAAAATCTGCTGTTATTTAATTACATCGATGAATAAAAAGTATACTGGTCAATGCCTAGACTTTGTAAGAAAAGTCTAGGTTAAAATTTTTGGTCAACATCAACTGATGGATACTATTTTATGTATATGTTTTGCGTGGAGAGAACTTGTAATTTATGAGAAAGTAAAAATACAAAAGAATATGTGATAAAGAATAGACTATTCCTGTGATTATAATTATATACTTAATATTTAAATAAACAAGTACCTGGAATAATATATTACACATCCTAAATTCCGCTTGCATCACTTCCTCTTCTTCCGTATGCCAAAGTTCTTCCATTTCTTCTCTGGTTGCTATCGGGAAGTCTTTTGGTTCTGATTCGCCCTTTTGGATTGGTGACAAATGAGGAATAATCTCCCTGCAGCAGTTTAGCTTTTGTATATAACATACCAATATTTACATTTATGTACAATTACTAATCACATTTTTTGTTGATTCATATATCTCAAGGCAAAACTCCCTTCCTTACCCCCCAAAAAACCATTGCAAATATTAATTTCCTCCATGTACAAAACCATGCCCCATAGACGCTTCATTCTTCAGATTATTAAATATACTGTTTTCAATTTCCCATCTTGCCTTTATGATTTTATATAAAGTTTCTAGAGACATATCAACACACGTTGTTATAATCAACACACGTTGTTATAATCAACATCTGTGATCACTCTGTTTTACTTTTACTTTTACTTTTACTTTTGCTTTTACTTTTTGCATACTTTACATATCTTAATGGTTGCTCCACACCATTCATATTAAAATTTCCTTCATATATCTCTATTTTTTCGCCTTTACTTTCCCATATTTCCGAGATTTCCTCCTTATTTACCTTTTTCTTAATATCTTTGATGGCATTATTATTGTATTGTTATGCGCGATAACTACATCTACTCTTAATTCAATACAATGATTGATGAATTTCGAATTACAGGCAAGTGCATCATATGCAGCTATGTCAACAAAGTTCTTAAGTTTACCTAAAACTCTTGATTCTAAGTATCAATCCTAGCACTAAAGGTAACATGACTTGTCCGGTTTTATACCTTGGGTTAATTCTCTCATCTGATAGGGAATTGATTTGCTTATCCATTTTATAAACTTTTTTGGTATATTTAACTAGCTTTTCAAAGTGATTTTTCCTCAATATTCAAACCCCATTTCTACTATTAGTTTAACAAAAACGGGGTTATATTTAAAGTTCTTAATTTCCGAATTTGATGCACTTTCATGATGTTAGTTAAACCATTGAATTTACTAGTATTTATAATAGTAGAAGCTAAACTGCTGGTGAACTAACGTTTTTATAAGAAGGTTAAGTAATGGAACAATCACCGAGATTACAAGGGAGACCGTGGACTCCCACCGATACCCTAGAACAAAAAGAGTCACAATAATAACGGCAGATGCTATAAACGCTTGCGGGGGAAACCCAACCCAACTTATGAAGGTCATCAGCCCGGAAAAGACCGAATTATTGAACGATTGCAAACCAATTGAAATATTAAGATCAATAGCAAATGAAGGAATAGTGATAACTAAAAATGTCAAAATCGCAAATGTAGCAAGCAATATCCCAACTCTCAGTTGAAATAGACGTGCTTTTCTCTGCCTTCCAGCGGTGGATGAAGTCTTGTCTTTAACCGCTTCTACCGCAGAATTTATAGGTGTTGGGGTTGTTACAGGTTTGATAGGTTTTGTCATTTTTTTGTACCACCTTGAAATTGTTTTATCCTCGAACGGAGTCTTTCTTATGTTGACGATTCTTTATTTTGCTTAATAAAAGGAGAAAGAGGGGCAGATAATTCATCTTTCACATCCGCTTGCGGTTTTTCATCACCTAAACTGATAGGCGGCGCAAAAACGCGTAGTGCTCCCTTGTGCATTTTGATGACGCACGTTCCTTTTCCCAAGGAAATTCCATCTGCAGCAATTTTCAGCTTAGGTGTGGATTCGATTTTCACTTTATGTGCACGAAAACGTTGAAGTTTACCGTCTGGAATTAGATTTTCTTCAGCGGTTCTTGCAAAATAACTAAGAACCTCCGCCTTGCTATAATCAGGAAATACTGAAATATCAAAGAGTCCGTCCTCCATTGAGGCGTCTGGAGCAACCAGGTTTTTGGATGCAATGAGCGGCGTATTCGCTATCGTTACTAGCATAGTATCTACCTTAATTTTGCTATCGTCATCAAAAGTCAGCAAAACTTCTGGTTTCGCTTCATATTTTACTAATGTCACAATTGCATCTTTCATTGAAGCAAGTTTACCCTTAGGTATTTTTTTAACCAATGGATACAGCTCTGCAGTCAGGCCAATAACGGTAACCATAAAGAAATAAAATTTCTTATGTTTGCTGGTTTTAATTTGCCCGAGATCCAACTCACGGGTATCGCCCTTAGCGATTAATGCACATGCAGCCTCAACGTCTTCAGGTATACCAAGACTTGCGGCAATATTGTTCATGGTTCCTCCAACAATAACGCCCAGTGTCACATCAGAGCCGGCTATACCTCGGATGACTTCCCCTATCGTTCCGTCTCCGCCCATGGCAATTACAATTTTGTAGCCCTTTTTAACAGCTCTTTTGGCAATGATTAGACCCTCTTTTTTAGGGGATGCATATGCAACGTCTACTTTTATACCATGATTGGTTAGGCAACGAACCGCCTGCTCCAAAAGAGAAGGCGCATCCACAGCTTTTCCTGCTCCTGGGTTCGCTATTAATTTGGCACGAATATTTTTATTTTTATTTTTATTTTCTTTCACTGCCTTTCTGGAATTTTTTTCAATTGAAATAATGGCAAGGTTTACCCAAGCGACACCTAGTGCGGTTCCGGCGAAAACATCCGTTATATAATGTGCCCCTATAAAAATCGACTGTAACCAATAAAGATAACCAAAAAGCACGGCTAGCAGAATCGCTGCTGCCTTGCCTGCCCGTGATGTTATCTTTGGCACAATTAAATAAGCCGGTAAACCCAAACATAATAACCGCGCTGATCATATGTCCGCTCGAAAAACTTGCAAATGAAATTACACCTCCGATATTTTCAGAGAATGCCGGACGCGGACGAGCAATAAGGTTGGTTAAACTCAAGAACAGAATACCCTGCCCCGCATAAAGAACAATAACCATGAAGAATTCTTTCCAAAACCTTTTAATAAGGAAATAGAGACCCAATATGACGCCAACCACTATATATCCTTGCTGCCCAATATAATACCCAGAAAGCATTACATTTTTAATCCATGCTGGACTTGATAAAGCTGCTGCATGCATGCGGTTTGCGACATCAAAATCCCACTTTACAAGGGATCCTTTCCGTAGTACGAAATACGCAAGTATTGCAAAAATCATACTGCTCAAGAGAATTATAGTGATGGCAAAAACCGGATGTTGCACAAGAAGATTCGGACTTTTCAGTCCACCAATCTTACTGTGCTCTTTTCTATTTGTATGAACAGTGTTCATACAAATAAAAGCACGACCTTTCAAATTAATATGTTTTCATTTATTTTTTCAATCTAAAAAATATGGATAGACACAGGAAGTACAATCCCAAAGAAATAAGACCTAGCGCTATCACACCCATGAGCCAACGCCCGTAAGGCTGCTGCAGAATCGATGTTAATGTGCTGTCAAAACCTTTAACTTGCTGTGAATTGGCAGTATATGCAGCCCTAACTATGAAGAGACCGATAAGCGCAAATATGATTCCCCGTGCTATGGTACCGAATCTACCAAGAATCCTGATCCGTCTCAATTGAACCGAATTCAGCTTTGCGAGGTAAATCTTCCGTTCGAAACCCGATTTAAATCCCTGAAAAAATTGTATGAGACCAACGCTGATTACGATTATTCCTAAAATACCCACTAACACCTGTCCATATGGCATCTCAAGGATCTTAGCTGTATATTGTTGAATTTGCCCTTGTTGAGCGCCATTTTGAGCGGGTTGTGCTCCTCCCGAGATGAGTGCATATGTCGGCATTACCAACAACGCGTAGGCAGCTGCGCTCACCAGATAGCCAATTCTGAGTGCAAATCCCTTTACATCATGACCTTGGTGGAACGGATTAAATATAGCCCGGATTAATCCCCACAATGAATAACATACCAATCCAATCAATACCAACCATAAAAGAATTCGACCAGCAGGCTGCGTTCCAATCATAGAGATAGCACCCTGCTGATCCGACGTCTTCCCTCCGAATCCGAATGCCATAAGAACCGCAAGCAATCCAATAACAAAATAGATAACGCCACATGTCGCATACCCGAATCGGGCCAGTGTTTCAAAAGTTTTATTAAGAGACGCATTGTTGGTACTTAGTGATCCTGATCCATTGATGTTCCCTTTTAAATTTGTTTTACCAGTCATATAGTCTTACATCCTTTCTTAATTAACACAATATTACTGTCATCGAGGCAGTCTGCGTATTTGCTAGTATTTATTACCTACGATGCTATGTTCCTAATCAAATCAGCAAGGAGAAAAATGCCTGCCATGCTCATAAAAATAACGATAATCCATCCTTCGATATTCCCCAATTTATTATTGACATATTTACTCATTATTTTTTTGTTGTTCGCACTTAAAACAATCAATAGCATCAGGGGCCAGCAGTTTAGCTTTTGTTTATAACATATCAATATTTACATTTATGTACAATTACTAATCACATTTTTTTTATTCATATATCTCAAGACAGAACTCCCCCTTACCCCCCAAAAACCATTGCAAATATTAAATTTTTTCCACTCTATGTTGTATTGAAAATTAAATCTTTATCATGTTTTAGCAAATACAAACCTTTCAGCAATAACCTAACTAACTCTCTCTGTATTTTGACATGATTTTTTATCCTTCTACTACAATATATTTATGGTTTAATGTGCCTTAACTTA
>Ga0314774_1000851_pt1 | contig 21569 bp, 23 predicted proteins | sample MetaGCBIA2018_FD_204515 | JGI IMG/M metagenome (GOLD analysis project Ga0314774, IMG submission 204515) | Cryopeg brine microbial communities from Beaufort Sea near Barrow, Alaska, United States - CBIA 2018 | ecosystem: Environmental > Aquatic > Marine > Coastal | place: USA: Alaska | collected...
TTCGAGAATAACTCTATGAGTTATTTCCCGAAGTCAACAGAAAATCACTATCAACATCAAGTTTGAAAATTTTAAAAATGAAAAATAGAGTATCAAATCAGGTCAACGTTATTTAGGCATTGACAGTTCGACATTCAAAATCCAACATTCAACACGCAACACTTTCTTGACTGCAGGACCGCATGGCTGCACGACCAATTTTCGGTTCTCAGTATGCGAAAAAATAAAATTAAAAATTTCGCGTTTTCAGTGAGCCTACGACAGAAACAGTGCCAAGCAACAGATTGCCACAGTTTTTCTCCAGTGCGCCAGCTGGTATCACCACACCAACCCGCCCATAGCTACTCGCTATGTCGCACTAAAAATATCCACTGGATGTTTTCTTTACGCTTGACCCTCTTAACGCTCTGTCCTGACGAAAAAAATCATAGGACGGTTCTTTTAGATTTGAGTAATTAGTTGTTAGTTTTTTTGATTTACGATTCATTAATTTTGAATTTTTTACTGAATACTGCAACTGAAAACTGAAAACTTTTTAAATTGTTTAACTGTTTATTTGTTCATTCATATTTGAAATTAATACAGTCTTTGCAACTTCATTTTTTTATTCTTTTACTTTTTTTTATATGTAATTATTTATTGTTTTTTTGGTCATATGTAATGCGCATATTTTCATAGGTGATTTGTATCGTGTTTCCGTTATGCTAATTTCATAAGATAATCCAAGATGGTCATATTATTAATCCTCCAGAACCAGTGATTATTGGACAAAAAGTATGGATAGGTTGTAGAAACTTAATCATCAAAGGTGCTAAAATTGCTGACAACTCAATTATTGGAGCTAATTCAATGGTTAGTAAAGATATATCCAAAAAATTTGGAATATTTGTTGAAAATCCAATTTACCATTATAAAGAAGATGTGACATGGGAATTATAATGAAAGCCCATAACAATGGATATACAAAATAGACAAATAGTCTTAATTTAAAGGGCTGTAGCCTACTTTAGCTTTTTTGTAATTTGATAAGTTTAAAAGCCTAATCGCCTACTTTACTTTTACTCACAGTTAAACGGGTATCTTTTTTCTTTTTAAGATTAATGGGATTGTAATCGTAGTCTGGAAAGCTGCAGCTCCAATAAAATCAGCCAACACATCATTTTTATCGAAACTACTATTTTTTTGAGTAGCATCATAGGTTTCTTTTAAAAGTCCAAAAACAATCGTCGTTGTAAATACGATGGTTCTTTTTTTAAAAGGACTGAGATTTTTATATTTTAAGTTTTCTGATAAAAATAAATAAGTTGAAGCACTTATTACTTAGGAGGCAAGAAAATGATTTGTCTTATCCCCCATGATATTCTGTCTAAAATTCATTGCTTAAGGGATCTTCTAAAGCGTTTGAATTTGACTGACCTTTAGCGATTGCACCTAATAGTAATAATAATATGAATACAATTTTTTTCATAGCATACAAAAAATATATATTAATTTATCTACACCTAATATGCTCATACAGTAGCTTAATCTAAGCTACGAATAAAAGTTGATTGATTCGGTTGTTTATTTATAAACAGGAATGGTATATATTGATTGGCATTTTGATAATCTTACTAGCTAAAAATAAATAACATTTCCAGTTCCCATACCAAAATAGGGAAGGGCACCATCATATCTTTGTTCAAGATTGTGAATGAAGAAATACCATTTGTTAATTAGATCAAGCACTTGGTTCCTATTATTACCGATGAAGAAAAGGTTAAAAATAAAAGCAGCTATCATTGGGCTGGTATTTCTGTTACTATTATAATTATTCTAATAACAATAGGGGGATGATATTTTTTAATCATTCATTCTTTGCAATTCTTTTACTTTTATATAGTACATTTTTTCAATGGATACAGCATTAAATAAATCCAGTTGCGCATGAGTAACTTTGATACTTTGCCATTTTTGTGCAGGGAGTATCCTCAGACTTTCTTTGGAATTAGTTAAGGACAGCGGTAAATTAAATCCATCGATACAATTTGTCCACTTGTAAAATACTTCGTCATTTTTGGCATTGATATACAGGTCTAGCTCTGGGATTTGTGTCGTTGTTAAGTACTGCTTAAAAACCTTGTTATAATCATATCCGGCCTTCTTTGAAATATATTCCTGTATTTGACTTCCGTCCACAGTCTGGTGATAGAAGGTTTGGTTCAATCCTGCTAAGATGTTTCTGAAAAGCTGATCGTTATGGATGCTGTGACGAATGGTATGCAGCATATTACCGCCTTTAGGATACATATCACCACTACCCATAGCGTTTACGCCATATGCTGCCGGTATAATGGTCTCATCATTTTGAATACCCTGCCTTACTCCTTAGTTATATGCGTTAGCGGCCTCTTTTCCATACATGGACTCTACGAATAAAGTTTCGCTGTAGTTGGTGAGACTTTCGTGGAGATACATATCGGCAAGATCATTACTGGTCAAATTATTTCCGAACCATTCATGGCCACTTTCATGAACCACTATAAAGTCCCATTTCATTCCCCATCCGGTTCCTGAAAGATCCCTTCCAAGGTATCCGGGTTTATAATGATTCCCATAGGCCACAGCTGATTGATGCTCCATTCCGGGATGTTCCGTTTCCACCAATTTGTAACCATCTTCATAAAATGGGTAGGGCCCAAACCAATATTCAAAGCTGTCTAACATATGATGAACCTCATTGGGTAAGTAATTCCTGGCTTTATCCAGGTTATAATCCATGACCCAATAACTTAAATCCAGTTCACCTTTCAGACCTAAATAAGTTTCTGAAAAATTCACATACTTTCCGATGTAAGGGATAATATTGTAATTATTTATGGGGTTTTCCACCACCCAGGTATAAGAAGTTTTGTCATTTGAAAATGCTTTTTTTTCCTTGAGTCTTCCGTTAGATACGGCTGCCAGATCATTTGGAACGATCATTTTAAGCGAAGCCCCGTCATTCCATGGTAGAATATAACCATTTCATTCACGGAATTAATGGCATGTTTTACCGTTTTTACATGCCAGGCATTTCCTTCTCTTGTAAATGATAAACGGTTTTTCCTGTTGAGGATAATGCTGTCAATGCGCAAGGGCTCCTGCAAATCGATCTGCATCCGTAAAGGATGATTTTCTATGACTGTTTTATAAGTGATACGGTTGTTTCCGCCAATACTTTTGTTTTCAAAATTCGGTTCCACCGTAATATCATACCTTAAAACATCCCACCATGCTCTTTCGGCGTTCATGGTTCCCCTCAGGGTATCCGCATGGGTAAATTGTTTCTCTTTTCTCTGGGCAATAGCACAGACAGAAATCATCAGAAAAAATATAAGCAAGGATTTCGTTTTCATTTTGAGTCATTAAATTTTGTCAATGCAAAATTTAGTTTTTCTTTGTTAGTAGGGCCTTGAAAGATATGAGGTACAATAAGTCAAAGAAAATAGTACCGAAATTAGTAATTTTTTTTTAATGTTTATAAGTTTTCTCTATAACCACTAATTTGACCCTTAATTTGACTCAAATATACGATTTTTTGACGGATAAAACACCCCTTTTTGAAGCATAAACGTCAAATTACACTCAAAGGCCGTCAAAATTGTGTTAAATTTTAATCCCTTTTTTTTTGATGTGAAATCCGATAAAATTTAACAATCCTTATAAATAAGGGTTTTTTGATATTTTTGGAGGTACAGTTTTTTTAGTAAATTCACTGTTTTTCAAAATAATGTCAATTTTTACATTTTTAAATAGTTGAAATATAGCACTTTAACTTCATAATATAAGCATTCTTTATTGCTAATTTTGTCAGAAACCTTCTTTACGATAAATATAACGATCTATCCTGAAGGAAATAAGTGTTTTTTGCTCGATAACTTTTGCAAATGCAGACGCTAAATGCACAAAGTGTATTCATCTTTTCATTAAGTAATCATATCTTATCATAAATAAATTAACGCTTAAATAAAATTTATTAACGTTTACTTAAAATAAAGCTACAACTACAAAATGTTGCTTTTAAGTTTTTTTTGATCTTTCTATAATATGTGTAATAAATGATATATTTGCTCGCTGTTAAAAAATTGTAATAACCAATAAAATATGTGAAAATGGGAACATTTTACGGAAATCCGTAAGGGTTGTCGTTTTTAAAAACGCACTTTTGACGCATCAAATTTTGAATAAAGTTATAGATTGTGTTTTAAAAAAACTGATAAAAGATAAAGGATGGAAAATTGGTATGTATTGTATACAAAACCGAGGTATGAGAAAAAAGTTGCCGCTAAGTTAACAGCGCTTGGCATAGAAGCATATTGTCCTATGTTAACCACTAAACATCAATGGTCCGATAGGAAAAAAGTAGTTTCAACGCCCTTAATTTCTTCATGCATATTTATTCACTCAAATGAAAATGACAGGGGAAATGTATTTCAAGTGCCTGGAGTTGTCCGTTACCTATTTTGGCTTGGAAAACCGGCAATTGTGAGAGATTCGGAAATTGAAACGATGCAAAATTGGCTTTCCGCTCCTAATGACTATGAAGTGTCTGTAGACAGATGGAAAAAAGGAGACAATGTAATCCTGGAATCAGGGCCCTTTGTAACACAGTCCGCTTTAGTTCAGGAAGTGAACCCAAACCATTATGTGTTGATTTTGGAATCGTTGGGATGTGTGCTTAAGGTGAAGAAAAAGAGCGATGATGGGATCTCTTAAAAATTTGGTAAAAAAGCAATGCAGTTATACTAAAATAAGCAAAGAAACGTATGCTTATTAAAACTGTTTAAAATGCAATAAAAGGGATAATAGCACAAATTCCCCCTTTAATATGCCTAAATTTGTGCCCGTTTAAAACTATGGTGAACCCGTTTATGGGAGTCACCGTGGCGAAGCCATGAAATTTTGGAGATTCATTATCATTTACAATGACAACAAAAGCGTAATTTTATAAAATAAATTAATTTCAAAAACTTAAAATCTTTAAAAAAAGAATATTTTTGTCAATTAGCAGAAAAAAGAAATAAATTAAATATGCAAAATCTTAGAAAATTAGTCAATATAATTAAATATTGTACCATAGTGTTAGTGCTCTTATTGTCTGTTTTTACTTCACAACAAGCAATGGCACAAGAGATCTCAGCAAGTCAGTTGTCTAAGGTGGATGTTGACAGTCTTTCTGATGAACAAATTTCAACGTATTGGAATAAAGCAAAGGCACAAGGATATAGCTTGGATCAATTAGAGGTTATCGCAATCTCTAAAGGAATGCCAGCCAGCCAGTTTTCTAAATTAAAGCAACGAATTTCGGGCTTGAAGTATTCAGACCCAAATAGCGGAAGTCCAGCTGATGGGACCCAAAATGCGGTGGAAATTTCAACCATTGAAAAATTTGGCTTGGAGGGCAAAGCGCCTGAGGAGGTGGAAAAGAATCCTTTATTTGGATACGATTTCTTTAACAATCCGAATATTTCGTTTACCCCAAATTTAAATTTGGCTACACCGGCAACCTATCAACTGGGACCCGGAGATGAAATTTTAATTGATATTTGGGGTGCCGCGGAGAATAATTACAGAAAAAAAGTAGACAGAGAAGGTGCTATTCACATTGAGAATATTGGACCTATTTATGTAAGCGGATTGGCAATTGACAAAGCAAAGGAGAAAATCACCTCCTATTTAAAGAAAATATATAGCGGCATTGGAGCTTCCGGCGCCAGTTATAATAAAGTATATGCCGATGTGTCTTTGGTGGGTGTTAGAACGGTACAAGTGAATATTATTGGAGAGGTAAAAGTACCGGGAACTTATTCTTTAAGTGCCCTTTCCACTGTGTTAAACGCTTTATATGCAGCAGGAGGCCCAACAGAGAAAGGGACTTTCAGGGCCATAAAAGTGATAAGAGCCGGAGAAGAATATGGCGAATTTGATATTTACGACTATTTAATTAATGGATCGCAAAAAGGCAATGTGATGTTGCGTGATCAGGATATTATCATCGTAAAACCTTATGGAAGCAAAATTGAAGTTGGCGGAAACGTAAAGCGACCTGGGCTATATGAATTAAAACAGGGAGAAACTATAAGCGATTTGATCAATTACTTCAGTGGATTTACTTCAGATGCCTATCAGGAACGCTTGTTGCTGGAACGGGTAAACGGCAAGCAAAAAGAGGTCAGTGAAATTGTGTTAAAAGAGCAAAGGGATTTTGTACTGAGAGACGGTGATAAATTAATGGTTGGAGAAATTATTGACCGTTATGAAAACAGGGTGACGATTGAAGGTGCTGTTTACAGACCCGGAGATTACGAACTGACAGAAGGTCTGAGTCTGGTTGGATTGTTGAAAAAAGCTTCCGGCATAAAAGACAATGCATTTGTTGATAGAGGGCTAATTTACAGAACCATTGATGATGTAAAACAAGAAGTTTTGTCGTTTTCCGTAAAAGAAGTGCTGGAAAAGAAAGCAGACATTCTTTTGAAAAGAGAGGACAGTATCATTATTTTTAGCAAACAAAGCTTAAAAGAAAAACAGTTGGTTTCTATTGATGGGGCGGTAAACAATCCCCAATCAATTGCCTTTGTTGAAAATATGCGGGTAGAAGATTTAATTGCCATTTCGGGAGGTTTTAAAGACGGCGCCGATGCAACGGTTATTGATGTTTCCAGAAGAATGGTAAATGGCGATTTTAAAACCATCAGCAAAAATATCAAACAATCCAGTTCAAACAACCTACTAATAGAAGGAAACAATAATTTTTTTCTGAAACCTTCGGACAGGGTTTCCGTGCGTTATTTGAAAGGTTTTACCACTCAAAAAAATGTAAGCATTCAGGGAGAAGTGGCCTATCCGGGGGATTATTCCATCGTTGATAAAGATGAGCGTATTTCTGATTTGGTCAGCAAGGCAGGAGGATTTTCACCTTATGCTTATTTGAAAGGCGCCACCATATTAAGAAAAATGGCCAATTCAACAGAAAAAGGACAGTTAAAACTATTGGAAGGTCTCAAAGCAAAAGACTCTTTGGTGGCGGATGAAGTTATAGAACCCAAGGAATTTAAAATTGGCATTGACTTGGAAATGATTATGACCGCAAGCGGACAAAAGTCAAAGTTTGATTTAATTCTTCAGGAAGGGGATGTATTAATTATTCCTTCTGAAAAACAAACAGTGGAAGTGAGAGGAGAAGTATTGGCGCCATCCCTTTCACGATTTGACAAAACAAATTCATTTAAAGACTATATCAACAATTCAGGAGGCTTTTCAGAAAAAGCCAAAAAGAGCAAGTCCTATGTAATTTATGCAAATGGAGATATCAGAAGCACTAAAAAAAGATTTCTCTTTTTTAAGGTATATCCAAAAGTAACGCCAGGTGCAATAATTTTGGTGCCTCAAAAGGCTGAAAAGAAAGGAGGCATGTCTGTTGCTGAAATTTTAGGGATCACTACAGCACTCGGAACATTGGGGCTGTTAATTAAAGCATTTTAATATAAACACACGTCATGCTGAACTTGATTCAGCATCTCGCAAAAAGAAGTACGAAACAAAAAACACACGTAATGCTGAACTTGATTCAGCATCTGTCGAATAGCAGTTCCAATTTAAAAGATCCTGAGTGACCTCAGGATGACGAGCAAGCAAGACAGCACGACAAAAAAACAAACAACCGATAACAGAACAGCCAACCGCCTATATAATATGAACACAGAACAAAACACAAATCTTCATACCGAAGAAGACGAAATAGACCTGATCGCCTTGGCCAAAACAGGCTGGGAGGGTCGTAAAACAGTGATAAAAACCGTCGTTGTTTTTATGGCAATAGGCTTGTTTATAGCCATTTTCTCTCCAAAAGAATTCACGGCTTCAACCACCATGGTGCCAGCAAGCGACAGTAAAAAAATTGGCGGAAATTTAAGCGGTCTGGCTTCTTTGGCAGGCATAAATTTAGGGAGTATGGGCGGCGAAGGCGGAATTTCACCTACCTTATATCCGCAAATTGTAAACAGCATTCCTTTTCAAAAGGAATTGTTGCAAACGCCATTAACTATAGAAGGGCAAAGCAAAAAAGTGACCTATTCACACTATTATACCAATATCTACAGCCCCGGCTTGTTGGGCTATCTCAAAAAATACACCATCGGTTTGCCTGGCCTTATCATCAAAGCCATAAAGCCAACAACTGCTACTTATAGCGCAGTAGAAGGGAGCAACCAATTGCTCACAATTTCCAATGAAGAAAATGAACTCATCAAACAGTTAAGCAATCAATTGTCATTGGATGTTAATGACAAAGACGGCTATGTAAGTTTGGCAGCAACAATGTCTGAAGCTATTTCATCTGCAGAATTGACACAGCGTGCGCAGGAATTATTGCAACAATACATCATCAGTTTTAAAGTGCTGAAATCTTCTGAGTCATTAAAATTTATTCAGGATCGCTATGCTGAAAAAGAAACAGCATTTAAAGATGCACAACAACAATTGGCACGTTTTAGGGATCGCAACCAATTTGTAAACACAGCCCTTGCCCAAACCACATTAGAACGATTGCAATCTGAAAAAGAGTTGGCACAAGGCGTCTATACCGAATTGGCGAAACAACTGGAAACGCAGCAAATTCAGGTAAAAGAAGACACTCCGGTGTTTACCGTTTTAAAACCGGTATCGGTACCAATTGAAAAATCGAAGCCAAATAGACCTATGATTTTAGTAATATGGACTTTCATAGGTGGGATTATTGGTGTTGGGATGGTATTTGGGAAAGTGTTTCTTGGTTCTGTAAAAAAGCAATGGAATGGGAGTGAGGAATTAGAAACTAGGGATTAGGAATAAGGGAGAAAAATTCAACATCTAAAATTTAATACGAATGCAAGACTGCACGCCCAATTTTAAGTCCTCAGTTTTCAGTCGCAGTTTTTAGTAAAAAATCCAAAATTTATAATTCAACATTTAAAATTTAATACGACCGCACGACTGCAAGACCGCAGGACCGCACGACTAAAAAAATAATATGAACATAGCAGTAATAGGCACAGGATATGTAGGATTGGTTTCAGGGACTTGTTTCTCAGAAATGGGAAATAAAGTAACCTGTGTAGACATCGATGCCACTAAAATTGACAGCCTTAATAAAGGAATTATTCCTATTTATGAACCTGGCTTAGAGCCAATGGTGTTAAAAAATGTAAAAAATAAAAACTTGTTTTTTACAAAAGCGTTAGATAAAGCCTTACAAAATTCTGAAATAGCTTTTATAGCGGTTGGAACTCCTATGGGAGATGATGGTTCTGCAGATTTACAATATGTATTGGCCGTAGCAAAATCTATTGGCCAGTCGATGCAAAAAAGATTGATTGTGGTTGATAAATCTACTGTACCTATCGGAACTGCAGATAAGGTAAAGGCGACGATTCAAAAAGAGTTAGATACAAGAAATTCTGATTTACAGTTTGATGTGGTTTCGAATCCTGAGTTTTTAAAAGAAGGAGCAGCAATTGCTGATTTTATGAAACCAGATCGAGTAGTTATCGGAACTGATAGTGATTATGCTACAGAGAAGATGAAACAACTATATCATCCTTTCTGCATGTCCAGAGACCGTTTTATAACGATGGACATTCGTTCTGCTGAGATGACAAAGTATGCTGCTAACGCAATGCTGGCTACCAAAATATCTTTTATGAATGAAATAGCCAATATCTGTGAAAAGGTAGGTGCAGATGCTAACCAGGTTCGAATCGGAATTGGTTCAGATCAGCGTATAGGATATAGTTTTATTTATCCAGGTTCAGGTTATGGAGGTTCTTGTTTTCCAAAAGATGTAAAAGCACTCACAAAAATAGCCAAAGAAAATGGCTATACTGCGCAATTGATCACAGTAGTAGAAGAAGTAAACGATGCACAGAAATTAGTGATCGCTCAGAAAATTGTAACCCGTTTTGGAGAAGACCTAACTGGCTTTACTTTTGGTATTTGGGGATTGGCCTTTAAGCCAGGAACCGATGATATGCGAGAAGCACCGGCAATTTATGTCATTAAAGAATTGGTAAGTAGAGGTGCTAAAATAAAAGCCTATGATCCAAAAGCAGTAAATGAAGCAAAAGAGCATTATTTAAAAGGAGTTCAAAATATAACCTATGTAACGTCGAAGTATGATGTTTTAAAAGATTCGGATGCATTAGTGCTACTCACCGAGTGGAAAGAGTTTCGTTCGCCTGATTTTGAAGAGATGAAAACACAATTGAAAACACCTGTTATCTTTGATGGTCGTAATCAGTACAATACATTTAGCCTCGAGGAAAAAGGATTTGAATATTATCAAATAGGAAAAAAGTAAATAAAAATATTAGTTACTGGCGCAGCTGGATTTATTGGATTTCATACCTGTTTAAAATTAGTGAACCTAGGTCATGAAGTTTATGGTATTGACAACATTAACGATTATTATGATCCTAAACTAAAGTTTGATCGATTAAACGAATTAGGATTTAACGAAGCTGAATCAAAACTCTTTAAAAATGAGGTCCAAAGTGCTAAATTTAATTCTTTACGATTTTCTAGAATAGATCTAGTTGATGATAAAAGTATTGATATTTTATTTAGGAAAGAACAATTTGAAGTAGTTTGTAATCTAGCAGCTCAAGCGGGTGTTCGTTACAGTATAGAAAATCCAAAAGCCTACATTGATAGTAATATCTCGGGGTTTTTAAACATTATTGAAGGATGTCGAAACCACAAAGTAAAGCATTTGGTGTATGCTAGTAGTTCTAGCGTATATGGAGAAAATAAAAAAGTACCTTTTGAAACAACTGATAATGTAGATCATCCAATTAGTTTATATGCTGCTACAAAAAAGAGTAATGAATTAATGGCCCATACGTATGGACATTTGTATGGATTTAAGACTACGGGATTACGTTTTTTTACAGTCTATGGCCCTTGGGGAAGACCGGATATGGCTTATTACCTATTTGCAGATGCAATTTCAAATGATCAGCCCATTAAAGTTTTTAATAATGGTCAAATGGAGCGTGATTTTACTTATATAGATGATATTGTAAATGGTGTTACTAAGATCATTGAGAAGAATATAGATTCAAGAGAGCATTATAAAATTTACAATATTGGTAATAACAAAACGGAAAGCTTGCGAAATTTTATTACAACTATTGAGATTGCTATGGGTAAGGAAGCAATTAAAGAAATATACCCAATGCAAGCAGGAGATGTTCCTTTTACATTTGCAGATGTGAATGAATTGATTAATGATTATCATTATCATCCATCAACTCCAATTCAAGAAGGAATTAATAGGTTTATAGGTTGGTATAAAGTATATTCAGTTGAGTAGAAAATTAATATTTAAAAATTTTGGTTTTTTGAGTATTACTCAAATTATCAATATGTTTCTTCCATTTTTTTTGTATCCATTTTTTATTACAAAATTTGGTATGACAGAATACGGTATGTATATCTTCATTCAAACTTTGTTTTCTTTTGTGATTCCTATCGTTTCCCTTGGCTTAAATTCTCTTTTAGTAAAATATATTTCACAATCTCAAATTGATTCGTCCTATAACAAAGATATATCTTCAAGTATAATTTTAAGGTTAATATCTTTTGTGATAGTTTACCCTACCTCTCTAGGGGTAATACTATATTTTAAAAGGGATGTTGATTTGTTACTCATATTGTCTTGTTCGTGGATTCTTATTCATGAACTTTTGAACCCTACATGGTTCTATTTAGGTGTAGAGAGGTTAAAAATGGTTACGGTTTTTAATTTTTTGAATAGAGGTATATTTGCAATTGTTATTTTATACCTAATTCAATTTGAAGTTGAAGTTTATACTATCCCGCTTTTAAATGGAAGTTTATTTTTGATTTTAGATGTTGTTTTACTGATAATTTTCTTTAAAAATTATTTGGTGGAATTTAAGTTTATATTTGATTTAAAATCACTGTTAGTAGTTTTTAATAGTGGAAAAAAATTATTAATCACATCATTTGCTGGATTAGTAAAAGATAAACTAAATTCTTATATAATTGGTGCTTACATTGGTTATGAAGAATTAACACTTTATAACTTATTAGATAAGATTTTTGCAGGGATGTCTAATTTGTTTTATTCATTTTCTAGTGCAATGTTTCCAAGATTTCTCAAGAGCCGAACTAAGGTTTTTCCAGTGTTTTATTTCTCTATCCTCATTTCATTCCTATTTTCGGTGATATTATATTTTGCCTTTCCATATATGATAGAAATTATGAATGTAAATATTAATATTATAAATTTTAATCAAGTGATAATATTGTTCAGCTTAATTTTCATACTTCGTCACATTAGCAATTTTTATGGGAATGTTGTCCTAGTTAATCTTGGAAAATTAAGATTCTTGGCCTTTAATACTATACTAAGTGCAATTTTATTTGTAGGCGTTGTTTTTGTTTTTTACTTAATTGATAAGATCAACGTTTTCAATCTATTGTTAGCGATGTTCTTATCGTTGTTGTACGAGTCACTTGGTCGATTGTTTTATTTTAAAAGAAGTCAAATATGAAATGGTTTTCAAATATAATAGCCAAATTTAGTAATCTAAATTCTAGAGACAAGAGATTTGGACGTAATAGTGTCATTAGTAATAGCACTTTTGGGGTGAAAAGCTATGTGAATTATAATTCAATTATTGTCAATTGTAAAGTTGGAAATTATTGTAGTATTGGTCCAAATTGTGTAATTGGATTAGGTAATCACCCAGTTGATTTTGTTAGTTCGTCTCCTTTTTTTTATCAAACCGGAAACCTTCACTATACGAAAGAACAACTTAATGTAAATATAGGACATGATGTATGGATCGGAGCTAATACGACAATCTTAAATGGTGTTTGTATTGGGACTGGCGCCATAATTGGTGCAAACACTTTAGTTAATAGGGATGTTCCTCCATACGCTATTTATGGAGGTGTTCCTGCTAGACTGCTAAAACACCGTTTTTCACCAGAAATTATTAAAAAATTATTAATATCAAAATGGTGGGATATGGATGAGGAAGTCCTGTTATCAAAATCTAGTTTAATGGATGATGTTGAGGGGTTCTTAAAAGTATTGGAGCATGAAGTATAGTTTTATTACAGCGACATATAATAGATCACATAAATTGGTCGATTTGATTGAACATATGAACAATGTTTCATATGATCATTTTGAATGGATTGTAGTTGATGATGGATCTTCTGATGATACTTCTGAAATATTTGCTTCTGCTGTACTTGATCCAAAAATTGAATTTAAATTTTTTAGACAAGAAAATTCGGGAAAACATGTAGCTTTGAACAAAGCAATTGACGAATCCAATGGAGAATGGTTGATCGTTTTAGATTCAGATGATTATTATATTCCTGAATGTTTAATAGAACTGGATTTGATTACTTCAAAAATAAGTCCAGCTATTGCAGGGATTACCACTTTGTCTATGAATACTGATGGGGTTATAATTGGAGATAAATTTCCAAAGGACTATCAAGAAGATTGTTTTTTCAATTTTATGTACAAAAACAATATTAAAGGTGATAAAACATTTATATATAAAGCAGCTGTTTTAAAATCAAATAAATTCCCTGTTTTTGAAAATGAAAATTTTCTTCCTGAAGCAATCGTTATCAATAGAATTTCATTAAATTATAAAAATGTATTTGTTAATATTCCGTTAGAATTGAAAGAGTATCAACCGGATGGTTTAAGTGCAAAAATGAAAATAATTTCAAAGAAAAACCCATTAGGGACCTCATTGAGATATCAAGAGTTATTGGTGCAAAAAATAAAATTCTCTGATAGAATTAAGTTTAAATATTTAGCGTTTAAATATGCGAATTTGGTTAAAACAGATTCCGAATTTATAAACCAATCTCCAAGTTATGAAAAAATGATTTTTAGATTGTTATTATTTCTAAATAAACTTAAATGAAGAAAAAAGTAGCAATTTATATTGACAACCTTAATGGAGGTGGTGCTGAAAAGGTTCTAATTAATTATTTAAAAAGTTTTGATTATAATACATTTGAGGTAACGTTATACTTAATAGTGTATGAAGGTGTCTATCTTACTGAAATTCCTTCAAATGTCAATGTTAAATATTTTTTTAAAACAACAATATTAGGGAATATATTTACAAGAATACTTAGGCGATTATTTTCCTATTGGCCTTATCTGTATTATTTATTTTTTATTAAAAAGTGTGATGTTGAGATTGGATTTCGAGAAGGTTTCTCCACAGATTTAATGTTTTATAGTCCATTTGATACTAAGAAAATCACTTTTTTGCATACCAATATTCAAACGCACCATCTTTGGTACTTAAATAAGTCTAAATACATTCAAAAATTAAATTTATTAGACACGATTATTTGTGTTTCAAATTCAGTAAAAACATCTCTTCTTGAGGTGAATTTAAGTTTAGAGAAAAAATGTAAAGTTGTTTATAACCCTATAGATTTTAAAGATATTCAAGCTAAACTTAATGAGAAAAACCCAATCTCTTTAGATGCTTTCAAATTGAGATTTGTAACAATAGGAAGACTAGATCAATGGAAAAATCAAAAATTGTTAATTGAAAGTTTAGCAAATTTAAAGAATACACTCCCTAAATTTATTTTAATAATCATTGGGGATGGTCCAGAAAATGAAAACCTTAAATCTCTAGTTGCCGAATTAGGACTCTCTAAGGATGTTTTTTTTACAGGCTTTGTTAAGAACCCATTAAAGTACCTTAATGGTTGTGAGTATTTTCTTTTTTCATCTAAATATGAAGGATTACCAACTGTAATTATCGAAAGTTTATATGCCCGAAAAAAAATACTATCTACTTATTGTAACGGTTCAGAAGAGATTTTATGTAACGGTAAATACGGACTGTTATCAAATAATTCAGTTAAAGAATATTCTAATGGGATTTTAAATTTAATTAATAATGATATAAATTTGACTGAATCTTGGGACTCATCAAATTATTCGATGAGTAAACAAACAGCAATAGTAGAACAAATTATTTTTGAAAAATGAATTCAATTAAGCCTTTAGATTATTTAAGTTTGTTTGTTTTATGTGTATATTTCATTATATTTAAATCTGAAGTAAACGACAGTGATGTTAGATTTTTTATTTTTCTTAATGTTTTTATTTTCATAAGAATATTTTTAATTATTCTAAGGAAGTATGGGTTTAATTCCGTTTATATTTTCTTTATTTTTAATTTTGGGGTATTCCTTTATTCAAGGGTTTTTTTAGATTTTTTAGGTTTTATTGATTTTGGATGGGCAAATAAATGGAATTACTTTGAGTTTAGTAATAGTGTTAAATTTGAACTTCTATTTTTATTAGGTTTTAGTTTTCAATTGATATTTATCGGATATAATTTACCAATAAAATCTAATCTTAAGTCAATTCGTTTATCAAATTTACCCAGACTAGAATCATATGCTATATATATATTTCTATTCTCATGTCCTGGCCTAATTTATAAATATTTTTTGCAATTTAAATTTGTTCTTGCCAATGGGTACTTATCTTTGTATAATGGGTCTATTCAATCTTTAAAATATCCTATTTGGACATATGGAAGTGGGTTTCTAGTTGAAATGTCATTTGCCATATTCCTAGCCTCGATGCCCAAAAAAAGAACATATGTAATTTATTCATCAATTTTTATGTTTTTACAAATTCTTGATGTTTTAAAAGGGGGTAGGTCAAAGCTTTTTCTTCCATTGATGTTTGTTCTTTGGTTTTATTATAAATTTTATGGTAAATCAATTCGTGTTAATCTACTAAAATTTTCTTTTTATGGAGTTGCTCTAATTTTGGTTTCTCAAGCTCTTTTGATGTTTCGCGATTCTGATAATGTAGCTTTTGATTTGGATTCTTTTTCCAGTTTATTTGTTTATTTTTTTCAGCAACAAGGCGTTTCTCTATTAGTACCTGGATACTTAATTCATTATAGAGCTGAATTTGTTAATGAGTCATTGCCATATATATTATACCCTCTAGATTTATTTGATAAATTTTCTGAACAAAGTCTCGAATATGTTGAAAATACTTTGAGTCTAGGATCCAAGTTAACTTATTTTCTTTCTCCAGAAGATTATTTAGACGGACAAGGTATTGGTTCAAGTTATCTTGCAGAACTCTTAGATTTGGGCTACTTGGGTGTTTTTATAGGAAGTTTAGTTTTAGGGTTTCTTATAAAACAGTTTGATAAATCAATTATATCTGCTAGATATTTAGTGTTTTTGTCTTATATACTTTTTGAAAGTATAGTTTATATGCCAAGAGCATCTTTTTTTCCGTCGTTAAAAGTCATATTAGGTGCCTCTGTTTTTTATTTAGTATATAAACTTTTAAGAAAAAAAAATTTTGAAAGAAATTAGTTTAATTGTTCCAACTATTGGTAAGTTTGAATCCGTAATTCAATTACTGAACTCTGTCGAATTAGCTGAAGGCGTAGGGGATATTGAGGTTATTATTATTGACCAAAATTTAAATTCTAAACTTAAGGATTATGTTTATTTGGAGTTTAATAATTTAAATATTATTTATTTAAAAAGCTCAATAAAAGGTTTGTCTAAAGCGAGGAACAAAGGTTTACTTCATGCGAATGGAGATGTAATTGTTTTTAGTGATGATGATGTTGTTTATAAAACCGATTACTTTTTAAACTTGTTACTTATTGAAAATAAGAATCCATCTACAGATGTTTTTATAGCAAAATTGTTGAATATTGAAAATGATGAGTTTTATACTTCACCACCTGATCCATTGTATTTCTCTAATGGATTAATTAACTACATGTCTTGTTGCAGTGTTACCTTGAATGTTAGGAAAGAATCTATAATCAATTTTAATGAAGAATTGGGAGCAGGTGAATATTTTGGTGCCTGTGAAGATTCTGATTTTGTTTTGCAATTATTTCGCAATAAAGTTAAGTTTAATTTTTTTGAAGAATTAATTGTTCGGCATCCTAAATTTGTTAAAAATCAAAACGAATTTAGTCGAATAAAAAATTATTCTTTAGGTTTTGGCGCTTTTTATAAAATTCAGATTAAGAAAGGAGGAGTTTATCAAATGTATTTTATTAAATCATTTCTTATCCTTCTGATCCGATCTTTTGGCGGTATAATATTAGACCCTAAAAAATCTAAATATTACTATTATTCATTTATTTATAAACTTAAAGGTTATTTAAAATACTCTAATGATAATTTATAATTTATTAGCATTTAAAAAAAATAATTCTGGCGCTGGGAAATTCGCGTTAAATTCTCTTAACTATTTATCAAATTTTGAGGATAGCGTGATAATACTAACTCATTTAACACTTACTGAATTTTCTGTTGCTTTCGATGATTTCAACGATTTTGATAGATTTAAATTTATTCGATTTAAATTCTGTAAAAACCCTATTCTGAGAATCGCTTTTGAAACCGTATTTTTGACATTATATCTTAAATTGAAATTTGCCAAGGGAATATTTTATTGCCCAATTCCTTTTTTTAGCTTTTTAAAGTGGAGAAGTTTTAAATATATTTCTACAGTACATGACCTTACTCCCTTTAGAGTTGGCAATAAATACGGCATTGTTAAACAGACATATGTAAAATGGATAACTAAAGCATCAGTATATTTTTCGGATAAAATTATTACTGTTTCTGAATTTTCAAAGAATGAATTAATTTCTTTTTTCAGTGAAAGAACATTTAATATTAATGTACTTTATAATGTTATTTCTTATTCGGAAGAAGAATTTATTCCTATTAAGAATAAGGTTTTATTCTTTGTAGGCAATATACATGAAGGTAAAAATTTAGTCAGGTTGATTGACGGTTTTGAATTATTCTGTGATAAATATGACGATTCATATGAATTGCATTTAATAGGTAAAAGAGAATATAAAAGTGATGTTGTTTTTCGAAAAGTCTACAATTCTAAGCGTCACAATAAAATCATGCTTAAAGGATTTGTTTCCAAAAAAACTCTATTAGAGTATTATAAAAAATCTAGTGGAATGGTTTTTCCTTCAATAAATGAAGGTTTTGGTATACCTATTATTGAGGCATTAAAGTATAAATGCCCTATGTCTATAGCAAATTATTCTGTTTTTCCAGAAGTTGCCGGTGATTGTGCATTTTATTTTGACCCATATAATGTAAAAGAAATTGCAGATTCAATGAATCAACTAATAAATGATAAAGAAAGATTAAATTGCAAAATATCTCTATATGAGACCCAGTTGAAGAAATTTGCAGTTAATATTAATAAATTTAAAGAAATTATTTATCAAAATGACTAACCCATTGATTTCAGTAATAATGTCTGTTTATAATTCAAAAGAATATTTAAATGAGGCTATAGACAGTGTCTTGTCTCAAACTTATTCGAATTTTGAGTTTTTAATTTGTGATGATTTTTCAACTGATAATTCATTAGATATAATTGAGAGTTATGCTAAGAAAGACAATCGTATAAAGGTATTTAGAAATAATGAAAATAAAGGGCTGCCTTCTAATTTAAATCATCTAATTCGTTATTCTACTGGTGATTTTATAGCAAGAATGGATGCTGATGACATTTGCCTAAAAAATAGGTTTGAAGTCCAAATTAACTTTCTTTTAAATAATTCAGAAATTGACGTTCTTGGCTGTTTTACTGAAGAATTTGATAGTCTAGGGAATATTAAAATTAAAAAATATCCTATTTCTAAAAATGAAGTTTTTAAAAAGATATCATGTATTTCACCCGTTTCACACCCAACTGTTGTTTTCAGAAAAACAGTTTTTGAAAATTTAGAATATAATCATTCTCTAAAAAGAGGTCAGGATATTGATCTGTGGTTTAAGGTTCTTGAAAGAGGAATGATTATATCTAATGTTAGTCAAGTGTTGTTAAAATTTCGTTTAGGAGATGATTTTAAGAAAAGAAGAAATTTAAGCAAAAATCTACTTGAGTTTAAAATATATTTTAAAGGTACTTTTAGACTTAAAGGTTTTTCAATTGCGTTATTATGTCCAATAACTAGACTGTTTGGTGTCGTTTTGCTTAAATTTTTAATGATTGATCCTAATAAATTAAATATCAGAAAAATTATTAATTAATTTTTGTTCCATTAAAAGAAATTTAAATTAGCAACAATAAAAGTTGGTACTGTTAGGTTTGAAAAAAAAAAGGTTAAAAATTTTATAATTTAGCAGATTATTTTGTATAAATGAGGAAGAAAAAAATAAATACATCTTTATATTTTAATCCAATATACAAAAGACATATCGAGTATTTTAACTATACTAAAGTATTGGCAGATGAGTATGACTTGAGTCTTTCTCATGGCGAAGATCAAAATAATAATACAATTCCAGAAAGACCAATCTGTGACCAAATAGGAATTACCCTAGTTGATGGATCAGATGATAAAATACAATTTAGCAGCTGGTTGTTAAAAAATAAAAAAATATGAAAAAAATATTAGTCACTGGAGGTATTGGTTATATTGGTTCACATGTAGTTGTCGAATTGCAAAACAATGGGTTTGAAGTAGTCATTATAGATGATTGTATGTCTTCAAACTAATTTGGACTTTTCAATAGAGAGTATTTAGTTAATTATTCAAAGTTAATTGATTTTTTTGATTTGTTAATTTTTTTCTTTCTTGAAGTATTTGCTCACCTCTACCATAATATACATCAGCAGGAGTTAAATTTTGTAAAGATTCGTGATACCTTTGGTTGTTATAAGTGTATACAAATTTTTCTAAAGCGGTATTTAATTCTTCAGGCGTATAATAATTATCAAGTTTTACCACATTTTTCATAGTTCTATGATAGCGTTCAATTTTCCCTTGTGTTTGTGGATGATTCGGTCTTCCGTGTACTTGTTCCATTTGATGGTGATCTTTTAAATACGATTTTAGTTCCGTTGCAATGTAACAAGATCCATTATCGGATAACAATCTTGGTCGCTGTTTGGTTATTAACTTGGCTTTCACAATAGCAGTATCCACAGTTCTTTTAACATCATCTACTTTCATATTTGAACAAAGCTCCCAATGAACTATATATCTGCTGTAATCGTCTAATATGGTACTTAGGTAATACCAGCCCCATCCCAGGATTTTAAAGTATGTAAAGTCGGTTTGCCACATTTGAATTTGATGCACAAACCCTGTTTTACTGGTAAATTCATCAGCAGCGCTTAGAAAAATATGAGCAGGCGCTGTGATTAGGTTTCTTGACTTTAAAATGCGATAAACGCTGGATTCAGATATAAATATTTGTTGTTCATCGGTTATTTTATAGGCTAATTCTCTTGATGATAAATGAGAATAATCCAACGCTAATTTTACTACTAAGTTTTTTGCTCCTGCGGAATGCTATTCCATTGCCGATTGACACATCTTTTATTTGGAAGCAATCCTTCTACACCTTTTTCTGTATAGGCATTATACCAATTATAAAAGGTGCTTTTATTGAGTCCAATTTCCCTGAGTGTCCTATTAACTCCAATCTCCGAACGAACTACCATATGAATAATCTCTTGTTTTTCAGATACTGTAAAACGCATATACTTCTTGTATTTTACAGTTAATCCAACTCGGATAAGCTTTTTTTTACAATGTCATAGCGCAATACCAAATCAGCTACAACCTCTTTTAAACGCAGATTTTCTTTTCTAAGTTCTGTTACTTCATCACTAGTAGCTTCTCTCACAGTATCACCAGCTAAACGCTTTTTACCTGCTTCTAAAAATTCTTTGTTCCATTTATAAAATGAAGACTCATGAATGGCGTATTTTCTACATAATTCTGCTACAGACATCTCGGCTCGTAATGCTTCCATTACAATCTGGATTTTTTGCTCGGAACTAAAGATTCTTTTCGTTTTTCTACGAATCTCTTTAATGAAGTTTTCGGTGGTTTGTTTCTTTTGTGTTTTCATAATTTATCAAATTTAAAGATTTTGAAAACACTCTCTATGAAATTGTCTAAATCAGTCCACTTTTTGCTGACGACTTACAAGTAAATAAATATCCAAACTACCATATTGTTAATATGGATGTGCTTACCTATGCTGGGTGGACATGCTAACTTTACCCGCATAATAAGTTAAGAATAAAACCTTAAATTTAACTTATGAAACAAACGCGAAAAATTTATGACCGAGCTTTTAAGGAGAAAGCTGTTCACTTGAGTTATGAAAGACATAACATATCAGAACTTGCCCGCGAACTTGGTGTTACAGCACCACAGTTATACAAGTGGCGAAAAGAGTACGAAGAATATGGACAAGGGAGTTTTCCAGGTAACGGAAAATTAAAGCAAACGCCCGAGCAAGAACAAATAGCAGAACTTGGAAGAAGACTTAAAGATGCTGAATTAGAACGGGATATATTAAAAAAAGCAATTGGCATCTTTTCCAAAAGCGGTCGATGATTTATGTTTTCATCAAAAACAATGAAAGGATATTTCCGATTGAAAAGATGTGTAAAGTATTGCAAGTTGGCAGAAGGAGTTATT
>Ga0314774_1000854_pt1 | contig 21511 bp, 13 predicted proteins | sample MetaGCBIA2018_FD_204515 | JGI IMG/M metagenome (GOLD analysis project Ga0314774, IMG submission 204515) | Cryopeg brine microbial communities from Beaufort Sea near Barrow, Alaska, United States - CBIA 2018 | ecosystem: Environmental > Aquatic > Marine > Coastal | place: USA: Alaska | collected...
CAACTCCAACAATTTTTTTAGGGCTGTTATGTCCAAACGGATTATCTACCCAAATAGCATCAGGCATTACCTCTAATCGCCAAACGCCTTTACTTAATTTATCTAAAAAATAAGCGCCTTTTCCTTCATATTTGACGACTTCAGAATTTCCAAATCCCGCTATTTGCTTTAACTCATTTTTACTTACTGGTTTTGAATCAGTGGAATTTGTGTAAATAAATTTATTTTTGGTATTGTACTCGGCAAGATCATTTTGATAATTTACGCTAAAATTACCAAAATTGGTGTTTTCTGGGTATCTGCCAAAGTTTTTATACATAGGTATTTGGTGAAATACTTCAGAAGAAATCATCAAGCTTAAAGCTTTTTGTGGTGTATAAACCAAATTCATATAATGCGTATTGTATTCGGTATTTGTATTTGCAGAATAGGTTGGGTCATAGGCGAATTGGGTTGCGATTTGTATTCCTGCTTCCCTAAAGCTTCTTGCCATAGCTGGATAAATATAAGATTTGCCCACATCGGCAGCATCAAATTCGTACACCAATTTTGCCCCTTTATGCTTTTTTATGGTTTTATCAAAAGGAATATTATACTTGTTTACATTGGGCAAAAGGTTACCGGAGAGTTCTCTCTGATATCCCAAACCTGTAGGATACCATTGAAATGTTCCTCCTTGAATTCCGGCATTAAAATAGGCGTCGGTTAATTGGACGGCATGACTAATGTTGTAAAAAATAGGTTTCTTGGTTCCTGTTTTGCGCATAGCGTCAACCATTCCTTGTATAAATTCAGTAACAGTTTTGGCTTCTCCTTTATGATGCGGCTCGTTGCTAACTTCAAAAGCAATGATGTTGGGTTCATCTTTGTAAGCAATTCCTGTATACGGATTTACATGGTTTAAAAATTGATACAGATAATTTTGTTGGGCTTTTATGGCATCTGGATTTGTTAAACAATCGTTTTTGCCATATTTATTTGAAAAACCTGGAGTGTCTTCATCAGGTTCGGGCCAACCATTTCCCCAAAAAGCGATAGGCGTTATAACAAAATTAATTTTTTTGTCCTTTAATTTTTTCAACAAATAATCAAAGGTATCCAGATGTTCATTTTCTATGAGGTTTCCAAGAGTATCGCTTATTTCTGTATCCCAAACATGAATGCGAAACAAATCAAATCCCAGTCTTGAAAAATGATAAACGTCATTGTCAATAGCTTTTTTTGGGTCAATACCCCTTTTTTTAGCTGTACGGTAACCGTGCGCAAAAGGAACAGTGTAATTTACGCCAAAGCCGTAAACTTCTTCATTGGTTATGCCCCATTTCATTGTGCCGTTATCATCCACATAAACATCACCTTTTGAGGACTCATTTTGAGCAATTACAGTTGTAAAACTTAAAAGAAAGGCATATAATATTATACTAGAATAGCCTTTTAATTTTTGGGTGAAATTTTTCTTAATAAGGGATGTTAAATTTGTCATGGTGCATAATGTTTTATAGGATACTTCTGTTAAACCAAATCACGAATCATTTTTGCGGCTTTTTCAACTGTAATGTCTCTTTGTGGAGACCCAAACATTTCGTAACCCACCATAAATTTCTTTACGGTTGCGCTTCTTAATAATGGCGGGTAAAAACTCATATGCCAATGCCAATGTGAATTGTCTTCATCGTTTGTTGGTGCTTGGTGAATTCCGCTAGAGTAAGGAAATGAAGAATTAAACAATTTATCATAAGCTTTTGTAAGAACCGAAATAGTTTCCGCAAATAATATTCTTTCTTTTTCTGACAAACTGCTGATATTTTTCTGTGCTTTTTTGGGAATTATCATCGCCTCAAAAGGCCATACCGCCCAAAAAGGAAATAACACTACAAAAGCGTCGTTTTCAAAAATAATACGCTCTTTTTCTGCCAATTCCTGTTTTACATAATCTTCTAAAATTGTCCTGTTATTTTTTTTATAATAATCAAGTTGATTTTTATCTTTTTTAACCACTTCATTTGGAAGTGATGACTGACTCCAAATTTGTCCATGTGGATGCGGATTGCTGCATCCCATTACGGCACCTTTGTTTTCAAATATTTGTACGTAATTGATGTTTTCTTTTTTTCCTATTGTTATAAATTCTTGTTGCCAGGCGTTAACCACTTTTTCAATAGATTCAATTGACATTTCAGCCAAACTTTTTGAATGATCCGGGCTAAAACAAATTACTTTACAAATGCCTTGTTCACTTTCAGCTTGCAACAGGCCGTCATTTATTTTAAATATTTTAGAATCTTTTTGAAGGGCGGCAAAATCGTTGGTGAAAACATAAACATCGCTATAATTTGGATTGGTTTCTCCATTAATTCTGGTATTTCCTGCACATAAATAGCAGCTTGGGTCATGCGAAGGCCTTCTCTCTATGGTAATCTCCTCTTCTTGTCCTTGCCAAGGTCTTTTTGCGCGATGAGGAGAAACCAATACCCATTCTCCTGTGAGAATATTAAATCTTTTATGTGAATAGTTTTGTAAGTCGGTGTTCATTTTTTTTGAAAGATTATTATTGTTTTATTAAATGAGTACCCTCGGATATTTCTACGAAATAAACTGAGCATTCATTATTGAACTTTTCATGATATGCTTTTGAAATGTTTTTTATAAATAATTCCGTGTCACTTTTTGCGATAATATTTATGGTACAGCCACCAAAACCGCCACCCATCATTCTCGCTCCAATAATATTTGGACTTTCTTTTGCTTGGCCCACTAAAAAATCCAGTTCAGCGCAACTTACTTTATATTGATGTTGGAGTCCGTCATGAGATTCATAAAGTAATTTTCCTAGAGCTGAAATATCATTGTTTTTTAAGGTTTCTGTAGCTTTTTGAACCCTCTTGTTTTCCTGAATCACATAGAGTGCTTTTTGATAATCTTCCTCAGAAATTTTTGTCTTTATGTTTTGAAGGCCTTCTTCTGTGGCATCTCTTAAAGCCGAAACATTTAGCATAGAAGCCACTTTTTCGCAAACAGAACGCCTATCATTATAAGCACTTTCACTTAAGCTATGTTTAACATTGGTATTGATTAAAACCAGCTGATATTCTTTTAAATCAAATTTAATTTCATCAGCTTCAACGCTTCTGCAGTCTAAAAATAAAGCACTATTTTCTTTTCCAAACATACTGGCATACTGGTCCATAATACCACAGCGCACGCCCACATAATTGTGTTCTGCCTGTTGAGATATCAGGATCATTTCCTTCTTTGTTAAACCTAAATCAAAAATTTCATTCAATCCGTAAACGATGCTATTTTCTAAGGCTGCTGAAGAAGACAAGCCGGAACCAACAGGAATGTCTCCGCCAAAAACAACATTAAAAGCGTCCAGTTTAATTCCTTTCTTTTGAATTTCAGCCACCACACCCAATATGTAGTTTTTCCATCCGCCATTTGGGATGGGTTGAATGGTCTTTAATGAAAATTCATAAGTTTCATTAAAATCGGCCGCAACAACAGTACAAAAGTCAGCATTGCTTTTTTGTATTGCTGTGATGATGCCTTTGTTTATTGCGGCAGGAAAAACAAAACCATCATTATAATCGGTATGTTCTCCAATAATATTGATTCGTCCCGGGGAAAAAATCAAAATAGGCTCCATGTTAAAAATCTTCAAAAAACTCGATTTTATTTGTTCTCTTAAGTTTGTGTTCATATTTAATTTTAAAGTAAGTTTTTATAAGGAATTTCTCAAGATTAAAACACTTGGGTTTTCCACTTTTAATTGTTCTTTTTTAATAACCATTTGCGCCAAACGTTCTCCCATTTTATTAAAATCTGTTGAAATTGTTGTAATGCCTCCTTCAACAATTTCTTTTAATAAAGTATCATTATAAGAAATAATGCCAATGTCACTGCCAAGTTTCAGTTTTTCCTCTTTTATTTTTTTGATAATTAAAATTAAATTTCTGTCATCCGGAATTAAATATACTTCCCCTTTTTTAGGAACCCTGTTTTGTAATGAGCTTATAATTTCGTGATTAAACTGAGTGGTTTTACAAAATTCTTTAAACCCTTTAAGCATTTTTCCGGGCTGTTTTTCTTCTTGGAAAAGTAAAATTAGTGTGGAATATTTCTTTAAAAGATCAATACCATATGTAAGCCCTCCAATAATGTCTTTTTCAAAATTTTGATAAATTCCTGAGTATTGGGATAGTTCTGGATGTGTTTGGTCTAAAATATAAACGTACTCCTGAGGTAATTTTTCAATGACTTTGTTGGTGTTCTTTAAATTGGCAGGCATAATAACATAATGGTTATAATTGCCAATACTGTCATAAACCAATTTACTGAACACATCAAAGTTGAAATGATGAAAATAAATATCTACTTGTATATTGCTCTCTAGGCTGCTTAAAAATGAGTTGTATAAATCTTCTTTAAACGTATTTAATTCATCAAATAAAAGAAAAACTTTTTGTGCAATTTTAACATTTTCACTTTTTATATAATATCCTTTTCCGGCAATAGACTGAACAATACCTCGGGTTTTCAACTCATTGAAAGCCTTTAAAATGGTGTCTCTTGAAAGAGAAAATTTATTTCGAATGCTATTTATGGATGGCAGTTGGTCTCCCTTTTTTATAGTCCCGTCAAGAAGTGCTTTTTCTATTGAAGAAACAATTTGTCGGTATTTAGGAATGCCTATATTTTCTTTTACAGATATTAAAGCCATAATGCAAATATAAAATAAAAACTGGTAGGTACTAGTTTGTTTTTCGTTAAAAGAAATGTAATTTGGCCATGTTTTTTGATTTTAAAAACTTAAATTTATTATGATGAGATTTTTAGTTGTTTTTGCGGTGCTTTTTTTGAATTTTTCTTGTTCGCAGAGCGATGCCCAAGAAAATCTAGGCGATGAAAACAATAACATTAATGAAACTCCCATTTTTTATTATGGCGCAGATTTGTCCTACGTAAATGAAATGGAGGATTGCGGCGCTGTTTATAAAGATTTAAATGGCCTTACAAAAGATCCCTATAAAATTTTTAAAGAGGCAGGAGCAAATATCATAAGAGTACGATTATGGCATAATGCAGATTGGACAAATTATTCAAATTATGAAGATGTTAAAAAATCAATTTCTAGAGCAAAAGAGGAGGGAATGAAAGTCTTACTCGATTTTCATTATTCCGATACTTGGGCGGATCCTTCAAAACAAGAAATTCCTGAAGCCTGGGCAAGTGAATTAAATAATACAGTTGTTTTGGGAGGTTTGTTGTACAATTATACATACAAAACACTTAATGATTTGGCAAAGGCCAACTTGTTGCCGGATATTGTTCAGGTTGGCAACGAAATTAATCCGATGATTCTTCAGCAGGGAGCTTTAAAGTGGCCAATTGATTGGGATCGAAATTCCTATCTTATAAATAAAGGCATTAAAGCAGTTAGAGATATTTCAGCAGAAAAAAACAAAGAAATTGGAGTGATGTTGCACATCGCCCAACCTGAAAATGGATTGTGGTGGTTTGAGCAAGCAACACAAAATGGCGTTACAGATTTTGATTGGATTGGTCTTTCATATTATCCGATTTGGTCGGATTATACGTTAGACAATGTTTCTGGAGCTTTCAAAACATTGATAAATACCTATAAAAAACGTTTGATGGTTGTTGAAACCGCTTACCCTTTTACAATGGAAAATGCAGATAGCGCAAATAACATTTTAGGAAGTGATGCTTTGGTTTCTGGGTATCCCGCAACACAAAAAGGGCAGTTGGAGTATTTAAATAAACTGAAAGAAATTATAGAAAATTCAGGAGGAGAAGGTCTCATTTATTGGGAGCCGGCCTGGGTTTCCACAAATTGCAGTACGCTTTGGGGGCAAGGTTCCCATTGGGACAATGCAACTTTATTCGATTTTAATAACCAATCTACTTTAGGAATGCAATTTTACAATGCTTCCTTAAATAATTAATTTTAACAGATATGAAATCACCTAAATTATTGTTGAACAGAATATTGCTAATTTCTATGTTGTTTTTTATGACTTCAGAAATAAGGGCACAATCAAGAGAAATTTTTACACTTCAAAAAGACTGGAAATTTATTAAGGGAAATCCTGAAAAAGCTTCTGAAACAAATTTTGATGCTTCGGCTTGGCAAGATGTTACAATTCCCCATGATTGGGCTATTTCTGAACCTTTTATTATTGATGGTGACGGGAATACAGGGAAACTTCCTTGGAAAGGGCAAGGCTGGTACAGAAAAAAGTTAGAAATTCCTTCCGCTTATAAAAATAAAAGAATCATTTTAATTTTTGATGGTGTTATGGCTTTTCCCAAGGTTTATATAAACGGGAAATTGGCTGGCGAATGGGATTACGGTTATAATTCATTTCATATAGATGTTACTGATTATGTAAACTTTGGCGGTGAAAATATTTTGGCTGTTCACGCCGATACCAGAAAACACGACAGCAGATGGTATCCAGGAGGTGGAATTTACAGAAAAGTGCAATTATTGGTTGTAAACCCAATTCATGTTGCTGTTTGGGGAACTTATATTACCACGCCAATTGTAAAACCAAATTATGCTGATGTGAGAATTAATACCTCTGTTCAAAATCAATCAGCAACAACAGAAGAAATTAAAGTTGAGCAAGTGATATTGAATTCAAAAGGAATTGAAGTTTCAAAAGCATCAATTTCACGCAGTATTTTGTCTGGAACAGCTAAAGATTTTGAGGTTACGGCACAACTCACCAATCCGACGCGATGGGATATTGACAATCCAGTGCTTTACAAAGCCGTCACCACTATTTATAAAAATGACGAAGTAATTGATACCTATTCAACCTCCTTTGGAATTCGCACAATACAATTTACGGCCGACGATGGTTTTCATTTAAATGAAAGACGTGTTCAGTTAAAAGGCGTGAATTTACACAGTGATTTTGGGCCGTTAGGTGTCGCTTTTAATTCTAGGGCAATGGAACGCCAATTGGAAATTATGAAATCAATGGGGGTAAATGCCATTAGAAATAGCCATAATGTTGCCGCTCCTGAATTGTTGGAATTGTGCGATAAAATGGGAATTTTAGTTTTTAATGAGGCTTTTGATAAGTATGATGCTAAAATAGATATGACTTCAGAAACTGATTTTGAGGATTATGCGCACAGAAACATTCGAAATTTTGTGGTTCGTGATCGAAATCATCCTTCAATATTTATTTGGAGTGTTGGCAATGAAATTGGAGATGTTCAAAATAACATCAACAACGGATTTAAAAAATTGCACACCATGGTGAATTATGTAAATAAATATGATCCGTCTCGTCCCGTTACCTTGGTAAACGACAATATGGAAAGTGCAAATCTTCGCCATTTTGACTATTATGATGTGCATAGCTGGAACTACGGAAGGCGTTACCGTTTGGCAAGAAAGTTGGAGCCAAACAAATCGGTAATTATAAGCGAATCCGCTTCTACTGTAAGTACGAGAGGCTTCTATGAATTTCCGCTTCCTAAAGTAAAAGATGAATTTACAAAATCGCTGCAAGTGAGTTCTTATGATTTGAACGCGCCAGAATGGGCGGAAATAGCCGATGACGACTTTATGTGGCAGCAGGATGAAAGTTATGTTGCCGGTGAATTTGTGTGGACAGGTTTTGATTATTTGGGTGAACCTACACCTTATTTTAATGAAGGGGTGAAAAAAATGGGAATGACAGATAAAGAGGCCTCAAGAAGTTCCTATTTTGGCATTGTTGATTTGGTAGGCATTCCGAAAGACCGATATTTTCTATATAAAAGTTATTGGAAGCCAGAAGAAACGACTATACATATATTGCCGCATTGGAATTGGGAAGGAAAAGAAGGTGAAAATATTCCTGTTTTTGTTTACACAAATGGCGATTGCGCTGAACTTTTTATCAATGGAAAATCTCAAGGCAAACAATGTAAAAAACCCTCATCAAAAATTTCTACAGAACGTTTCAGGTTGATGTGGAATGATGTGATTTATGAACCAGGGGAAGTAAAAGTAATTGCGTATAAAGAAGGAGTTGTTATTGGTGAAAAAGTTATGAGAACAGCAGGAAAACCTTATGAAATTAAATTAACTGCCGATAAAAATGTTTTAAAAGCAAATGGTTCTGACCTTTCTTATATTCTTGTTGAAGCCTATGATAAAGAAGGAAACTTATGTCCTTTAGCTAATAATAAAGTTGAAATTACACTTGAAGGAAAAGGACATGTTGCAGGAGTTGGGAACGGAAATCCACAATCTTTTTCTTCATTTAAATCTAATTATGTCCATCTTTTTTATGGAAAAGCAATGATTATTTTGGGTTCAGATTTTGAAAAAGGAAAAACAAAACTGACTGCTAAAACAGATGGATTAATTAAAGATTCAAAAGTAATTGTGGTGGAATAAAATAAAAGTAAAATGATATTATTTTACAGTCGTATTTGAATTAAATATTCGGCATAAAAAAACGCAAACAATTGGTTTTGCGTTTTTTTATGCCATAAACTACATTAATATGTAGTTGCGCAAGCTTCATTTGTCCCTTAATTTTGATAAAACAAAACAAAAAAAATATTTAACTTAAAAAATAAGATTATGAGAACTACAACTGATTTAACACCGACAGAATTAAGAGATGGTACATTCTTTTCAAAATTCAAAAAATGCAAACGAGTTTCGTGGTATGCACATAGACAATTCAGTTATTAAAAGAATGCTGCTAAACTTATTTTATGAAGATGTACTTACACTATTTGAATCAATTTATAAAATACTACTAACTAACACTTCATATAAGCCATTTCATTAAGTTGAGGTGGTTTTTTTATTTTAGTTAAAAATAATTTTAAAAGAGTAAAAAATAGATAGTTTTTTGAGTTATATACTGACTAAAAAAGATAAAATGATGAAGTAGTTAATAATAAAACAGTTACGTTGTGTTATTATAAAAAATAGTGGAGACGCCGGGAATCGAACCCGGGTCCAAACAAGCAACCAAAATACTTTCTACATGTTTATTTCTCGATTGATTTTCGACTTAAAGCTGACCGAAAACAGCCCACTTTAAGCTTAGTTTCTTAAGTTTCGAAATGCTAACGAAACAATAGCAAATCTATGTTAACTTTTACGATGCCTCTATAATGACCGCCGCTAACCAAGGCTTTCACGAGACATTTAGCTTTCGCACCTAGTGCGACGAGGCTCATCCTACTGTGATTCGGATTAAGCAGCTAAAGCGTAGTTATCTTCGCCGTTTAAATTTTTGAAATTGAGATTTACGAGTGCTATTTCATTACTCGACATGCTTATACCTTCATTGACCTTGCAGTCAAAACCAGTCGTCCCCAATAAATCAAAGAACCAATTCTTCTTAGAAGAATGCAAATGTATAAAAATTCAAGCAAACTTATTGTTTGTAATATCCTTTAATTCCTAATACATTTGTGCAAAATTTATACCAAGTTACAATATGAAGATAGGAATCCTTAAAGAACGTAAAAATCCACCGGATAGAAGAGTCGTATTGTCTCCAAAAAAATGTGCTGAACTTCTAAAAACATATCCTCAGCTCGAAATTAAAGTTGAAACTTCTGATTCACGTTTTTTCTCTGATAATGATTATAAAAAGGAAGGTATTCAAGTTTTTGAGGATGTATCAGATTGTGATGTTTTATTGGGTGTAAAAGAAGTGCCAGTCAAAAATTTAATTCCGAATAAAAAATATTTTTTCTTTTCTCATACCATAAAGAAACAAAAATATAACCACGATTTATTGAAAGCAATCTTGGCGAAAAATATTGAATTGTATGACCATGAAACCATTACCGACAAAAATAATAAGCGATTGGTTGCTTTTGGAAGATATGCCGGTATTACTGGCGCTTACAATGCTTTTAGAACATACGGTCTAAAATTTAATTTATTTGATTTGCCAAAAGCGGAAGTTTTACACGACCAAAAAATGTTGATTGAGGAATTGAAAAAATTGAAAATACTGCCTATCAAAGTGGTTTTAACAGGAAAAGGAAGGGTTGGGAACGGTGCGAAAGAGATGTTGGACGGTATGCAAATGCGTGAAGTGACTGTTGATGAATTTTTAACCCAAGCTTTTGAAGAACCTGTTTATGTTCAGATAGATGTCTTAGATTATAATAAAAGAAAAGACGGAATTGTTAAGGATCAAAACCATTTTTTTAGGAATCCGCAGGAATATGAAAGTAATTTTATGCGTTTTGCCAAAGTGGCAGATTTGTATATAACGGGTCATTTTTACGGCGTTGGTGCTCCTTATATTTTCACAAAAGAAGATGCCAAATCCCTCGATTTTAAGATTAAAGTTGTTGCCGATATCAGCTGTGATATTGACGGACCGATAGCGTCCACCATTCGTTCTTCAACCATTGAAGCCCCAATTTATGGGTACGATCCGAAAAGTGAGCAGGAAGTAAATTTCAAGGATAAAGATGCAATAGCCGTTATGGCGGTTGATAATTTGCCTTGTGAATTGCCAAAAGATGCCTCAGAAGGTTTCGGAGACAGTTTTGCAAAACATGTGATTCCGGCATTTTTCAATAATGACAAAGGTGGTGTGATTCATAGAGCCAAAATGACTGAAAATGGAAAACTTACGGAACGATTCAGTTATTTGCAAGATTTTGTAGATGGAAAATAATCAGCCACATTTATTGGAACAACTGGCAAATACCAAAATGCCCTTCGGAAAATACAAAGGAGTATATTTAATCGATTTGCCTGAATTTTATATTGTATGGTATCGAAATAAAGGTTTCCCAAAGAATAAATTGGGAGAAATGATGCATTTGGTTTATGAAATTCAATTAAACGGATTGGAAGATTTGGTTAGAAGGTTGAAAATTTAAAAGCAAAAAGTCTTTATCTATTGTAATTATAATAAATCAGGCCATAAATAATGTGGCAAACTCCAAAAGCAAATCCCCACAAATAAAATGCTAAACTTGGGAATAATATCGCTAATACTCCGAGGGTAAGGAAAACAATTCCCAGAATAGCAGTGGCACCATATGTATATCTGCTTGAGATAATTCCTGCAAATCCATAAAGCAGCAGTGAAGTTGGGATGATAAATTTAATAAGTCCGTTTGTCATCATAAAATATAGAATAATTCCTCCAACCAGCAGATGCATCAAATAAATACGGCGAATATTTTTTGCTTTAAAGTCCCATTTTCTTAAATAAAGTTTTTTTCTTCTTCTTTTATTAATGAGGACGATTGTAAAGTAGGATATTAAAATATAGAGGAAAGAAATACCAAAAATCAGAATTTCAAAAAAAGAGATAGGTAACATCGAGACACCTGCCGAACCGGAAGCATATTGCAGCAATAAAAGATGAATTCCAAAAATGTAAATCAAAGAAATTACCCCAGCGAAAATTCCTGTGATTCCCCTTAATGACAAATTATGAATTTTAATATTCAATCTTACAGAAATTTTAGTAAGAGCTAAAACTACAAAAAAAATATGTTTTAAAATTATAACTTTTCAACAATCAAATGTTATTAACTAATTAAAATTAACACGGTTTAAGTTTAAATATTCAATAATTTTATAGCTCGATTTTCAGCAACCATAAACCCACTTAAAATATGATAGAAGAATTAGTATTTCCAAAAACTTTTACCTATAATGATTTGTTAAAGAGTAATTTAGCTTATTTTAAAGGTGATGAACTTGCAGCAACAACGTGGATAAATAAGTATGCGATGAAAACCAAAACCGGCGAGTTTTTGGAGTTGACACCTGATGAAATGCATCAACGTATGGCGGTAGAATTTGGTCGTATTGAAAAGAAATATCAGGAAGGGGAAAAGAAAGGGGAAGGCCTTTCAGATTATGGAAAAAATCGCCAATTTTTATCAGAAAAAGCCATCTTTAATTTATTTAAAGATTTCAAATACATTATTCCGCAAGGGAGTGTGATGTCATCTTTAGGGAATAAAAATGTTATTGCTTCATTGTCAAATTGCGTGGTTGTCCCACCGGTTTATGATTCTTACGGAGGAATATTTCATACAGATCAGCAATTGGCCCAATTGTTTAAAAGACGATGTGGCGTTGGGGTGGATTTATCTAATTTAAGACCTGGCGGAGCCCAAGTTTCCAATTCAGCGGGAACCACAACAGGTGCGGTTTCATTTATGAACCGTTTTTCAAATACAACCAGGGAAGTTGCCCAAAACGGACGAAGAGGGGCCTTAATGTTAACGATGGATATAGCGCATCCTGATATTGAGGATTTTATAACCATAAAACAAGACTTGACAAAAGTAACTGGAGCAAATATTTCTATTCGGTTGTCCGATGAATTTATGATAGCGGTGGTAAATGATGATGATTTTACCTTGCGATGGCCAATTGACAGCAAAACACCAACCTATAAAAAAGTTATTAAAGCAAGATCACTTTGGGACACAGTTATAACTTGCGCCCATAATACAGCTGAGCCAGGTTTAATATTTTGGGATCGTCAACATTATTATTCAACGTCTTCAGTTTATCCCGGATTTAAAAACAGTTCCACAAATCCTTGTTCTGAAATTGCCATGCAAGGCGGTGACAGCTGCCGATTAATAGCGATTAATTTATATAGTTTTGTTGAAAATCCATTTACTGAAAATGCCACATTCGATTTTAAAAAATTCTATGAAGTTGTCTATGAATCGCAACGTTTAATGGATGATTTGGTGGATTTGGAATTGGAAGCCGTAAATAAAATTTTCAATAAAATAATGCACGATAAAGAGCCTGATGAAATTAAACAGGCAGAGATAGATACATGGAAATTATTATATAAAACAGGTAAAAAGGGCAGGAGAACAGGATTAGGATTTACTGCTTTAGCTGATGCTATGGCTGCTTTGGGTAAAAAGTTTGATACGGATGAAGCAATAGCGGTTGTTGATGAAATCATGAAAACCAAATTGAGAGGTGAGTTCGACAGCAGTATTGATATGGCAATTACTCGTGGTAAATTCGACGTGTTTAATCCTGAAATTGAAAAATTTTCGGAGTTTGTGCAAATGATGGAAAAGGAATTCCCTGATGTTTATGAACGAATGATGAAATACGGAAGAAGAAATATTTCTATCAGCACAGTGGCACCAACTGGAAGTTTAAGTATGTTGGCACAAACATCATCGGGTATTGAACCGGTTTATTTATTGTCGTACAAAAGAAGAAGAAAAGTAAATCAGGACGACGCAAATGCCAAAGTTGCCTATGTTGATGATATGGGAGATGCGTTTGAAGAATTTGAAGTTTATCATCCAAAATTAAAACAATGGATGGAGGTTACTGGTAAAACCAATATTAAGGAAAGTCCATATAGTGGTTCTACAGCCCCTGAAATTGACTGGAAAAAACGTATAGAAATGCAGTCCTTGGTTCAAAAATACACCACGCATTCCATAAGTTCAACCATTAATTTAGCCACTGATGTCCCTGTTGATTTGGTGGGTGATATTTATATTGAATCCTGGAGAAAAGGATTAAAAGGAATTACGGTTTACAGAGATGGTTCTCGAAGTGGAATTTTAATCGCCAACGATGACAAAAAGAAAGATAAAAAACCAGATTGTTATGCAGAAACTGTTTTTCCAAAACGCCCTAAAAAAATTGCAGCAAAAGTAGTTCGTTTCCAAAATGATTATGAGAAATGGGTGGCTGTTGTAGGTTTGATAAATAACAGACCCTATGAAATATTTACCGGGAAAATTGAAGATGCTTTCATTTTACCTGCGTGGCTTGAAGAGGGCTGGGTAATTAAGCACAGAGATAAAACAGGTGAATCACGTTATGATTTTCAATTTTTGGATAAAGAAGGGTATAAAGTGACTTTCGAAGGACTTTCCCGTACTTTTGATAAAGAATATTGGAATTATGCCAAATTAATTTCAGGCGTATTGCGTCATGGAATGCCAATACCTTACGCCGTTGATTTAATTAATAATTTAAACATGTATGATGAGAATATCAATACATGGAAAAATGGTATTGCCCGGGCTTTAAAACAATTTGTGGAAGACGGCACGCAGGCAATTGATAAAAAATGTCCTGAATGTGGTGATCCTGATGGATTAATTTATGAAGAAGGTTGTTTGAAATGTAAAAATTGCGGACATAGCAAATGCGGATAATAATATATTGGAATATTAAAAAAAGCGACAAAATTTTAAAATTTTGTCGCTTTTTTTATGAACTTAATTAAGTTAAACGAAAGGTATCAAAAAGAGTTAATCGTTTTTCTGATGGCAACCAAACGGGTCAGTAAATTTTCTAAATATTTTAAATCCAGCATATTCGCACCATCGCTTTTTGCATTAGATGGATCAAAATGGGTTTCTAAAAATAATCCGTCAATACCAACTGCTATTCCTGCTCTGGCAATAGTTTCTATCAATTCTGGTTTTCCACCCGTAACACCGCTGCTTTGATTTGGTTGTTGCAAGGAATGCGTAATATCCAAAATTGTTGGTGCAAACTGTTGCATTTCAGGAATTCCTCTAAAATCAACAATCATATCCTGATATCCGAACATGGTTCCTCTATCGGTAATCCATACTTTTTCATTGCCGCAGTCTTTTACTTTTTGTACGGCGTGTTTCATGGCACCCGGACTCATAAACTGACCTTTTTTCAGATTGATAACTTTCCCTGTTTTAGCAGCTGCCACCACCAAATCGGTTTGGCGCACCAAAAAAGCGGGAATTTGCAATACATCAACATACTCAGCCGCCATTGCAGCATCTGAAACTTCATGAATGTCGGTAACTGTTGGAATGTTAAAAGTTTCGGATACTTTCTTTAATATTTTAAGGGCTTTTTCATCTCCAATTCCTGTAAAGCTATCGATTCTTGATCTGTTGGCTTTTTTAAAACTTCCTTTAAAAACAAATGGAATCTCCAATTTATCGGTCACTTTTAAAATGTGTTCGGCAATTCTCAAAGCCATTTCTTCACCTTCAATAGCACAAGGACCAGCCAGTAAAAAGAAGTTATTACTATCCGTATGTTTTATGTTAGGAATCAGATTTAAATTCATGATTTTTAATTTTTTTCAAAGATACTATTTTATATAGCTGATTAAAACAGAATTATTCCTAATTTTATATGAAGGATTTACCATTTTTTTAAAATAATAGAATGAAATATATTAAGCTAATAGTGTTAATCTTTTTTGTAGGATGCGCTTCACCTAAAATCCTATATGATTATGATACTCAAGTTGATTTTAACAAATACAAAACATTTCAATTTTATAATGATGTTCTTCTGAATATTAATGAGATAGAAGCGAAGAGGATTCTTACGCAATTGGAAAAATCCATTATTGAAAAAGGTTTAGAATATAGTGATGATCCAGCAATTTTTGTTGATGTTAAATTAAATCAGTTTGAGGCACCAAGAAATTCGATTGGTATTGGTTTTGGTAATTATGGAAGGCATTCAGGAATAAGCGTTGGTGGGCAAGTACCAATTAATAGTAATATCTTAACAAAGCAATTTACTATTGACTTTGTTGATGCTAAAACTGATAAATTGATTTGGCAGGGTTTTTATGAAGGAAATTTTCAAACCAACACTGGAATTAGTGAAAAAGAACAGCTCTTGGCCGAAGCATTTCAAAAATTATTGAGTAAATATCCTCCAAAAAAATAATGGTGATTAATTTACCTTTATACGAACTCCTTCACTATGGCTGCTGAATTCTGGCGCATACATACTTTGGATATTGGTAATTCCGTTGCTGAAATTACCGGCATTATTTACGCGTAAATCATATTCGAAAACATAAACTCCTTTTGACAAATTCTCAAAAAAGAAATTTGTGGAAGCATCTTTGGTGCTTTCATAATAGCCCAATCCACCTTCCCATTTGTATTCCGATAAAACATTTATAGGTTCTAAACCACTGGCGCGCATGTCTTTCATATGTACAAATTCCATTGGCCGGTCAACTTTTAATTTAATCCTTACTGTAATTAAATCGCCTACTTTTAAGGGCGTATTTTCGGCTACTTCGGTTAACACTTTGCCTTTATCGAAATTTGTTTTTAAGAACAGCTTTTTACTCAATTTAAGCGGCGTTTCAGCAGACGTTATTTTATCTAAATCCTCAAAATATTGCCAATACAATCCTCCCCAGGCAATGCCTTTGTCTTTTTTTGAAATGGTTACTTCTCCCATATCTGGTGTAATTTCAGTTCCATTCCAAGAAGTTTTAAAGTAGCCTGTACCAGCTTCAATTTTTACATTTTCTAATTTTGAAGGTTCAATTTTTTGGTTGCCAACAGTGACTTCAACAGATTCGTTTATTGATATCCAATCACTTCTTTGTAATAATAATGCGTATACAGCTTCAGTGGTCGCTTTCGTTGTTTTCCAACTATTTGTTTGCTTATTTTTCAACAACCAAATTTTTAATTCATCAACTGTTGCAGGGTTATTTTCAATTTCGGAAAAAGCTTCAATTAATAAAGTCTGTGTTTCAATGGGCGCTTGGTGCCAAAACCAGCTTGGAGTATTTTCTTTCCAATACATTCCCGATTCTTCACTAACAATGCTGTTTTCTTTTAGTGATTTTAAAATGGTTGAAGCCAACGTTTTATTTTGGGTTCTATGTTGAACCAAAGCAATCATCCCTTTTGAATACAAATTGAATGTCTTCCAATAGCTGCCCGACTGGTTTGTATAATAGTTTACGGCTTTTTGTACATTTTCAGGAAGTTTCACCTCTTTATAAAAACAGCGCATATACAAATAATGCAGTTGAATAGGCACTAAATGATTTTTAGCGAGATAATCGCTTTCGGCTTTTTGTCCTTTTTCTGTTGTTTTTTCTTTCGCTTTTAGCTTTTTGGCTTCTGTTAAAAGCTTATTGTAATCGTCCAATATTTCTTCATCTAAAAAGTTTAAGGCTTTTGAAATTACTTCTGAAGCAGTCTTTTCATTGACAGCAATATTTAATTTTTTCAAATGCCCAAATCCGGCAGCAATGTGTTGCGTGATATAACGATTTGGGTAGTGACTTCCTTTAAACCAAGGAAAACCGCCGTTCCCAAATTGCATTTCTTTTAATTTATTGATGGCTGCTTGTTGGTCGTTATTCATTTTGTTTAAATCGAATAATAAAGCGATACGGTTTTTCCGCTCTGTTTCGCTTTGTACATCACGCAACCAAGGCGTTTCCTGAATGATAATGGATTTTAATTCCTCATTTTTCTCCAAATTTGAAATCAATGCATCACTTGATTTCCACTGATTGAACACTTCCTGAATGCGCGGATTTGAATTTAAAATATGGCTGGCCAATGAATTTGCATAGTAACGGGAAAATGTTTGTTCTGAACATTCATAAGGATATTCCATTAAATATGGCAAACTTTGTACCGCATACCAGGCAGGGTTGGAAGTGATTTCCAAAGTTAATTTATGATTTTTAAGCGTTGCCGAAGCATTGTTTTTCAACTTTTCCAAAGTCAATGTTTTAGTTTGGTTGCCACGAACCCACATTGGCAATGTTTCGGTCACCAGCATTCTATTTGACAAAACCGGCAATACATTTTGTTCACCATCACTAAAATCGCCGGCTTTCGCCATAATTTTATATTGAACTGCTTGAATTCCTTCAGGAATTTGTAATCTCCAGCTTACTTGCGTGTTTCCTTTTGCGCCAACCATAAAATTTCTGTTAGCGGAAATGTTACCCAACTGGTCATTAATTTGCTTTCCTGTGAGGGCATCAGTTAATTCTAAAACAACAATTCCACTTAAAATACCCTCTGTTAAATTGGATATTTTGCTTGAAAACACAATGGTATCGCCTTCCCTTAAAAATCGAGGAGGGTTCGGCAAAACCATCAGTTCTTTTTGTGTAATGGTTGTTAGTGTTTTGTTTGCTGAAGCCAATTCTTTGGTATGTGCCAACAATTGTAATTTCCAGCGTGTCAATGCCTCTGGAATGGTGAAATTAAAAGTGACGTTTCCATCTTTATCAGTTGTTAAATGCGGGTAGAAAAACGCCGTTTCCTGAAAGTTTTTACGAATTTTAATTGAGGATGGATCTAGCTTTTCAAGGTTTTCAACTTTTTTGGGTTCTTTTACTTTTACATTACCAACGGTGACAACTTCCTGCAATGCTTCTGCATTAGCATCTTCCCCTTCAACCGATTGAGAAGCATAGCCCAGTGATTTTTTTTCTCTGGAAATTCCCATAGCAGTCACAACTTCTTGTAAGTAATTGTTATCGAAACTAAACCCAAACCAATTTAACCGATCAAATTGTTGTATTGCATAATTGTCATAATAGGGAGGGATATTCACAACATTAAAATAGGTTTTACCAAAACTATGTGTAGCATTGCGATTGTTGAATGAATAATAAACGGGTTTTTGAAGAGGGTTAAATTCCCAGTTATGTGGTTTAAATTCATCCAATGAAGCATCGTACATGCTTGCCAACATTTCTGCGGCAACTTTATCTCCCTTTTCTCCTTTAACTTTAAAACTCCAGGTTTGACTTTCTCCGGGTTGCAATTTATCTCTAAAAGTAAAAGTTTCAATTTCCAATTCTTTTTTCTGATAAGGAACTGAAATAGGCAATGTGCCGCTTTTGAAGGAATTAAAATTAGCAAAACTATAATGAATTGCAAATCCTCCCAAATCTTTTGCGGTGACTGGAATTTGAATAAATTTAGAATTATTTTCTAGGTGAATAATTTGCGTGTCAATTATTTTATGGTCTTTTTCAACGTCTATAGTGACAAAAAGGTTTTTTGAAGCCGAACCAATTTTTAGCATTACATTTTTAGAGGGTTTATAACTTTGTTTATTGGTTGAAATCAGAAACAATTGATTGTCGGAAACCTGATTTTTAGTTTCGCTGAAAATGGTAAACAGCTGTTTGTCGGTGACTTTTTGTCCAAATTTATCTTCGGTTTCCAATTCAACAATATAGATTCCTGATTCCCAATTTTGAATTTTTTTTAGCTGAATTTCAGGTTCTTTTGAGGTATCAAAATTTTTATTGAAAACCAGAACGCCTTTTGGCCAGTTTTTAACTGCATCTTCATTGGCATAAGCTTCGTTGGGAAATTTATTTCTGAATACTTCTTCACTTATTTCCTGATAATCCGGCGCATTCCAAGGACGCGTCCTCAATACATTTTTTGGTGCGTGTAATTTGTAAATTTTTAGGCTTCCTTTTGCGGAAACAATTTCATTGTTCAGGTTTTTGGTTTCAATTGAAATGACGTTTTCTTTTTTGTTTTTGTCAATTTCAGCCGCCATCTGAATTTCAGCAATTATGGCGTGGTAACCAATTTTTATTTCGGTGCTGGCACTCCGTGTTTCGCCATTGATATCCGAAATATCTGCGGTAACTTCATAAATAAATATCGGCAAATTTGCTGGGTCAACGTTTTTATCAGGCATGGCTTTAAAGGAAATGTTGAAATTTCCCTGAGCGTCTGTTATTGTTTCTCCGTGACTAATCTCCTGGCCTTGTGAGGCCGGAGAAATTGGTCGATACCAATAATACCATTTTGGATATTGAACTTTTCTATGTACGCGATATGCTACTTTAGCATCGGTAATGGTGCTTCCCGCAAAAGCAATGGCACTTCCATTTACGGTAACGGAATCGTTTATTTTAAATGTTTCCGTAATGGGGTTAAATTCAGCTTCAAATTTTGGACGTTTGTATTCTTCTACCAAGATTTCAGTTCTCGAATAATTAAACGTATCTATTAAGTCATTTAATACGCTGTCTTTTGATCCTTCTTCAACTTTAATGGAATAACTTCCTGTTAAACCATTATTAGGCAATATAAATTCACCACTAAATGAACCATAGTCATTGGTTTTCAATTTAATAGAACTTACGACTTCCTCATTGACGTTTAATAAAGTGACTTCAACAAATTCATCAGCAACCACTTCTGATTTATTTTTTAGACTTTTAAGCACGATTCCTTTGTAATAAACTATCTGCCCAGGCCTGTAAATACTTCGATCAGTAAATAAAAAGGAATTTACTGTTGTTTTTTCTGTTTCTGGATTTAGCTTGCTGTTTTTACTTAAATAATAGTCGCCAAATGTGGTAGTTTCATTGTTATAATTCACCGTGAGCACTATATTTCTATAATAAGTTTTGGTGATAAAATTTATTTGGCCCTTGTTATCGGTAATATAACTTTCATTTATTGGGGTGTTGTACTTTCCTGTATTGTAATTTTTTACATTTACTTTGGCGCCAGCCAAAGGTTTTCCTGTATTTCTGTCAACAATTTGATAGATGTTACTATTGTTTTGGCTGTTTTCTATAACCGCAATATCCGTTGCCTGAATTATTGCCGTGGCGTAAATGCTATTGGCGTTTAAGGTTTCAAAGGTTGAAGCATAAATTAAATAATTTCCGTTGGCAAAAGGCGGAATTAAAATTTCAGTGCTATGCTGTTGGTAATCGTTTTCCGTTTTTAAGGTATGGCCGAAACTTGTTATTAATTCAAGTTTATCAATAAAAGCGATTTTGTCCGAATCGTTATAAGTTCTGGCAAACTCCCCTTTTTCTTTTTCATTAATTTTGAAGATGTGAAAATACAACTTAGGTACATTTTTATAGGAAACCAACACCTTATTGTCTTTTTGGTTGGGCACATATTTTTCAGCGACAATATTTAGGGACAGGTTAAGAATTTGTTGTTTTAGCAAGCTGCATTTTTGTGTGCCAAAACTATTAGGAAATTTGGCAATTGCTTCCTCACAAATTTCAAGGGCTTTTGCGCGTTTAAACTGATTTTCGGTTTTAGATAAAGGCACATAGTCATTCGCCTGACTGTTATAAACAGAAGCAATTTCAAAATCGATCAAAGTGGAGGATTCTGAAGTATTAAATTCATTTTTTAAGTTGATCAATGAATTTAAAAAGAGGTTTTCTTTTTCGCTAAATGTGGCATGTTGTTTTACAAATGCGAGCCGTTCCAGTTCAACAGCAATAAAAGCATTGTTGTTATTTTCTTGTTGGTGAAATGCCGCTAATTTTTGATAAATTTTTAAGGCATTGAATTGAAGCGATAAACTATCTTGAGCTTCTAATTTTATGGTTGAAAATTCTTTGAAATTTGCCAAATATTTTTCATCAGAAATTTCAAATTTATAAACCGGATTTGTAATGGAAGTTTCAGCGGATTTATAAAACTCCAATGCGTTGTGCGATAAAAAATCATAGAGCGTCGGACGAAATATTTTGGAGTCTTTCTGTAATTCTAAAATATCATTGAACTTAGCTAAATCTGTTTTTTGTGCCAACGCTTCATTTTGTAAGGATTGGACTACCTAGTAAATTTGTGACTATTTTTCTTAAGCCGCTATTTTAATAATTCCTCTTAATTTCATTTCCATTTCTAAAGGAGTAAGATATCCTAATGTTGAGTGTAATCTTTCTGTATTATA
>Ga0314774_1000855_pt1 | contig 21504 bp, 14 predicted proteins | sample MetaGCBIA2018_FD_204515 | JGI IMG/M metagenome (GOLD analysis project Ga0314774, IMG submission 204515) | Cryopeg brine microbial communities from Beaufort Sea near Barrow, Alaska, United States - CBIA 2018 | ecosystem: Environmental > Aquatic > Marine > Coastal | place: USA: Alaska | collected...
ATGGTAAGCGCTGCCAAGAGAACCTTACCGTTGTTGATTGCGATAATGGCTTGGGCTTTCTCAACCTACTTGGTTATGAAAGGTCTAAAAAAGATCTGGAAGGTTGATTTTGAAATTGCCCTATTAATCGGTTTTGGGATTGCTGTCGCAGTTTACCTAACTGTTCGACCACTGATAACGCGTCAAGCAAACTACTTGCAAAACAGCAAACGCAGTGTCAACACATTGTTTACCATCCCGTTAATTTTTGCAGCGGCTTTATTAAGTTTTGCACATGGCGCGAACGATGTCGCCAATGCGGTTGGACCGCTGGCGGCGATTAACGATGCCATTAGCTCTCAAGGCATCCATGCTAAGGCTGAGATTCCTTTATGGATTATGGTGATTGGTGCGATTGGTATCAGCTTAGGTTTACTACTATTTGGCCCTAAATTGATTCGCACCGTTGGCTCTGAAATCACTGAACTCGACCAAATGCGCGCTTATTCGGTTGCTATGGCGGCCTCCATCACGGTGATTATTGCATCACAGCTTGGTCTCCCTGTCAGTTCAACCCATATTGCGGTGGGGGGGATTTTCGGAGTAGGTTTTTTACGTGAATACTTAAAGCGTAGTTATGCTAAAGCCATTCAAGAGATAAAAGACCATCACCAAGGTGAGGATGAGGAGGAAGTCAACGCTTACATTCGACGTTTCGCGAATGCCTCCATCGCTGAAAAGAAATACATGCTTTCACAACTGAAACAGAAAGAAGCTGAAGTTGAGTTAAGCAAAAAAGAACGCAAGAGTTTAAATAAAGTTTACCAAACGGAACTGGTTAAACGCTCGGCATTCTTAAAAATTGTGACCGCCTGGGTCGTTACCGTTCCGGCTTCTGCAGGAATGGCGGCACTCATTTACTTTGCGATTCGCGGCATGATGATTCCTTAAAGCTTAGCTACCTCACCAGTAGACATACAAAAGGGAGCCTCGACTCCCTTTTGTATGTCTAGCTGTTATGCAGATGAGTGGCTAAAAAGCGGACACCAAAGCGTCACGCTAAGAGAATGGCCAGGCCTGGTAGAGTGAGAAATAAGACTTAAAATTCAGATTTTCTTAATCTTGATCATTCAGCAAAAGAAGGGTATCAATATTTAAGCGAAGCCGACAATTCAAACAGACCATTATTAGAATGGTCTTCTTAAACTACATACATAAAACCACAGTGGACAGACTTAACTTGCTTAAGTTTCGTAAGTTTGAGTGTTTATGGGGAACATTTATAAAAGAGTGAAACATTTTATTGAACAACGATATCCAAGGGGAAATCGCATTTAAAAACACTGCCTTTGCCGATCACGCTTTCAACCTTCAAGGTTGTACCGTGCTGTTCTAGAACATGCTTAACAATTGACAAACCAAGCCCTGTACCACCTGTCACTCGTGAACGGTCTTTGTCAACGCGATAAAAACGTTCAGTCAAGCGAGGAATATGTTCAGCGGCGATTCCTAACCCCTGGTCCTTCACTTCATAGTGCGCCCCCTCTTTATCCAGGTACCAGCGAATCGTGATATTGCCCCCTTCAGGAGAGTAACGAACCGCATTCGCCACCAGATTCATGAAAACACTCTTCAGCGGCTCGGTATAACCCTGTAACCTTAGGTCAGGACTTATCTCAAACACAATATGATGTGCATCACTTCCAAGCTGCCGAGCCTCAACACTGATATTTTGTAAAATTTCAGGAACATCGACACGCGTGGCGGCTGACGTGATCGAATCCGCTTCCATTGAGGAAAGGGTTAAAAGGTCTTCGATAATCGACTGCATCCGATTGGATTGGTTTTCCATGTGCTCTAAAGGGGTTTTCCAAAGGATCTGTTGTTCACCCGGCATATCCTGCATCAGCTCAAGATACCCTTTTAGAACCGTTAAAGGCGTTCTTAATTCATGTGAGGCATTAGCAATAAAATCACGTCTAATTTGAGCCAGCTGATAAAGTTCAGTAATGTCTCGTACCACCAACAACTTATGACTTTCAAAGTAGGGAATTATTTTGAGATCAAAAGTACGTTGCTTGCCCTGTAATGTGTTCAAAATAAGCGCTTCTTGAAAGTCGGTTATGTTCAAATACTCAATAAATTCAGGTTGGCGAATAATACCTTCGACCTTACGCCCTATATCCTGTCTACGTATACCCAACATTGATTCGGATGGTGTATTAAACCATTCAATATAGTTATTTTGGTCTAGTGAAACGATCGCATCCGGGATCTGCATTGAAGCGGCTTTAAATTGCTCTGATTTATACAGATGCAAATCCGCGTGTTTTTCAAGTGCACGTTGTTTTTTTGAAACCAGATAACTTAACTCACTCCAAAAACCAGAAGCGGGTGGAAAAGTTGCATAACTGCCGCCACTCATCCATCTTTCAAACTTCCGCATACTCCACAACTGTCGTCCCATATAGGAAAGCAAATATAAAACAAAACAGACAATCCAAGCATTGGTTAACCAGGCGATAAACACCACAATCCATGCACTGGTGATGATCCAGGTGAGTTCTCGCTTAACGCCACTGGAGAGCAACGTTTAAGCGTCCGTCACTGAAAAACGGTAACCTGAACCACGAATGGTTTGAATATAGTCTGCAACTTCCAAGGGTTCCAACAGCTTGCGTAAACGTCGAATATGCACATCTACGGTTCGATCTTCAACCACGACATTGGTGCCCCAGACCTCATCCAATAACTGACTGCGTGAGAATACACGATTAGGGTGAGTCATAAAAAAGTGAATCAATCTAAACTCAGAAGGCCCTAAAGAGACTTCTTGTAGATCAATAAAAAAACGATGGCTGGTCAAATCCAATTGCATCTTGCCAGATTCGATCCTGTCCGTTAGAGGCTTATCCGACAATTGACGACGTAATAAGGCTTGTACACGAGCGACTAATGCACGAGGTGAAAAAGGTTTCACCACATAATCATCTGCCCCAGAATCGAAGCCTTTAACCTGATCTTCTTCTTCTCCACGCGCAGTCAGCATAATGATTGGCAAAGACTGTGTCTGACTATTTTGGCGTACTTTTTGGGCGAAAGCGACCCCTGACATACCTGGAAGCATCCAATCCAGTAAGATCAGATCAGGCTTATCCTCCAAGGCAATCTTCCAGCCTATCTCTGCATCAGGGGCTTCACGCACCAAGTATCCCGAAGCACTTAAGGTAAACTTTAGCATGTCACGAATAGCCGCTTCATCTTCTATAATCAGAATTATCTGTTGACTCACTTAGTATTCCTCATTGAAAATTCTAGCCATTTTAGCCTTACTCTTTAACACCATCTAAAAATTCACTTAATTTAACGGTATCCATATTTCGGATATCTCGACCCTCAACCAAATAAACAATACTTTCCGTTAGGTTAACGACATGATCCGTTATACGCGAACAGGCTCTGACAGCATAGATCATCTCCATCAAATGCTCAGGAGAGTGTGCCGTTTTTTCAAAAGCTTCTTGAATTTCAGCCAATGCATGCTTCTGTACAAGTTCCATTCTTTCTTGATCATCCACTATATCAATGATTTCGGATAAATCCAGACATGAAAATGCATTTAGGGATCTTTTTAGGTTCTCCACGCCGCATGACGCAATCTCAACCAAGCCTTTAAAACCTGGTAAACTCGAGCATTGAACACGTTGTTTAGCCATTCTAGAGGAAAGCTTTGAAGCAATTACGGCCTCATCACCAATACGCTCTAAATCGACTGCCATGCGAATTGAGATAATAATCAAGCGTAAATCAGATGCTCTTGGCTGCTGCCTTGCTAAGACCATTGCACAAAGACGATCAATTTCCATCTCTTCTCTATTGACGATTTTATCCAGTTGCTTAACTTTCTTAGCTATCGATCGATCATCACAGGTTGTCGCTTCTAACAAATAATCAAGCTGTCTCTCTACCAAACCACCCATTTCGAGTACTTGATTGAATAATGCTTCTAAGTTGCGATTAAGCTGTCCTGAAATATGTTCATTAAATTGTCCTCTCTCCATAATTCTCTCCTCAAATTTATACAATGACCGATTCTAGTTGTTGAAACAATCGGTTCAATTAGCCATAACGACCGGTAATGTAATCCTCTGTACGCTTGACTTTTGGATTGGTAAATAAATTGTCGGTAGAGGAATATTCGATCAACTCCCCCATATACATAAAAGCGGTGTAGTCAGAAACACGCGCCGCTTGTTGCATATTGTGGGTAACGATCAGTATAGTGAAATCTTTCTTCAGTTCAAATATCAGTTCTTCAATCGCTAAGGTTGAAATAGGATCCAGAGCTGAAGTCGGCTCATCCAACAATAAAACATCTGGTTTAATGGCAATTGCCCGAGCAATACATAATCTTTGTTGCTGCCCACCCGACATAGCAAGCGCATTATCATCCAGACGATCCTTGGCCTCTTCCCATAGTCCAGCACTCTTTAAAGCCCATTCTACTGTCTCATCCAGTAACGCCTTGTCTTTAATACCCTGTAGCCGTAGACCGTAACAAACATTTTCATAGATTGACTTTGGAAATGGATTTGGCTTCTGAAAAACCATGCCTACTCGTCGACGCAATGCTGACACATCCATCTGCTTTTCATACATATCATCACCGTGCAGAGCCATTTTACCCTCTACGCTAACGATATCAATTAAATCATTCATGCGGTTAAAACAACGCAACAATGTCGATTTTCCACAACCAGAAGGACCAATAAAAGCGGTCACTCTGTTTTCTGGCACCAGCATATTCACATTACTCAACGCTTGCTTATCACCATAATAAAGATTCCAATTTTTAACTTCTATGGCAATTTTTTCATTTTCCAATGATAAGACTTTATTCGATCGGTCTAATGCGATATTCATCTTTGCTTCACTCATGATTTGACTCATCTCTTTTTGTTCAAATCTATTCCGTTTACCATAGGTCTAACAGAATAGTAAAATTTTATTAATGTTCTCAAAAAAGCACTATAAGATAAGCTTTCATTAACTTTCGAGCGCTTTATACTTTTCACGTAGACGGTTACGAATGGTAATGGCTCCCAAGTTCAATGACACAATAATAATCACCAATAACAGTGAAGTAGCATATACCAAGGGTTGTGCCGCTTCAACATTCGGACTCTGAAAACCGACATCATAAATATGGAAGCCTAGATGCATAAATTTATTGTCTAAATGAATAAAAGGGGCCACCGAATCAATTGGTAATTCAGGTGCTAACTTGACCACACCCACCAACATTAACGGTGCAACCTCGCCTGCCGCACGGGCAATAGCTAAAATCAAACCCGTCATAATGGCAGGAGTCGCCATCGGTAAAACAATCTTCCAGATTGTTTCAGATTTAGTGGCGCCTAATGCTAACCCGCCTTCGCGCAAGGACATGGGGATACGAGACAAACCTTCCTCAGTCGAGACGATGACGACCGGCAAGGTTAATAAAGCCATGGTTAAAGAGGCCCAAAGCAAGCCAGGTGTTCCAAAAGTGGGACTTGGCAGCGCATAACCGTAGAATAACTCATCAATTGAGCCCCCTATAATATATACGAAGAAACCAAGACCAAATATACCGAATACAATGGAAGGCACACCGGCTAAGTTATTAATGGAGATGCGAACTAAACGTAGTATTAATCCATCTTTAGCATACTCACGCATATAAATAGCCGCAACAACCCCCATTGGGGTCACGAACACCGTCATTAATAGGACCATGACGATCGTACCAATCATGGCAGGAAAAATACCGCCTTCTGTGTTTGCTTCTCGAGGATCTTCACTGATAAAATGCCCAATAGAACTGAAGAAAAACCCAAGTTTTTCAACGTAGTTCATATTGTTAGGTTGCCAAAATTGAACCACCTTTTCAACGGGTACTCTTAATATTTGCCCATTACTAATAGTGACAGCCACCTCACCCAACGTCGCCTTTCGATCATATAAAACTTTCACTTCCGCTTGGTAAGCTACAAACGTTTTTTGAAACTCAGCACGTTCTGCTTTTAAACGACTCTCATCCTCCGGTGTAAAGACTCCTTTAATGCGGAGCTTCTTCTCTTCAAAACGTAGATCTTCAATATGCTTATTGACAGCGCCCATATCAAATTTTTCAATTGAGGTTATCGCAGAATGAAGTGCCTTGCCTTTCGCAACTTGGACTTGTAATTCTGAACGAATCTGAGTTGGATCATTGATCGTCTTGCCATTCAACGTAAAAGATGAAAAATGCCCATAAACATTCCCGTACTCATATCGCTCAATAACGACGGGATCCTTCGCTAAGGTGTCCATTTCTCCTTGAACATTTTCAGAACTGACCCATTTAAAGTCAATCCCGAAAACATCTCGGTTTCCCATTTTAATAAGGTATTGTGGAATCAATGTTTTTAAACCGGATGCTTCCACTACGACTTTGTTTTTAGTTTCTTGTAACTCACCCAATATCCGAGTTGTGTCACCATTCGGGCTACCAATATTAAACTCATACACTGGATGAGGCCAAAAATGCGCCAAGCCTTTATAAGAAATCATTGCCAATAGGCTCAAAACCAATACCACACTGATACTAACCGTCGAGGCACTTAGCCAAATCCAATGCTCGCCTTTGTTTAACCATTCTTTCATCATGACTCTCCTACAATGAACCATATTTACGTCGCATACGCTGTCTAACGACTTCTGCTAACGTATTAAACACAAAGGTAAAAATAAACAGCACTAGGCCGGCTAAGAATAAAACTCGATAATGTGAACTGGCGACTGCCGCTTCAGGCATTTCAATTGCAAGGTTAGCCGCCAAAGTTCGCATACCTTCAAATAAATTCATTTCCATCAGAGGGGTGTTACCAGACGCCATTAAGACAATCATCGTTTCTCCAACCCCTCGACCAAACCCTAACATGATGGCTGAAAAAATGCCTGGACTGGCAGTAGGAATCACCACCCCAATCAATGTTTGCCAACCACTGGCACCCAAAGCAAGTGAGCCATTGACGAGATAAGTAGGCACATTATAGATCGCATCTTCAGTGACCGAGAAAATAGTCGGAATAAGTGCAAAGCCCATAGCAAACCCGATCACCATCGCATTACGTTGATCGAAATCAATGCCAGCACTGATCGTTAACCAATGACGCATGTCTCCATCAAACCAAGCGTTTTCCATGGGAGAACTCATTTGCATAGCAAACCAGCCAAGTAAAATGACAACTGGAATCATTAAAATGGCACGCTTCCCTAGAGGAACACTGTTACGAATTGATTTAGGTAGTCGGGTCCAGCCGAAACCAAACAAAATAACACCGACGGGAATCACAATCAAAAGGGCAAAGAAGCCAGGTAGGTTCTCTTCCATATGCGGCGCAAGCCACAAACCTGCTAAGAACCCTAAGATAACCGTTGGTAGCGCTTCGATCATTTCAACCGTAGGTTTCACCCATTGACGAGTCTGTCTGTCCATAAAAAAGGCTGTAAATATCGCCGCTAAAATGGCAATCGGGACGGCAAAGAGCATGGCATAAAAAGCCGCTTTAATGGTTCCGAAAGTCAAAGGCATTAGGGAAAACTTCGGCTCAAAGTCGGAACTTGCTGAAGAAGACTGCCAAGTATAAGTCGGTTCTGAATAACCTTCGTACCAAACTTTGCTCCATAAGCTTGAGAAAGAGACATCAGGATGATCATTGTCAATATCATACTGAACCAACTCACCATCTTGTGTTTCCACTAAAGCTCCATTAGAACGAGGGGCCATCACGACCAGGCCTGCAGCGCCTTGAGAAACCTGCTTAGTCGCTAGATGGCGTTCAGCGGTAGAGTTATACAGTTTAAACTCTCCAGCAGCATCCGTGACCGCAAAACCTTTACGCCCTTTTTCAATCGCAATTGACTGAATCGGTGAGTCACTGACTTTAAATGAACGAATGTGCTGTAAAGAGAAAATATTATCATTATCACGAACGGGGAACCATTGGTGAACATTCCCTTTATCCGTACCGATCATCAAAGAGTAATCACCTAATAAAAACCGAATCACCGTTGGGTGTTCACTATTCTCGACTAGAGCTACATGCTGCAATAAACTCGGCGCTTCCAAGTCAGATAGATCGTAATAATCTGCCGTACCATTTTTAGAGATCACATAAAGGTTACGTCCACTACCATCAAGCATTAACCACTTTGGAATCATAGTCGATTCAAAATCAACCGATGAATCTTCTTCTAGGCTCACGGAGTCATTGAACATAGACTCTGTTTTAGAGAAGGATTTAATTGCAACTCGCTTAGACCCTTTTGTCTGATAAGCCACTCGGACCTCTTCATCCAATGACTTAATCGCTAACGACTGAATAGCTGAATCACTGACTTGAAGAATATCTTTACCATATGGATAAGTGACTTCAGGTGAGACTACGCGCTGATCATTCGGGTAACTAATTTGGTAACCGTATTTAGCAAACAGTACCCCACCATCTGAAAGGCCGAATGCAACCAAATTCTGCAATTCATTAACCACCGTAAAGCTTGTAATACTCTGGCCTTGTAGTGGCAAATCTTCTGTCAGCTGAATACGACCATCCGCTAGATCAAAGCCGATTAATTTACCTGACTCAGTCATTCTCATCGCAGAAGATTTATATTCATCCACACCATAATAGAGCGTTTTTTCAGCATGACCGCCCGGTAGATCATAACGCTGATGTTGCTCAACACTGGCTGGAACAAACAAGGGTATGACGACGTATAACAAAAAGAACATAATCAATAGGACTGAAAAGATAACGCCTATACCGCCAATGGAGATACCCCACTTAACGAGTTTGTCCTTAATATTTCTGCGTTTGATTCGCTTTTCAAACGCTGGCCCTGTGAGAGCAGCCTCTAAAGTCGAATGAGGTTTTTTGTCCACTGCTGTAGTCATATGCTTTTTAACCTGTTTCTTGAGTTGACAAGATCTATTCAATTTTATAATGAGTCTAAATGTTGGAAGATTATAATCCACTAATATGACAGCTGAATTGCAAAATCCATAAAACCTAAATACGACTTGTCATAAAACGGTAATATTTCTATGAAAAATGACAATAAGACTGACTCTACACCGCCCACATACACTTTCTTGCACCACTAAAAAGATGCAACGCACCATTATTTTTAACTTCACCATCCTACAAGGCGCAATTTAATTACTCTCGAATTTATGCCAAAGGCTTTAAATTCAATTAGTTAAACTTTTAGTAGAAATAATTGGAATTTTGGCACGTTTCAAGCTAACATTCCTAAAGTTCTAATTTTTAATGTATAGCCCTAAAAGGATAGCAAAATGTCTCAAGAGATTTTCGACTTAATTAAAGACAATGATGTAACGTGGGCTGATCTACGTTTTACAGATACACACGGTAAAGAGCAACACGTGACCATCCCTGCATCAGCAATTGATGAAGATTTCTTTACTGACGGTGAAACGTTTGACGGTTCTTCAATCGCGGGTTGGAAAGGCATTCACAACTCAGACATGATCTTAATGCCTCAGACAGATGGCTTTGTTTTAGATCCGTTTACCAATGATCCTACCATCATTATCCGCTGTATGGTTGTTGATCCATCAAATATGGAATCTTATGAAAAAGATCCTCGTGGCATCGCTAAAAAAGCCGAGGCTTATTTAAAGTCTACAGGCGTGGCCGATTCTGCGTTCTTCGGTCCGGAACCAGAATTTTTCATTTTTGATGATGTGCGCTGGGGCTTAAACATGTCTGGTTCTTTTGTAAAAATTGATGCCGACGAAGCCTCTTGGAACTCAGAAAAAGTATTTGCTGACGGCAACGTTGGTCACCGTCCTGGTGTTAAAGGCGGATATTTCCCAGTTCCTCCAGTCGATCAACTACATGAAGTACGTGCTGACATCTGCGCAATGGCAGAAGCAATGGGCCTAAAAATTGAAGCGCATCACCACGAAGTCGCGACAGCTGGCCAGTGTGAGTTAGCCATCGGTGGTAACACTTTGACAGCTAAGGCGGATGAAGTTCAAATTCTTAAGTATGCCGTACACAACACTGTACACGCTTTAGGTAAGACAGCGACTTTCATGGCCAAACCAATCGTTGGTGACAACGGTAACGGTATGCACATCAATATGTCTTTATCTAAAGATGGTAAGAACATCTTCGCAGGTGACGTGTATTCAGGTCTCTCTCAAGATGCGATTTGGTATATCGGTGGCTTAATGAAACATGCTCGTGCATTGAACGCATTCACTAACCCGGGTACAAACTCTTATAAGCGTTTAGTCCCTGGTTTTGAAGCTCCCATTTTACTAGCCTATTCTGGTTCTAACCGCTCTGCGTCTATTCGTATTCCGTATGCGCCTTCTGAGCGTTCACGTCGTGTTGAGTTACGTTTTCCCGATCCAACGGCGAACCCATACTTAGCATTCGCTGCTTCGATGATGGCGGGACTAGACGGAATCATCAATAAAATCGATCCAGGCGCGCCTTCAGAGAAGGATCTTTATGACCTTACTCCAGAAGAAGAAGCCACTTATGACACTGTTTGTGCGTCATTAGAAGAAGCCTTAAATGCACTTGATGCAGATCGTGGATTCTTAACTGACAGCGGTGTATTTACTGATACTATGATTGATTCTTACATCAAGTTAAAAATGGAACACGTCACTCAATTACGTGCAACAACGCACCCAATTGAGTTCGAGCTTTACTATTCTGCTTAATTCAGAACAGTAAGACATAAAAAAGCCCGCTTTAAGCGGGTTTTTTTATGTCTGGTTAAAACAACCAGGCCTGGTAAAGCTGGCCGTTGAAATGAACATCAACCTAACATCAATTTATGCCAAATTGACTGCACGACTTCTCGTTGCACTTGATAACAGGTACTGGCCACCAAATACTTTTCTTTTTGCAAAGCCACTCGATGGTATTTAGAGCGGTAAACTTTATAAGCTTCAAGCAAGCCATCCACCTCCTGTAGACTCAATAATTTAGCTTCGGCAATCGCTTCGAGAATCCTTAAGTTATCACTAAATACAGACAGGTTAGGATATTGATGCGCATAAGCCAACACCAAAAACTGCACCATAAACTCGATATCCACAATCCCCCCTCTGCCCTGCTTTAAATCAAACAGCTCATCATTGCTTTTATCCAATTCATTTTGCATCCTCAAGCGCATATCCACCACCTCTGTTCGCAAACTCTCAATCGAGCGCTCTTTACATAAGAACTGGGTTTTAAACGCTTCAAAAGACGCAACCGACTCAGCATCCCCGACCACGGCACGTACTCGTACAAATGCTTGAGACTCCCATGTCCAGGCTTTATTTTCTAAATAATTTTTGTACCCTTCAAAATCCACCACCATCATGCCTGAAACACCATTCGGTCGCAGACGTGTATCCACTTCATATAAAACACCAGAAGGCATTAAGGTCGTCATCAATGAGATAATTTTCTGCCCCATTCTGACAAAGTAAATGGCATTATCTAAACTTTTACCCTTTGAAGATATCGCCTGATCGCTAGAGTTAAGTCCTTCATAGACAAAAACGATATCCAAATCCGAACCATATCCAAGTTCAATTCCACCAACTTTACCGTATCCCAGTACCATAAACGGGTTACGCTTATTGGCTTCAGTCATACCACCCGGTAAGCCACTACGCTCCTGCATCAGTTGCCAAGCAAATTCAACGGTTGCATTTAATACCGCTTCCGCTATCCAAGTCAGGTAGTCACTGACTTTTGTCACTGGGAGGTGTCCTGTAATGTCAGCTGCTGCAACTTTAAAGACTTGCGCATGGCGCCATTCACGAATTTTATTCATGAAAAGCTCTTCATCTTGACCCGTGCTATCCAATAAAGCTAGCGCTTCGTGCTGAAGCGCTGACGCTTCCAAAGGAGCATATAAGGTACGTTCATCTAATAGCTGATCCAATAAAGCGGGATACTTAACCAACATCTCTGTTAGCCAAGCACTGACATCACACAACTTAACTAAATGCGCTAAAGATTCGGGGTTTTCTTTTAACATCACCAAGTAGACACTACGCTTTGCAATGGCTTCAATCACCGACAGCACCCGTGTTAAAGACTGTTCACTGTATTCCGGCTTTAAGACTTCCTGCATCAAGAGCGGCATGGTTGCATTCAATCGTAACGCGCCTTCTCGGCTTAAAATTTTAATGGTTCGGCTGTCCTTAAAATCTCTTAACACCTTTAAAAAATGCGCTGCTTTATCAACGGGCAAATTTTGATCACTTAAATCGCCAACGTCTTCTAAATCGGACAACCAAAGTTCTGATAATCGATCTTGAGATTCGCAAACTTCATCCTCTGCAAACACCTCATTAAATTGCCCCTGGACAAACTCTAGATGCTTACTTAACACGACCATAAACTCAGAATACTCAGAAAAACCCATTGAGTTTGCAAGCATAAGCTGTTGATGCGGTTCGCTCGGCAGTGAATGCGTCTGCTGATCGCGCCACTCTTGCAAGCGATTCTCTGCACGCCTTAAAAACACATAAGCCGATCGTAAATTTTGATGACTCTCTTCTTCCAAAAAATTGTTATCCTCTAAGACTTGTAACGTTGTTAATAGAGAACGACTTTGCAAGGTTTTATCGCGTCCACCGTGCACCAACTGAAAAGCTTGGGCAATAAACTCAATCTCTCTAATCCCGCCTGGCCCGAGTTTGATATTATGCTTCATACCCTTCTTTTTGACCTGCGCCGCAATCATCTGTTTTAATTCTCGCAAGGAATCCATCGCACTGAAATCCACATAACGACGATAGATAAATGGCCGCAAAATATCAAACATATACTTCGCATCAATAGCCTCGCCCGCCATCACTCGGGCCTTAACCAAAGCATAACGCTCCCAAGCACGACCATGGAGTTCGTAATAATGCTCTAAACTGGCAAACGTGACGGCTAAAGGCCCTGCATCACCAAAAGGTCGTAGACGCATATCGACACGGTAGACAAAACCATCTCCAGTTGTTTCTGTTAATGACTTATTCAGTGCCTGACCTAAACGTGTGAAAAATAGATCATTGGTAATGGTGCGTTTGGCATTTGAATATTCATCAAGGCGGGTTTCTCCCCCTTCTGGATAAGCAAAAATAAGATCAATATCGGATGAAAAATTAAGTTCTTGCCCGCCTAATTTCCCCATACCAATCACTAGCATTTTTTGCTGCAACCCAGATTCTCTACCGTAAGGAGTACCGTAACGCAGACATAAACGCTCGTAATGCCAATCTAAGGCCGATGTCACCAAAGCATCGGCTAAATCCGACATGGTTAACATAACTTCTTGCAAACTTGCCAAGCCTGACAAGTCTCTAATGGCAATACGTCCCATCTGCCAGTTGCGGATTTGTCTTAACAAAGTCTTCAACTCTTCTTCGTCAACAGCATTCATAATTTGTTGATAGACTCTTTGATACAGTTCGCCTTCCGCCCACAGCTCTTGCCAATGAGCCTCCTCTAGCAATTCTGGGAAACGCTGAATTTTTTGCTCAACAAAAGGACTCCACTGCTGAACTTGTTCTAATGAATACTGCATCTTTGAAGACATCCCTTTACCTCGTAAAACCGTTAATTTATTCTTTCTAATGTAGCATTTTCAGAATGGATTGCGAGATGATTTTATCTCTTTAAGACTAATGACAAAACCTTCATTGGTTTTACTCATTGTTAGCGGATGACCACTGCATTGAATCGCTCAATGTAAGAAAACAAACAGGTCTGGCATGTCCTGCGGCTTTATACAAGCCGTGTGAGCGTAGGGTCATTATGAATCAAATATCACAAGCGATAGATATACAGGGTGGTTTGCCGACGATCCGACAACTCCCAAATCTCAGTGGGCGTTATTTCCGGAATTGCAAAACTATTGGAGATAAAAACAGAACCTGGTTGCATCTCCTCTTTAATCTTTTGCCAAAGTTTAGGCATTGGCTCTGGCGATAAAAAGGCATACACAATATCATAGTAACTTAATTCTGTTTTCCACATATCCATAGCATAGGTACGTCCCCCGCGAAGGCGGGTATAAATCTTTGAAAACAAATAGGGGATCGGTGCCGTTTCTACGCCGTGAGACTCACTAATATTCAACTGCCCAGCCATGAATACGACATTACCTCCCAAGCCACAACCCAAATCTAAAAAGGTTTGATTCACCTGAGGCTTAATAAATTTTTTCAATGCCTTACGAGTTGTAGAATTTGTCAGGTAAAGCGGCACCCTCTCCGTTAAAGCATTGGAAAACACTAACCAAACCAGTGCAAATATTCCCAGAGCCCACAGTGGATTAAATTCAACTAGAAGCCCCACATACAACCCAATTGGAATAAAAAATTGAATCCAACGCCACCAACAAGGTAAACCTAAACGACAACTAATCATGGCTGCCAACAATGCTTGAATCAAGACCAAAAGTGAATAAGAGTATGGTGGCGTGACCACTTTGGGCGCCAAAGTGACACCCAAAGTAAGAACAAGCAACACTATTAACTGAATGAACAGCGCTAAAACAATCTTCGGCAACCTTATTAATTGTTTAATCAACATACTTAACCATGCCCAACCCTCTTTAAAAACACTTCAAATGCACCAGCTTGAAACAAAGCTGGCACCATATCAATACAAACAAATTCTAAAACGTCTTAAAAACTATAAAACACACCCTAAAATACAGGTAACTAATTGATATTTAAGCAAACAAACATACCTGGCATCAAATACGCTATTGTTAAGTCGCAAATAACATAAATAATTTAAAGAGAGGTTAGTATGAAACTGGTTGTTGCAATTATCAAACCTTTTAAACTTGATGACGTTCGCGAAGCACTGCATGATGTTGATGTGCACGGTATGACCGTTACAGAGTCGAAAGGTTTTGGCCGCCAAAAGGGTCACACAGAAATATATCGTGGTGCAGAGTACGCGATTGAGTTCCTACCTAAATTACGACTGGAAGTCGCTGTATCAGATGAGCAGCTTGACAGCGTCATTGAAACAATTGGGGCGGCGGCTCGAACAGGTAAAATTGGAGACGGAAAAATATTCGTTATGCCATTAGAACAAGCGGTGCGTATTCGTACTGAAGAAACTGGCGATATCGCTCTTTAAGGAAAGGATTTAATTATGGAACAAGTACTACAATTAAGTTACGCACTTGATACCTTCTACTTCCTAATGTCTGGTGCATTAGTGATGTGGATGGCAGCTGGTTTTGCCATGCTGGAAGCAGGTTTAGTGCGTTCAAAAAACACAACTGAAATCTTAGCTAAGAACGTTGGTCTTTTTGCCATCGCTTGTGTCATGTACATGCTAGTCGGTTATAACATTATGTACCCTGCTGAAGCGGTAAACAGCTTCTTCCCTGGCATCAGCTTCCTAATTGGCAGTGGTGGTGACCACCTAGCGACAGCAGTGACTGCTGGCGGTGATGATGCACCTTACTATTCAGGCATGTCTGACTTCTTCTTTCAAGTCGTATTCGTAGCAACGGCAATGTCTGTTGTTTCTGGTGCGGTTGCTGAACGTATGAAGCTAATGTCATTCTTCGCTTTTGCAATCGTTTTCACCTCCTTTATCTATCCAATGCAAGGTTTTTGGAAATGGGGTGGTGGTTTCTTAGATGGTTTAGGTTTCCTTGATTTCGCAGGTTCTGGCGTGGTTCACATGGCGGGTGCTTCTGCTGCTCTAGCCGGTGTTTTACTACTGGGCGCTCGTAAAGGTAAATATGGACCAAATGGTGAGTCTCGTGCGATCCCAGGTGCTAACCTTCCGCTTGCAACTCTAGGTACTTTCATCCTATGGTTAGGTTGGTTTGGTTTCAACGGTGGCTCTGAGCTTAAAATCTCTAACGTCGAAGAAGCAAACGCTGTCGCAATGATCTTTGTAAACACGTTAATGGCGGCGGCTGGTGGTGTTATTGGTGCGTTACTCATGTCTAAGTTCAAATTCGGTAAAGCGGATTTAACAATGATGCTTAACGGTGCGTTAGCTGGTTTAGTTGCGATTACTGCAGAACCTTTAACCCCTTCAGCTTTAGAAGCAACCTTAATTGGTCTTGTGGGTGGTATCCTAGTTGTTCTAGCCATCCTATTCATCGATTCTAAAATGAAAATTGATGATCCAGTAGGTGCTATTTCGGTTCACGGTGTGGTCGGTATCTTCGGTCTTATTGCAGTTACTTTCACAAACCCAGATGCGACTATTGTGGCTCAGTTAACCGGTATTGCAGTCATCTTTGCTTGGGTATTTGGCACCAGTTTAATCGTATGGTCTATCATCAAAGTCATTATGGGAATCCGTGTTACTGAAGAGGAAGAGTACGAAGGTGTTGATCAATCTGAATGTGGAATGGAAGCCTACCCTGAATTCACAAAATAAAACCAACTAAGACTCCTCGGTCTTGCCCCGCACTGCGGGGCTTTTTTATGCCCGCGCGCTTTTACCTCTAGAAAAGCCAATATCGCTATACACTTTTATATACAATGACTCAACTAATTCCACCTCTTTAAAAAGAAGTCTCTTTCATGAACCGTTCCAACCCACGTGCGCTAGCAACCAAAACAATGCTTTTGATCTTAAGTCTGATAATAACGACATTTTCAGCGACCAGTTTTGCGAGCAGTGCTCCAGATAAAACCGGATACTCCACTAAATACAAACAATTTGATGCACCCTCAGAGAGGGTCCCCAAATATTTTTCGATGGAAAAAATAGTGGTTAATTTTCGCGGCGAAGGTAAAGCGAAGTTTTTGGCAATTGATTTAGAATTTATGTCTTACTACCCACAAATCGTCGAAACAGAAATGGAACATTTGCGTCCGATTCTAAAAAATAATATCGATCGCTTATTACGCAATCAATTTTACTCACAGCTACATACCCCTAAAGGTCCAGATCGTTTACGAGAAGAAATATTACAAGTAGCCCGTAAAACTCTAGAACGTCATCAACTCTTTCCTGACTTATTAGAAGATGTTTATTTAGAACGGTTTGTCATGCAATAGAGAGAGTTCGTTGAATGAACGTGACATGGAACATAAAAAGGCCTCACCCATTTAATGACGTTTTTTATGTATTTAATGACTGGAGTTGACGAAAACTAACGGTTTAAAACAATCCGCTCTAGTCACTTACAAAGTACGTAATGTATACAGCAACTTTAGAAACCACATTTTTAAAGAAGGCTTTACCACTATTGGATGATGAAACTTTAATAACACAGATGTTTCTTCTGGATTATAGAGCGGGTGATGCTCCCAATCCATTAGATCTTCATAGTCCATACCACTGTCTAAAGCAATTAATTGCCAAGGCAAAACCGCTTGTCCTAACTTTGCTTCTGGCCCTATTGCCGTAAACACGAGAGGAATTTTTCCTGCCAGCGTGACGGTTTTAGACTGTCCAGACTCCATCCAAATTCGCACTAACTCCCCTTCTTCCAATATCGTACCGTAGGGCAAAAACTGATAAACTGCATTTAAATTGGTGACAGAATTATCCACCAAAGGCGGACCTTCTTCGAACTTAAACTTACAGTAACCTCCTGAACAACAAGACATTTTTCTTTCCTTAACGTTTAAAGACGCGTAAAATCAATTTATACATAAATTACATGGGGATTTTAACATGGACATCAGCGCTTATAGTACTACTAACAATCCATCCCATTCCAGCAACCTTCAGTCTATCAATGAAAGTATGGCGAGCGGTTCAAAAATAAACCACTCATCTGACAACCCTGCCGCTCAAGCAATTATTACGGCGTTGACGACACGAGTAGATACACAAGACATGGCGACGCGTAATGCAAATGATGGCATATCATTACTGCAAACAGCGGATAGCGCAAGCAACTCAATCACACAATCCTTACAGCGGATGAATGAGCTGTCAATTCAATCTATGAATGGCACTTTAAACTCTTCGCAACGTAACATGCTGAATCAAGAATTCCAACAAAACCTTCAGAGCATTAATCAAGTTTCAGATTCAACCAGCTTTAATGGTAATAAACTATTAAATGGCAATACAACCGGTATTGATATTGCACTCGGAGACACGACCAGCCGCTTAACCTTACCCAACCTGAGTACCGACGCTTTGAGCATTACGGGGTTAGACATTAGCAATCCTGCAAGTGCTTCATTGGCAATGGATGGTGTTAGCTTGGCGATTGAACAGCTTGGCAGCGCGCGCAGTCAGTTTGGTGCTCAACAAAACGGATTCACCAGTGCCGTTGATAACCAACAAAACCAAAGTTTGAACACGATGGCAACTCGAAGCCAGCTAAGCGACACTGATTTTGCACGCACCATTGCAGAACAATCCAGATTGAATATTTTAAATCAAAGCTCCATCGCAATGATGTCACAAGGCACTCAATCTAAGTCCTCTGTGTTACAGCTTCTTGGTATCTAGATTTAGTTAATAAAACTTAACTATTGAACATAACGCTCTTACTTCTAAAAGCATCCGGCAGTTGACCTGCCGTTTTGTTCTCCTATCTTTTAAGCCTCTACAACTCTACAAACACCCTCTCCGACTCTGTCACATAAGATGAATAGACTTTGCTTTACATTTCATTGTTTTTATCCATGACAGTTAAAGACTTCTTCAGCTGTGATTGTTATAATCGGCGGATTATTATTTAAAATGTACGAGTTGATTACGAACCCTATGGAAAAGCATTTCGATCCAAATACAATTGAAGCAAAATGGTACCAAACTTGGGAGAATAAAGGTTATTTCAAGCCCAAGAATGACGATTCCGCCCCCTATTCAATTATGATTCCGCCCCCAAACGTGACTGGAAGCCTACATATGGGGCACGCTTTCCAAGACACCATTATGGACACTCTCATTCGTTATCACCGAATGAAAGGTGATGATACGCTGTGGCAACCTGGAACCGACCATGCCGGAATTGCGACCCAGATGGTTGTTGAACGTCAACTTGCCGCTAAAGGCTTGAGCCGTCATGACCTTGGACGTGAAAAATTCATTGAGAAGATTTGGGAATGGAAAGAAGATTCTGGTGGCACGATAACGCAACAACTACGTCGAATGGGGGCTTCACCAGACTGGACACGTGAGCGCTTTACTATGGATGATGGTCTGTCTGATGCGGTTAAAGAAGTCTTTGTTAGCCTATATGAAGAAGACCTAATCTACCGTGGTAAACGCTTAGTGAACTGGGATCCTGTCCTGCATACGGCGGTTTCTGATTTAGAGGTTATTTCTGAGGAAGAGCAAGGTAATATGTGGCACATGAGTTATCCATTAACCGATGGCTCTGGTGCATTAGTGGTAGCAACAACACGCCCTGAAACCATGTTAGGAGATCAAGCAGTTGCCGTTCATCCAGATGATGAACGTTATCAACATTTGATCGGTAAAACCATAACTCTACCTTTAGTCGGTCGTCAAATCCCAATTATTGCAGATGATTACGTTGATCCAGAATTCGGTACTGGTTGTGTCAAAATTACGCCTGCTCATGATTTTAACGATTACGAAATGGGCAAACGTCACGACCTACCGATGCTTAACATTCTCACCCATGATGCCTGCATTAATGAAGAAGCGCCTGAAAAATACCAAGGTTTAGATCGTTATGAAGCGCGTAAATTAATTGTTGCTGATCTAGAAGCCCTAGGTCTAATGGTCGATATCAAACCCCATACTTTAATGGTGCCTCGCGGGGATCGCTCTCACGCTGTCATCGAACCGTTTTTAACCGATCAGTGGTATGTTGCTGTTGAAGCCTTAGCGAAACCTGCCATTGACGCGGTTAAGAATGGCGACATTGAGTTTGTGCCTAAAAACTGGGAAAACACCTATTTTGAGTGGATGAATAATATTCAGGACTGGTGCATTTCTCGTCAAATATGGTGGGGACACAGAATTCCAGCCTGGTTCGATGATAACGGTAAAGTCTATGTCGGGCGTAATGAACAAGAGGTACGTGAAAAGAATGGATTTGCCGCTGACTACAACCTCCGTCAAGATGATGATGTCTTAGATACCTGGTTCAGTTCTGCCCTTTGGACATTCTCAACTTTAGGTTGGCCTGAAAAAACACCTGAATTGGCAAAATTTCATCCAACATCTGTATTGGTTACCGGTTTTGATATCATTTTCTTCTGGGTGGCTAGAATGATTATGATGGGGCTTAAATTCACCGGTGAAGTGCCCTTTAAACAGATTTATGTCCATGGATTAGTTCGTGATGGTGAAGGCCAGAAAATGTCTAAATCGAAAGGCAACGTATTAGATCCGATTGATCTTATTGACGGTATCGAGCTAGAAGACTTGGTTAAAAAACGTACCTACGGCATGATGCAGCCAGAAAAAGCGGCCAAAATTGAAAAATCAACTCGTAAACAGTTTGCTGATGGCATCCCGGCTTTCGGAACAGATGCGATTCGTTTTACCTTCGCTTCTTTAGCTTCGACAGGTCGCGACATCCGTTTCGACTTGCAACGCGCCGAAGGGTATCGTAATTTCTGCAACAAGCTTTGGAATGCAACGCGTTATGTCTTAATGAATACCGAAGGTTTTGACACAGGGGTGGATAAAAAAGCTGATATCGAGTTTTCACTGGCGGACAAATGGATTGTCTCTCGTTTACAGAATGTTGAAACTGAAGTGGCTAAACAGTTTGATGCGTACCGCTTTGATTTAGCCGCAACCGCACTCTATGAATTTATCTGGAACGAGTATTGTGACTGGTATTTAGAGTTGGCTAAACCGATTTTGAATACGGACAGTTCTGATGCCGCTAAACGCGGAACACGTAAAACATTAGTGAACGTCTTAGAAACGATTTTAAGAATGCTCCACCCAATTACGCCTTTCATTACCGAAGAAGCATGGCAAGCCGTTTCACCCCTGGCAGGAAAGCACAATGACACGATTATGCTTGAACCTTATCCGGAGGCTGATGCCTCTAAAATTGATTTGGATGCCGAAGCAGAATTGGAATGGGTCAAAAAGTTCGTTATTGGCGTGCGTAAGATTCGTTCCGAGATGGACATTGCACCCAGCAAAGCATTGCCTGTTTTACTGGCTGGCTTAAATGATAATGACCAGGCCTGGTTGAAAAACAATGAACTCTACCTTTTATCCCTAGCGAAACTGGCTTCAATTGAAGTGCTGTTAGATGAAGCCAATGCGCCTGAATCTGCCGTTGCACTCGTAGGCGAAATGAAAGTTTTGATCCCCATGGCGGGGTTAATTGATAAAGAGGCTGAAATATCACGTTTAGATAAAGAGATTGGCAAACTCCAAGGCGAAATAAAACGTTTAGGCGGCAAGTTAAGTAATCAAGGATTTGTTGCAAAAGCACCTGAATCTGTCGTTGCCATTGAACGCGAGAAATTAGCCACTTATGAAACAGCACTTAAAAACCTAGAGG
>Ga0314774_1000857_pt1 | contig 21485 bp, 34 predicted proteins | sample MetaGCBIA2018_FD_204515 | JGI IMG/M metagenome (GOLD analysis project Ga0314774, IMG submission 204515) | Cryopeg brine microbial communities from Beaufort Sea near Barrow, Alaska, United States - CBIA 2018 | ecosystem: Environmental > Aquatic > Marine > Coastal | place: USA: Alaska | collected...
GAAGAAGAAGCGACCGTAACCTTCTTCCGCGTACCCGGTCCAAGGCCAGCATTCGTCTGCCCCACCGATCGTGACAAGCGACCAGAACTCCGTGACCTTGGCTGCGGTATCCGCGATATCCGGCGAAATCATTGTTCGCGTCATCAGCCCGCCGTCGCGGGGTCTGTGATCTTGTAGCCGGTGATTGTGAACGGCTCGATGGGCTGAAAGACGTACGGTTCCGGGAAGTAGTCGTTGTCCCAGTCGAATCCGTCCGGCGGGTCGAACTGCAGCCCGTGCTCGTCACCGTTCGCCTCGATCTGCACATCGGCGTGCTTGCTGATCGGCGTCCAATACTTGAACCCGAACAGTCGCCCGTCCGCCTTCCGCTTGATGACGGCCATGACGTCGATGCCCTGGTAGAAGTCCTCGTCCGGGTCGGCCATGAAATGCCCGGTCGGCGTGACTACGTCGAACGCGGCCATGAACGCTTTCGTCGTATCCCCGGCCTCGTAATCGAGCATGTCGTAGCCGAGCATGTCGTGAATGACGTTCTCGGCGAGGTCGTCGTAGATGATCACCCTGTCCGCCTCATTCACGAACGTGTCCCGAGTGCTCATTTCTGTGCTCGGAACGCTGCGGTGGCGGCTTCGGCGGCTGCAGCACGGCGTGCCTTGCGGTTCCGGAACGGCGGCGTAGTCTCGCGCTCCACGACGGCGTTCACCTCGGAACCGTCGAACTCGAGCCGCACCCTCTGCTCGAACCCTTGACGCCTCTTTTCGTCCATCGCAAGGATTCGCTCGGCGAGCTTCTTCGCTTCGGCGTTCTCGTCAGGCTTCACTTCGCGGCCGTCGTGGCACGAGCACGCGTCGTTATCGCATGTCTCCAACGTCGTATTCGCAGCGATGTGACTGATCCACCCGTTGATCTGGTCGAGGATCGTCGCCGTACTTGCCTCCGCCCACCCGGGGCCGAACGTGTTGCGCTCCGGTTCCGGTTCGGGCTCCCGTTCCGGTTCGGGTGCCGGCTGCCCGACGATGTAGTCGGCGACGGTGACCAGGTCATTGACTGTGCGATCCAGCTTCACGCCTGAGAATATGGCCCCGCCGTCGGCGAGCACTTCACGCGCGACGCTCAGTGCTGCGGCGCGTGTCGTCTGCTCGGGGGAGAACGGGGTGGTTTCGGTGGTGTCAGTGTCAGTCATTTTTGGTGTCCTTCTTCGTGTTTGCTGCGGTGTGGATGATGAGGGTGGCGACGCCGACGGCGAGGCCGACTACGACGATGGACACTGCAATCGCCAGCGCCCACACCACCAATGCGATCGGCGTCACTCGTCGACCTCGGCGTCCTTCTCGGCCTGCAGGGCGATCAACTGGACCCGGGCGACATTGAACGCACGCGTCAGGTCGGCGAGCACTTCCGCCGGCGTTGAACCCTTCGCCTCGACGGCCGCCGTGTACGGGCTGCGCGGGTAGAAACTGTTGAACTTCACAGCCACCGACTCGGTACGGTGCGCCGTGCTGGTGTAGCTGCCGCCTACGGGCGGGGTTGGCTTCGGACTGGACATCATTTCCCTCGTTTCTTGTTGTTGTTTCCGTTGCTGAGTAGTGACAGGGCGACACGGCGACCCTTCACCGTTGATCGGGTCAGCCCCAACCGTTCGGCGATGACGTAGTCGCTTTCCTTCTCGGCGTGCCATCTGCGAATCTCTACGTCGAGGGTGCGGTCGTAGGTAGCCGGGCGGTTCGCCAAGACACTGTGGGCAATCTCCAACGCCCGCTCGACAGTCATGCCGGCCGGGTGAAATTCGTCGTCCTGCTTGCGGTACGTCATGACGGAACCCCCATCCGTGCCAGCGCCAGCGTCACCGAAATAGGCGGGCTGCCATCGTCCGGGTGCTCGGCGGTATATGCGAGAGCTTCGATCAGTGCCACGTTGAGGCGGTTCCAGCCGAACACGTCACCACGAATCGACGCCTGTAGTTCCCTCGACTCGAACTTGATCGTTTCCACCTCGTGCCTGGCGAGCATCGCCCGGTGCTCAGGCAGGTTGAACGCTTCCCGCGCGACTACCTCCACCGGCGGGAATTGCTCTGCCCTGATCAGGCGAACGTCGTCGTCGGTAACGAATCGGCCGAACATCAGGTCACCGCCTGTGCACTGTAGGTAGTCCTCATCAGTGCGTCGGGTCTACGTCGTTGAACTCTGCTTGAGCTTGTGCTCGTTTCCGTGCATCCCAGATTGACGCTTGTTGTCTCGCCGTCCCGCAAGGCCCGCAAGGTCCGAAAGTTCCAGTGGGGTGCTCGGGGCAGAATTTTGAAGGAGGTAGTTTCGAGTTTCCGGAAATGCCCTCTGCGTCCCTCCATGCTCCTTCCCCCTCGCCGTTCTCGCTCTCTGCTCTCTCCCTCTCCACAGCCGTGAAGTCCTCTGGCGAGCTTCCAGAGGTGCTCTGGAAGGACGGGCGCGTCGACCGGGCCGCCGGTGCCGGGTGCCGCGAGCGTGCCGCGTGGCTCACTGCCGGCCATTCCGTGATCGCGTAATACGTCCGCCCGCCCGCCGCGTACAGGGTGATGTACCCCGCCTGATCCAGCACCAACAGGTGCGTTTCCAGCACCTCGAGACTGATTTCCGGTGACAACGGCCACACCGCGGCCTTCACCAGTTCTGCTCTCGCCGACTCCCTCCCGTGATCGTCCGCGTGCAACCGCAGCCCTATCGCCGTCAGTCGCACCTCCGGGGCCAGTTCGATCAGAACTTCGTCCGTGAAGATGTCCGGCGGCAGCATCCTTTGCCTGCTCATACCCATGCCGTGCTATCCCTCTGAATATCGTGTCGATTGCGTGTTGTAGTTGGGCCATCGTGACCGTGAAGCATTCCGTGAACCCCCGCCCTCTCGGCAGAATGTGCGTAGCGTCGAGCTCGGCAGTGAATGCCCGGTCGAAGTTCGCGCGCATTTCCTTGAGCGCCGCGCCTTCCTCCCACAGCGGGCAGTTGCGCATGAGAAGTAGAAGCTCGCCGCCGGTGGACATCAGCCCCCGAACCCGCGACATCTTCCACGCCCGCCCTACCTTCAAGACGTTCGCTTTCGGCCAGTAGACCGCGTACACCATGACGGTGTCGTGTCGTATCGGCGTTGTAGTCGTCATCGTTTTCCTTCCTTGATCGCGGTCCATGTGCCGTCGTCGTTGAGTGTGACCAGCCCGTGCACGGCGTGGTCGATGGGTTGCTCGGCCGGGGTCGAGAACTTGCTGATCTTGATTCCGCGGCCGCGAGCTATCTCAGCCATTTCGGATACCGACTCGATTTCGCCGTTGATACGGGCGTCGAGCCACACCAAGTTCGCGATGCCATCGCCGGCCTTGTACCCGCCGGACCCACGGTTCGCCCGGTGATGCGGCACCAACGTGTCCGTGTCCTGCCCGGACCATGCGCAGCGGTGACCGTCCCGCGCTGTCATCGCCTTGAGTAGCCGCTTCGGAACGGCAGTCATGCCATGCCCCGCATCCGCTCGAGCAAAAGCGACACTGCCAGCGCCGCTTGCTGCGGCACCACACCGTTGCCGAGCGCCTTCAACTGCTCGTTGCGAGAAATGCCAATCGCGGGGTCGGTGACGTGGCCGTCGGCCAGGCCCATCATCCACTCGACGAACTCGGGGGATAGCCGGTGACTGCCGTTCCTGCCGTCGGGCCGCGTCGGGCCGGGCGCTTCCCGGCCGATCAGTTCTTCCCAGCGGACGACTGCGGGCTGATACGGCCCCCAGTCGACAGGAGGCCGTAGTCGACCATTACCATCAGTGAAGTCACCACTTGCCTGCCCGGCTTCTTCCGCAGATGATTCTCCGGGGTGTTGCCCGAGTCGTTCGCCGCCGGCGTCGGCAGCGGATGCGGCTCCACCCCGATCAGTAGCACCTCCGTGTTCAGCGGCCGGGTGTTCCGCGCGAACTGCGACGGCCCCCCCGTGTTCGCCCCGTCCTGCACTGTCGGTGTCGGCAACAGAACGTCCGTCAGTGTGTAGCCGCCGTGATGCTTCGAGTCCGGGTTGCTGCGGTTCGCTGTCGCGTTCCGTGTCCCCTCGGAGTCCGTCATTACCGGTGTCGGCAGTAGGTTCTTGAACACCGTCGTAGTCAGGTCGTCGCTGCCGGATGCCGGCCGGCCGGCCCTTGCTAAGTCCGGCCCCGACGTCGCCAGTTTCGCCTCGGGGGTGGGCATCAGAACTTGCCCCTGCGTCCTGTTCTCGTTCGACCGCTCCCCGCCGAGCATGTAAATCGTTTCCGTCCCCGACGCTCCACGGCTGGCCCGCGGGGTGGGCAAGAATGAAGATTCGGTACCTACCGTGGGGAGCGCCGGCGTCGGCAGCACGTAGGCCACACCATCCCGCGTCATACCCGAGCTTGGCCAAATCGCCGAGAACGACTCCGAGTGCTCGGAGAACAGGTCTATCGTTCCATCCCAGTCCTCCCACGCCCCCCTGCCCTGATTCCAAATCGCTAACTTCTTCATCGGTAAATTCCTCCGTATCGCCCGCGGAAGCCGATAGCAGCCCGCGCACATTTTCGATTACCACGAGTGGCGGCCGCAGCGCGTCGATTGCAGCGGCGAAGTGCGACCACAGACCGGATCGCGTTCCAGCTTTCAGCCCCGCGCGCGAGCCGGCCAGCGACACGTCCTGACAGGGGAACCCGCCAGTGAGAACGTCGACGGGTTCGACGGCCGCCCAGTCGACGGTCGTGACGTCGACGTGGTTCGGGATGCCCGGGTAGCGGTGGGCGAGTATCTTCGCGGGGCCAGGAGCGAACTCCACATGCCATGCGACGCGCCCGCTACCGATGGCGGCGAGCACCCCCTCATCGAGTCCGCCGTACCCGCTGAACAGTGAGCCGATGCGTAGCCCTGCGCCGGCGGTCATATCCAGTCCCTTGAGTAGTGGCCGCAGCTGTCACACGAGTACGTGAACCACGTACTGCCCGGGTGGACTTGCTCGGTGTATTCGGCCGGGTCGCCGCAGTCCGGGCAGTCGGCGGTGATGATGTCGCGCCGCGCATGATCGGTGGTGCGCTCGTTGAGGATGTCTTTCACGGCTTCGTTCGCGTCGGCGATCGCGTAACCGACGTTGGTGTAGCCGGGTGCGCGCATAGGCGCGACGTTGGCACCCTTGATCGACCATTCCCACAGGCCGAGCGGATTGAAGTCGGGTGACCGGCGGACTTTGGCTCGTAGCCCCTTGACCTTCATGCGATGCCCTCCAAGTTGAAGGACTGTTGGGCTAGACGCTTGGCAATCACTTCGCAGTAGTGCTCGTCGAGCTCGACACCAATTGATCGACGGCCTAGCCGGCTCGCAGACACGAGAGTCGTTCCGCTCCCCGCGGTCGTGTCGGCTACGACTCCGAGCGTCTTGGCGACCAGTTCGTCCATGAGCCTGACTGGCTTTTCATGGGGATGCAGTCGGCCGTTCTTGGCCGTCGACTGGACGGGTGGAATGCTGATCACGTTGTTGGTGCGCTTCCCCTGCCAGGGGCCGGGGCCAAGTACGTACAGTTCTTGGTCGCTCGGCTTCCACGGGATCGACAGGTCGCCCATTCCGTTTGCGCCGAGCGTGTCCCAAACGAGCCGCATCTTCGTCCCCTCGGGGCGCGGAATCTTCCACGACCCGAACACGAGCGCGGGGCGATTGCCCCACAGCGCAAGCACTCCGTCACGCACACTGGTGTCCTTGTCGTTGAGGATCGACGCGGCCAGATTCTCGCGCACCCTGCCTGACTGGTAATCGACCCCATACGGCGGGTCAGTCACGAGCACGTCGGCGGCAAGCCAATCGGTGACCTCAAGGCAGTCACCGTGATAGAGCGTGACCAGATCGTCTTTGTAGTAGTAGGCGGTCACTGCACTTTCCTTTCAGGTTGGGAGCACTACGGCTCCGGGTGAACGCCGACGGGCCCGGCGCACAGTGAGTGCAACGGGCCCGACGGCGGTACTACTGGGTGGGTGTTAGTCGGTTGATTCGTCCGTGACTTCGCCCGATTGGACATCAACGAACCGCGGCCCGGTGTAGGGGATGTTGTCGCCGCGCCACAGGTGCGACGGATCTTCCTTCGAGGGATTGCCGTGCTTGTCGGGGTAGAACACCTCGCCGCGCAACGGCCACTTCGGCAGTTTCACCGTCACGTCCGGCTCAATCTCGATCGTTTCCTCGTTGAGCTTGCCGACGGCCACCTTGAACGTCACCGTCAGGGTGCCGCCCTTGCGGGTGTCGCGGACTGCCTCGATCAGGTCGTGCAACTTCTGCGACGCGTCGGTGTGCGCATCGGGAAGGTCGAGCAGCACCGCGGCGTAGTCGCGCGGTTCGGGTTTCTTCTCTGCCATGCCTATTTCCTTCTCTTGATGTTGGTCATCGGTGACCGCGAGGGCATCCCCCGAATGAGGACGATCGCGGCCACCGCGAGGATCACGAGCGCCAGCGCGATGCCGCCCCAGAGCGGGGCGAGCACCCACAGCCAGGACCATGCGATGACCCCCGTGAGCTTCAATACGATGAATGTGATGAGCAGCGCGCCGCCAAAGCCGATCCCGCTGCGTGAAGGTGCGTTGTTACTTGATGCCATCTCGTTCTCCTACTTGGTGGTGGTCTGTCGGCTTTTCTTGCGGATGGCCGCTACGACGTCGCGGTTCGCTTTCGACCGCGACGCGTCAGCGCCCAGCGCAGCGACGGCCGCCGGTGTCGTCGTCGATTTCAGTTCGGCGAACCAGTCCCGGTCGGACACGTCGAGCGCACCGTCGGGGTCCGTCACCGGCTCGGCAAATACCCGGTCGCCGACTGCGCCCTGCAGCCCCATTTCGCGCCAGAGCGCGTCGACGGTGAAGTCGGGCCATTCGCGCGGGCCGTTGAACTGCATGCTCGCCGACTTCACTCCGGCAAGGACGTAGTCGCCGCGGGTGCGCATTTCGATGACTGCGCCGACCTCGTAGGCGAGGCTCTTTTCGGCTTTCACCTGCCAGGTGCGCTCCCCGGTCGCTTGGTCACCGACGTACACCGGCGTTTCCTCGAACCGGGCGGTGATGATCGACGGGCCGCGGTGTCGGCGCAGCGCGGCGAGCAGCGCCCGCCACTCGGCCCGCGCGGCGTCCCACAGTTCCTTGTCGTTGTCAGCGTCACGGCCGCGAGCCACCTTCGCCCGCTGCACCCCTGCAGTCAGCGACTCCCACACGGGGGTGCCGGAATCTATGACGATCAGGTTCACACCGTGCTCGGGGTCGGGCAGGTCGGCTATCTCATTGACCTTCTCCGTCAGGCCGTGCACGGTGCCGTTGTGGTGCACGGTTTCGACGGCCGACCCGGGGATGCTGCCGTAGTCGTCGGGGTCCAACTCGCCGAACCCCAGCCACAGGGTGCGGGCGATGAGCGGCGACGCGGACGCCTCCACACAGGTGAACGTCTTGCCCGTCGAGTGCATCCCGGCGAGCAGAATGATCGGCCACGACGGGACTCCGGACAGGTGGCGCGTGTTGAGCGTCAACCTACTTTCACCTTCGTCGGGCGGTGCACGCGCGTCCACCCGGCGGGCTTCACGCATTCTTCGTACGCCTCCGGGTACTTCGCCTCGAGCAGCAGGTAGTTCGTGCCACGCGACGTTTTCTGCCCGCGCAGCGTGTGGATAATCTCGCCACTGAGCGGATCGCGTAGCTCCGTGGCATTCCCCATGAAATCGACGATGTCGAATTTCAGCTGATCCATTTCCTTCTTGCCGACACGGCGGTCGTCGCCGTTCACCCGGAACAGGCCGACCGTGTCGAGGATGTCGTCGGACGCGTCGAGCGCCGGCAGTGCCGAGTCGCCCGGGTACACCTTCCACAGGTCGTCGTTCAGGGTCAGGGGCGGGGGAGTGCGGGCGATGACGTTGTAGTTCCAAAAGTCACCGATCAGACCGACCAAATACTTCTGGATGTATTCTTCGTCGCGCTCCACCCGGATGACTTCGACGCGACCCTTGCCGAGCCACGCGGCGATGTAGCCGAACGGCGCGCCCTTGATCGCAATTTGCTGCAGCACCTGCACGAGGTACTTCGGCGGCACTACGAATGTGCCGTACGCGTCCGGTTCGTCCTCACTGCCACCGCGCCACTCAGCGGCGATGAAATCGTTGATGCTCTTGAGCTCGAGCGGAACCCGGATGCCCTCGGGCGTGATTATCTCGCGGTCGAGGGTGCCGATCAGCCACGGCCACTTGATCGACTGCAGCAGCCCCTCGGCCGCCACAATCTGCCCCAAGTAGCCGTAGCGTTCCGGGTGACTCTCCATGAACGACACGATCAACGGCTCGGCCAGGTGCCCGAACTCCATGATGTCCGTCGTGATGTCCTCGACCTTGTCGGAGACTTTCGCGTCGTAGATCGACCGGGGCGTGCCCCATGCCGAGTCGCCCAGAATGGCCGCCGACTCCGACGCTCCGATGCCATGCGAGTTGCGCAGCTGCAGCCACTCATCCGTGTTCGACTCACTGAGCAGTATTCGGTAGGGGAGTAGTCCGAACGAATCGCTCACCGCGATCGTCACGCGTCCACCCCGTAACGCCGGGACACTGCACTCACTGCATTCGGTGCCGAATAGCCCGACAGCCTCTCGGTCCTGATGGCCTGCAGCACTTCTCGCGCCACCTCGAACCCGGGGCGCGACACGACCTTGAACTTCTTGATCTTGGACGCGGGGACTTCGAAGCCCCAGCTGCCCCAGCTGCCACTGTCGTCGAGCACGAGCAGGTGGTCGCCGCCCACCTCGTTCGACCAGCGAATAACACTGCCGGCCGACGTCGGCAGCACTACGACGGGCCGATTCACCTCGAATGAGTCCCCGAACTTGCGACGGAAACTGTGCGTGGCAGAACGGAACACCCACCCTTCCTCTCCCCAACTCACGTTGTCGAGGTGGAAGATGTGCACCTCCTGCCCGTCGGTGATCCGGATGAGGTCGCCGAGATTCACTGCCGACTTGTCTGTCTCAGTGACCCACTCTGTTTCGGGTCCGTTGGTGTCTGCCATGATGTTGCCTCCTGTGTAGTAGTTCTGCACCTGCAAGTCGTAGTGACTGAATACTCGCCCGGGTGACCGGACGAACTGGCTGGGTATTGACTGGCCTCCGAATGCGTGGTGAATGATCACTCCTTCACTGCGCCTTCTTCGATGACGATGACGTTGCCGCCGCCGTCGCCGTCGGTCACCTTCGTCATCCACACCTGAATGTCGTGCTTGTCGGCCATCGCGGCGATGTGCGCGAGCCCTTCGGAGTCGAGCGATTCGCCCTCGTCGATGCGAATGACGCGCAGTTCCGGCTCGAGGGCCCGTGCGACGGCGAACCCGACGACACGCTTCTCGGCACCGGATGCCTGTGCCAACGGGTGACCGTTGTAGGTGACACCCGCGTCGCTGAACGACAGTTCTTCCAGCGGGAAGTTCGCGCTGGCAAGTCCGAGCCGGCGCACCTCGGCGATCTTGTCGAGGGCGTCGTCGTAGCCGGCGACGTCGGCGGTCATGCCGACCACCTTCATGTTGACTTCCGCCAGGGCTGCCCCGTCGCGCACGTTCTGGTTGACTTCGTCGACGCTGGCGAGCCGCGCCTTCACGTCCGTGTCGTCCTTCTCGTGCGTGACGGCGAATCGCTCCTGCAGGGCGTCGAGTGCTTCGTTGGCTATTCCCTGCGTTCGCACGGCTATCGCCAGCACAGTCTCCGCTCGGACGACTGCGGCGTCGGCGAGTTCGACGACTTCTTCTGCAGACGTGACTTCGGCGTCCAATTTCTGTACGCCGTCATTGTGTCCAGTAATTTCGGCGAGCTCGGCGAGCAAGTCGGCGATCGCGACGGGGGACTCGGGGGTGCCGTCGGGCGGGACCGGCATTCCCTTGATCTGCGCCTCGAGCGTCTTGACGTCCCGCTTCGACACCTTGCGGGCCTCGAACTGCGTGACGCGCTTCGCCTCCAACGCGACCGGGTCGAACCCCAGCGTTTCGCCGAGCATTTCCACGAGCGTCGTCACCTGCTGCGCCGGCTGCTGCCGGATGAATGCCATCGGGTCCATCGACATCTTGCCGACCAGGCCGTCGAGCAACCCCTGCGGGCTGCCGTACGCTGCGCCACGCGGCGACTCCACCGTCAGGGTGATCTTCCCGTTCGTGTACCAGCGGCGAGTGACGATGTATTCGGCGACCCCGTCGGTGCCGAGCGTCAACGTGACCGACGCTTGCGTTTCGCCGGTGCGCACGACTTCCGACGTGACCTTCTTCGCACCGAACGCGTCGAGCGCCGCCCAGATTGCGTCGAGGACCGTCGTTTTCCCCTGCTTGTTCTTGCCCGTGAGCATGATGACGTTGCCCTCCGGGGTGATACTCACGGCCGTCAACCGCTTGAAATTCTCCGCACGGAGCTCGATGATCTTCATGTGTCATTCCTTGGTGTGTGAGTGCCCTGCCGGCAAAAGAGCGCGGTCGCGCACCCCAAACCGATCAGGACGAGGATTACTGAGAGAAGCCACACGCCGTCATGCGCGGGTGGCCGGGTGAGGGCGTGAACGCTGAGGCCGACACCGACTGTGGTGACGACGGCGATGACTGCCCTGAGGATGTGAGCCATTCAGCCCTCCATTCGTTCGTTGTTCGAGTAGTCGCAGCGGGGGCAGTCCCAGCCGGACAGGTTTATCTCCGGGTCGAAGTGAACCTCGACCGCCCCGCCCCAATCGCACCGTGAGCACGTCACTGCGACATCGCCGGCGTAAGCGCGCTGCCCGGATGACTTCGTCACCGTGCGACGAGAATCAGCACGAGAGCGACGCCCGACAGAACCATGACGGTCCATGCCGACGCCGACCTGGATGCCTTGTAGGTATTCGCGGCATCGCTGCGAGCCTTCACTTCCGCGACGATCGCGGCGAGCCACGTACGTTTCATCGCGGCGTGTACTTCCAGACGATCGACGGGCTGCCGTTCGCCGACGCCCGCTTCACTTCGCTGTTCTCGACGCGGCCGGCCTTGCGCAACTCACTGCGCCGCGACCGTACCGACTGCTCGGTGACATCCCGATACTTGCTCGGCATGAGGTCGCGCAGCTTCACGTATTTTGCGTGCAGTTCGCTATCCGTCATCGGCCCCGACGTTTTCAGGATGGCCTCGAGATTGTCCTGCAGCACCTCAGTGCGTGACTGCGTCTGCTGCGCGGCGGCGTCCCAACTGGTCATCGGGTCGTCCGAACGCACCTTGCCTTCGTACTCAACTTCTTCTGTCGGGCCAACTGCTCCCGTAGTTTCATCTGTCATACTGTCCTCGCTGTGTTTGTCATAAATCACGGCAGTGGCCCCCAGCGGATTCGCTGGGGGCCTTCTTGCATTTCGTGCCGCCATTCACCGTGAACGGGTCATGACGTTCTCTGGTTGGTTGCCGAGTCTTAGTCGGGCCAACTCCGGGCGAGCCTGTGCATGGCTGCCCCCTCACTGCGGTGTAAATGCAGGAGGTGCCCCCTAAGTGCCGGGGCGTCGCTGTTTAGTTCTCAATGTTCGAGCGCCCCCTTCCGGGTGGACCGGGGCAATGCTTTGTGACGCGCCAATCGCCGCCTCGTGGGGGCGGATGCCGGCCGTTAGTCGGTGCGACTGTGCCAGGGTGGGCCTGACGTTTGCCGGGGTGGGCCCGGCCGTGCAGTGTGGAGCTACTTCGCGATCTTCTTGATGCTCTGCGGTGTGTCTTTGAGGCTGTCGGTCCAACGCTCAAGTTCCTTGTGCGTGTACGTCGGCTTGGAGTTGAAGTACGACTTGGTCAGTTCGCCGCGCTGGTGCGCGAGGGCGAGGGTGTCGAGCGACTGCGATGTCATTTCGGCGGCCTCGGGGAGCGAGTACGCGATCTTGACTGCCACTACGCGGCCGCCGTCGCCGACTGGACGGTGAGGCTGAACATCTTGTCCATCGCCGTGTGCGGGAACGCGAAAAGCACGCGGGCCATGAACTGATTCGACGGGGCGATCTTGCCGGCAGTCACGCGGTAGAGCGTGACGGTGTCGACGCCGATCGTCCGGGCGAGTGCTGCGTTGGATTCGATTCCGTTGGCCAGGCGCAGTTTCTCGAGAAGGTCTTTGTTCAGCGTCATGGACACCTTGGGGGCCATGATTACTGCTGTGTCGGTGGGTTGCATGTATGAAAGTCAACCACACAATTTCAGCAATGTCGGCCAATCGACACAAGTGCAATCCCCCCTTGGGGGGACATCCGCGTAAACACGCGGCGAAGTCTCTGAAAGTCGTTGCACAAGTGCAATTGCATCGGTGTACGATACATACATGCCCGTAATAAATTCATGGAGTCGCTACATCGCATCGACGTGCGGCACCGACCTCAATACAACGATCGCCCGCAAGGTCGGTGTTGACCCGGTCACGATCAGCAGATGGCGCACCGGCTCCCACTCGCCCAAACCACACCAGGTCGTCGACTACGCCCGCGCCTACGAACAGAGCCCTATCAGTGCACTCATCGCTGCCGAATACCTCACAGAAGATGAGGCCGGCCTGCCGATCACCGTGCAAGTCAAGACGCTCTCCGACTACCCGAGCGTAGAACTCGCCCGCGAACTCGCCGCCCGTCTCGATGTCGAGCACACCGGACGCAGCACTTCCGGCTTATTCCCGACCACGACCGCCTTGGGGGATGGCGCGCCGCACCTTTCCATGAGCTAAGGCACTAGATCCGTTTTCTGATTCATAGGGGTACTACCAGCAATGCGCTTTCTGCAATCAATATCCACAGCAATGCACATCACCGTCGAATTTGGCCTGCTCCCGGGAGGGGAAGCGGGTCGCTACATCGACGACGGCCAGCGCATCATCATCCGCAGCGGGATGTCATACGCAGACACCTACCGGGTCTTTGCGCGCGCCCTCGGCCACGCCCACTACCGCGACACTACGATCACGCCTGAGAACACGGCGCGAGCTCAAGAGCTCGCCTGCCGGCTGATGATCTGTCAGACCTTGTGTGCGGCCGGGCTCCCGTACCGACCCCCGCTCGCCGCGTAGCCGGACGCACAAAAAGACCCCCACCGAGTAGTCGGTGGGGGTCTTTTGCGTTTCAGGACTCGAGCGCGCGCAGCGGGTCGTCCTCGTGGTCGAGCGCGGGTGGCTCGAGGCCGGCCATCGCCGCGATTCCTGGCCGCTTGCTCAGTGCGCCGCCGAGCGCCCCCATCGCCTCGACGAGTAGTGTCTGCGATCGTGCGCGGTAGCCGCGGGTGACGCTGAGTGAGCTTTGGCCGACGATGTCTTGGATGACTGTTTCGGCGATCCCCAGGTCGTAGAGAATCGTCACGGCCGTGTGCCGGGCGTCGTGCAGCCGGATTTGGGGAGCGCCGGCGGCGTCGAGTACCGCGTGCCATGCCTTGTTGTCTCGCGAGGGGTCGATCGGTGACCCGTCGAGCGGGAGTATTCGCCGTCCGGAGTGGCGGCCGCCGACTGCGTACTTCTCATCCGACGTCCACACGAGTCCGTGCGGGTTCGGCTCCCGTAGTGCTGCAGCGATGCGCCGTTCCATGATCGAGCGCAACGGTTCGACCATTGGCACTACGCGCCATCCGGCGTTCGACTTCGGCCGCGACCAATACAGCCCGCCGGTGATGTATCTGTGCTCCCAGTCCGCCGGCGCGTCGAGCACGCGTGTCTTGCAGTCGGTGCCGCGCTTCCGACCGCACGCATACAGCGGGTACTCGCCTTCTTCTGCTTCGCCGACGGGGTCGCAGCCGGGGCCGTGCCGCCACGCGATGCGCTGCAGCTGCCACGACATATCAATGACGTTCTTCACGAAGTCGACGCGCTCAATCTCAAGGCCGATGCACTCGCCCTGCCGGAACCCGGTGAGCAGAGCGAACGCCCAGCGGGAGCCGAGCCGAGAGTTGGCGACCGACTCGATGACGTCGATCGCCTGATCGGCCGTGAGCACCTTCACCTCGGGGACCGCGCGGCGCGGCGGGTCGACGAGCATGGCCACGTTGCGCAGCACCCGCCCGTCGCGCAGCGCATCCTTCAACGCCTTCGCCAGCACCCGGTACGTGTGGTGCGCGGTAGTCGGCGACAGCCCGCGCGACTTCACGATCATCGCCTCGAGCTTGCGCACGTCCGCCTGCGTCAGCGCGGTGAGCTTGACCTTCCCCATCGACGCGTTGATATACATGATGTTCGTCCGGTAGCCGGCCTTCGCCTTCGGCCGCACCTGGCAGATGTTCTCGATCCAGTAGTCCATCCACTGCTTGACCGTTTCGCCGCTGGTCGGCAGTCCGCCGTGCACGAGCAAGTCCGACTTCGCCTTGTTCATTTTCTTCATCGCCGTCTTGTGATCCATCGAGCGAACCTTCAACGGCGATACCCGCTTGCCGGTGATCGGGTCCGGCGGTAGTTCCACCGTCCCGACCCACATGCCCTTCTTCGGGCCCGACTTCAACTGCGTCAGACCACCCTCGCCCCGCGCCCGACGGGTGGCCTTCTGTGCCCGCGGCTTGGCCGCGACTGCCTCGGTCATTTCTCGTTCCTTCCGCGTAGCGTCCGCAATTCTTCACTGGCACTCTCGATAACCTGCACGGCATCCCCGTGCCCCACGAACCACCCGTATTCCTCCTGCGTGTCCAGCCGATACCGGCTTTCGACGTCGAGCTCGGCGAGGACGATCGCCCGAATGTCGACTACGTCGGCCGACGAGTGCAGCGCGAGCGCGAGTGCGCCCGGCGTTGCCGGCAGGTGCGCCCCCGGATCGCGAAACGGCAGGGCAGGGGTCGGCGGCTTCGGCGGCCGGGGCGCGCCCCAGGTGACGACGCCGTTGCTGTGCTGCCCGGAATGTCCCGGCCGGTCGGACTTGTACTGGCACGCACACACGACTATGACACCGCCGGTGTGGACCGTGTACGCCGCGCACCGAACCAGCGGCAGGTGCGCGCGGGATGCGCTCATCATCAGCGCGCGGCGAGGTCGGCGTCGCGGCGCGCGAGCGACACGATGTGCTTGAGCAGCGCCGCCGGCGTGGCGCAGTCGAGGGCGTAGCCGTCCTCGAGCCGGTCGGCGAACACCCGCAGTGCCTCAGCCTTGGACGCATTCGCGACGTCCACCTTTGAGACACCGCCGTAGACCGAGATATACAGGTCAGTGGCCGCAGAGAGTGCCTGTGCCGTCGCGAGTGACGGCCGCATGTGGAAGTGGGAGTGCGCGGCCTCGACGACGCGAATGAGCGCCCAGTCGGCTTCTACGGCGTCGAGGGGGTTGATGTTTTCGGCTGATGTCGGGGTGTCCATGATGCGCTCCTAGGTGTCCACTAAGGTGTCCACTACGCCACAAGCCCGTACGGGTTCGTAGCACTACTGTGGGGGGCCGTAGTTCCGCGGGATTCCGCGGAATTACAGTGATGTTGTGGAATAACACTCACACTACCAGCCGACTCATAACCCGTCAATACATACCCTCACTTCCGCGCTATAACTGGGATCGGGGGAGTAGGTGTCCACTAAGGTGTCCACTAACTCAATATTCCACCGCACGGGGCGGTAGCTCAGCTGGTTAGAGCACTCGGCTCATAACCGATCGGTCCCGGGTTCAAGTCCCGGCCGCCCCACTCTTTAACGACAAAACGACCCCGACACCTCCTGGGAGATGTCGGGGTCGCTCCATGCACTTAGCGGTGATGAGACTGTATCGTAGTCCCGCCGCCGGCGAGCTAACTGGGTCAGTTAGACGGGGACAATTTGCCGACTAAGCGCCACGCCGTATGATCTCATCATGGGAATCCTTCGGAACGTGTACGCGTGGGTAGTGGCTAAGATCTGGTCAGCCGATCTAGACATCCCCTGCCCCCATCAGCCAGTCGGGCCATGCAATGAATGCTTCGCGCTAGACACCGCTGACCGGTTCGCCTAGAGGGCCAACCGCAGCGAGTCGTAATATGCGGTTACAGAATCGGTCCAGAGCACGCGCCCGACTGGGTCCTTCGGGTGCACTCCATCGCTATCCATAAGCGCGGGCACGTTTGCTTGCTGAGCGAATCGCTCGGTGACGGCGATATATCCCCAACCGCGGCGGCGTGCGAGGGTGCGGGCTGCGACCATCCGTGCGGCGTGTTCAGCGATGCCCATTGCCGGGGAAACGCGGGGGTTCTGCGAGGACAGTACGATCCCCGCGTCCGGGTGCAGGGCCAGCACGGCATCGACCAACTCGACCAGCTTTGCGGTGAACACGGCGGGGGTGTCGGTGCCCTGGTTGTGGCTGTGGCTGATGATTACCACGTCCGGTGCGACGGGGAGAATGCCGGGCAGCCGCGCCAGTGACGTTGCTATCGGCGTTCCGGGTACGGAGCCGTTGTAGCTGGCGACCTGAGTGAGCGAGGCCCCGCCGATAAGTTCGACCTGATAGTCAGCAACGCTGCCGCCGACGACGTTGAACCCAACGCCAGTGCCGGGGTTCGCGGCGGTCATCGCCGTAACGTCGCCAGCGAGCAGCGTGCCGGAGAGGGCCACGCCATTGACGAGCGCCGACACGGCTGTCCCGTTTACAGTAATGGAGGCGGCGAACGTTGCCCCGCCCGGCGCGAACGGGTTGACGGTGCCAGTTGCTACGGTGCCGAACGCCCCGGCGATCTTCTTGGTGATCGTCCATGTGATCGACGCGCCGAACGTAATGAAGATTGCGACAAAGTTGGAGGCGTCCTTGTACTGGCCGTAGAGACGAATTGACGTATTTGACTGGACCTCGCTAAAGGTGAAGTTACAGGAGGCCCGCGCGGCCCCAGCCCCGGCGTAGGAGAAGAACGAGGCTAGCGCAGTGCCAGTGAAGGCGAGCTTGGTTCCGTCGAGCGTGTAATGTCCGTCAGCGCCAGCATCCCCGAACCACGCCCCGCCGACGTCAGGGAGCGACCCGATGACAACGCCCGTTCGCGTGAAGGTGTCCCTGAACGTGAGCGCTACGCCAGTCTGCACGGTGACGGGGGAGCCGTAACTGGTGGCCCCGTCATTCCATACGCGGTCCACGAGGGTGGAGGCGGGGTACGCGACGCCTAGCGCGGCGAGCGACAGACGCACCCATTCGTTCGCGTCGTTTCCGGTTGAGTCTCCAAGCACTGCGACCACTGCGGTCGGGGCCTTCATCTCCATCTTGGCTATGAAAGAGTCAGCACCCCCGCCGCCCTGTCGCTCGGCAGAAACTTTTGTGTCAATCGTGGTGGACTGACGCGCTTGATCAGCAACGAGCGCGTCGTCAATCGCCAGGCCCTCCCGTGTCCGGTCGACTACGAGTGCGGCGTCAATCGCGGCAGCTTGCTCCCCTTTCATGGTCGTGTCGTACGCGCCCAAAGATGTCTCGGTGATCAAGCGCCCGTCGGGTGACTGTGTCATGTTTTTCCTCTAATCGAGTAGTGGTGGACACCGTGGGTGCCAATGAGAATTTGGGGTACGCGAATGGCCGCCGGTGGTAGCCGGCGGCCATGTGTCGTGCTGAACTAACTGGGTCAGAGTGACGGGGTAACGCTTAGGCGAAGTTTCCAAATTTCGACTCGCCGAACCAGACGTGGCTAAACTGCGCCGTCGTCTGTACCCCCGTTGCGCCCGTCAGAACCAACGTCGGAGAGATGAACCGCCGTCCGGCGGGCACGGTGAATGTGCTTGTGAGTAGCTGCCATGTGTTGCCGTGGCCGGTGGCGATGTATCCGGTGTTTCCGTCGTATCCTGACACCGCGCCCGAGTAATCGACAGAGCGCCCTAGGCGAGCATTGATAGCTACCCCAGTGCCGAGAGTGCCCGCCGAGAGTCGGGCGCGGACACCTAGCGTGTACTCCTTGCCGGGGACTACGGGCAGTAGCTGTTTGAAACTTGCCGTAGCGCCCGCCGTTCCATCCACGGTAATTTCTCCCACAAACTCGCCGGGTATGCCGTTACCAACGTTGCCGGGGACTACGGCGGTAGTCGTTCCAGCGTTCCCGCTTGTGCGCCATGCGCCGAGATTCCCACTCTCGTAGTTGGCATTTGCCAGCAGGTTTCCAGCCGGGAACGCTTCGGCCGCCGTGATACAGGGGAGTCCTAGCGCCTGTGCGGTGTCCATCCACTCGGTCACTTGCAGCATGGTCGCGTCAGGGTCGGTCCCGATAATGCCGTCAGGGTTGTGCGAGTACAGGCTGTAGATAACTGGGTGGGCTGCGGCGTATCGAATTTCTGACATTACCGTTTGGTGTGCTGCTTCGTTGCCGGGGTATCGAGGAATCAGAAAAGCGCCGTCGCGGTCTTCGACTGGTGTTCGCCCGGTTTCGTTCGTGTCCAGAACGCGGTCATATCTCCCGAGCAACTCTTTATCCGTGGTGGCGTTGCGTCCGTCTGGTGATCCGAAGGGATAGACGTAGGTGGTGATTTTCTCCCCGATTAGCGCTTCGAGAATGGATACCGACGCATATTCTGCCTCGCGCTGTGCGACCGTCAGTGTGGGGTGTTTTCCGTGCGTTTTGGAATGGTGCGCTATTTCGTGCCCGAGGGCGTGAATCGCTACAACGTCGCTAGACGTGATCTTGCTTGGCTGGTCGATCCAGTCAGTTGTTACACAAAATGTGTGTTTTTGTCCGCGTGAGGCTGCGGCTTGCGCTATGCCTAACCAGTTCGTGTATCCGTCGTCCCAGGTGACGACGAGCGCGCCCGCCGCTCTGGGAATCGGCGCGACACCGTAGCCGGGGCGCACAAACGTGGTGGATAGACGCGCTTCTACGCGCGGGGGGAACCGGCTTTCCTCATCAACCCCGACAACTTTGTAATTCATGGTAGTGCTCCAATCAGAGGTAATTCAGTAACAAGGGAAACCCGGCAAACTGGTGCAGGGTGACGGGGCTAGGCGACTCGCGTGGCGGACAGGTCGGAAACGCTCACGACTCCCGACGCGATACCGCGAAACCCTGCGCGAATTTCCACCGCCACAACAGGTGAGCCCGCGTTTGTTGCGGGTATCGTCATTCTCGCCGTAGAGATCACCACGTCACCGGACGTCGGGTGCTGAACCGGGACACGAGCGAAGCTGCCCGCCACTTCGCCCCATTTGTATTCGAACGCCGAGTTATCCTCGCATCGAAAGGCGAGCATCAGCAACGGCCCCAAGTTGCACACGACATTGAGGGCGACAGCGCTGGACCAGCGTATGCGGGCGGTCACCTGCACAATTTCGCCCACAGCCCAACGCCCGCCAGCGAGGGGTTCCGCGCACTGGATGCCCAGGTTGCCGGATGAGGTTACCCCCGAGTAGGTGAGAACCGCTTTGGTCGTCGGCGTGTCATCGTCGGGGGCAAATGCCGAGGATACACCCGTGCCCAAGGTGCTCCACCCGGTGCCACTCGTCAATTGCGGGTTAGCAATAATGCAGGCGGGGTCGTCGGGTGACGTTGTTCGGTGTGACGTGGAGGAAATCAGTCTGCGCACAGCATCGGCAGACACTTTACCGACGCGCGCTGCTGCCATCGCGGTGTAATGCACAGTGTCAACGGTCAGCCCCACCACGGGGGTCACGGTCCCATTTGACAGGGCGCGCCACGCATCAGCGACGACGACATTGGGGCGAGTGTTGGGCAGGTTCCTAATCCACGTATTCACCTCGAATAGCGCCGACTTTTCGCCTAGCGTTTCGTGCCCGGAGTTCGGTGGACCGGTCTGAATGAGCACCCGACGACCCGCGAGCTTGTCGAGGATTGCGGTGATGTTGGCGATTGTCTCGGATGCGGCGTGCCCGGTGCTCGTGTCGTTTGTCGGCCCACCAATGAACACCCAGTCAGACGCATAAGCGAGCACGTCGGCGTCAACGCGGGCGAGCATCTGCGCGGTCGTGTTGCCGCCGACACCAGCCATTTTCACGGCGGTAAGCTCGTTGCCGAGATAGGCGTTGCACCAGTGGAACCAGCCACGCCCGGAAATACCATCGGTGCCGGGGTCAAGGTCGCTTAGCTTGCCGTCGTTGAGTGCTTCGAGTGATGTGCCGAACACCACGACGGTGTTCATGGGCACACGGCTCGACGCGCCTATTGCAGCCAGCTCGCGGGCGCGGTCAGCGACAAGCTTCCCGTCAATGGTGGTGGATAGACGCGTTTCTACACGGTCGGGAAACAGACTGTTTTCGTCGATGCCTACAGGCTTGAACGTTGGCAAGGTCATGCTCCGATCAGGTAAGTGCCGGGGTCGGCGAGGTCTTCGGCAATCAATCCTCCATGCGTGAAGGTGCCGGGGTCATCCGGGTCGGGGGCGAAAAGCGTGGTCGAGATTGCCGCACCAATCGTGGTGGACAGTCCGCCCTGCAGCGTGGTGTCGTAGTCGGATAAAGCTGTCTCGGTGACGATGCGAACGTCTGGTGATTGTGCCATTTCGGTGCCTTAAATCGTGACGTAGGGGACACCGTCGGTGTCAACGAGAATTGGGCGGGCGTCCTGGTAGGCGAGCCCGTTCGAGTAGTACGGCACCCCGTCGGTGTCGATGCCGATACCGACCTGATCTAGACGCACGTACGACGTCGACAATGTGTACGCGACGTCGCGAGCGGCCTCCGCTTCGGCGACGGCCGCGAGCGCCTGACTGACGGCGTCCTGCCACGCGACTACCGCCTCGCCCGGCGACGGCGGCACCGAAACGTCCTGGGACAAGTCGACGCTGCCGCCCGTCGGGGCGATCATCGAGAACTCGACCTTGGGGAAGTCCGGGCCGACTACGGCGACGGTGTACGTCCACCCGGTAGGCGACACGTTCGGGTCGTTCGACGCGGGAATGCTCACGCCCACGAGCGAGTCGCTGCCGATGATTCTGCCGGACGCGTCGGTGTAGCAGATAATCGGCTTGATCGCGATGACGCGCTCCGACCCGGCCGTCGTGTTGCGCACGATGGACGACGGGCGCAGCGACGTGGTGAACGTGACAGTCAGGCCGGCGAGCGGTTCGCTGACGTTTTCACTGCCGTCGGCGGTGCTGTTGATGCCGGCAGTCGTGAAGGTGCCGGTTACTTTGCAGTAGCCGATCGCGGATGGCAGAGCCATGTGTAGTCCTAACTTGTCGTTGGTTCGTGGCTATTTGGAGGCTTTGCCGGTAGCCTGCGCAGCTGCGGCTACACCCGTTGGCTTCCACAGCCCGTAGTGCAGAGCGACCGCCACGGCGAACGTGCCCACACCCTGAACGAGAGCGGCGAACAGGTCGAACGGGATGCCGGCCTGCAGCGCCGCGAGCAGCTGCGAGGCTAGGCCCGCGACGAGTGCGATGCTCGCCAGAAAGATTGCCTTGCGCGCCGCACTGGTTTCCGTCTTGGTGACCAGCCCCACCAGAATCGGCAGGATGGTCGCCACGAGCAGCGAGAGCAGCAGGGGGATGTCGGCAGAGAAAGTGATCATGAATTAGTCCTCATATTTCGGTCGAGGCGGGATGGTGCTCTGATCAACGCATGGGGCGAGAACCAGCTTTCGGTGCAGGGTTGCGGCGTAGGCGTCTGCTACGGCGCGCTTCCGGTCGGCGCGGTCGGC
>Ga0314774_1000858_pt1 | contig 21452 bp, 21 predicted proteins | sample MetaGCBIA2018_FD_204515 | JGI IMG/M metagenome (GOLD analysis project Ga0314774, IMG submission 204515) | Cryopeg brine microbial communities from Beaufort Sea near Barrow, Alaska, United States - CBIA 2018 | ecosystem: Environmental > Aquatic > Marine > Coastal | place: USA: Alaska | collected...
AACACAAAAAGAAATAGTCTTTGAACAAAACTTATTTTCCGGATAATTATTAATTTTACATCGGAAACACTGGGATATAGCTACGTTTTTGTTAAAATCTCAAAAACTTTCGGATGCTAGTGAAATTGTTTATATGTTTATTTGTTGAAGCGTTTTATCATATAATTGTCTAGGATTAGCTATAAGATTTAGGCTGTAAGCTTTTTTTGAACTTTAGACTTTAAATTTTAGACTTTAAGCTTTTGCTTTCAATCATTAAATTTGTAAATAGCTCCATAAATAAAAGTAATATAGGTAAAGTGGTTATGGTGAATTATTTGTTTACTTTTGTACCATAAAAGAGAAATTAATAATTAAAAAAATAGATTATGGCAATTGAAGTAACAGATGCAACTTTTGACGAATTGGTATTAAAATCGGACAAACCGGTTATGGTTGATTTTTGGGCAGCTTGGTGTGGACCCTGTAGAATGGTGGCACCAATTATGGATCAATTAACTACAGAATATGAAGGAAAAGCAGTTATCACTAAAATAGACGTGGATGCAAATCAAAAATATGCTGCAGAATATGGTGTAAGAAATATTCCTACTGTATTGGTATTTAAAAATGGTGAAGTTGTTGAAAAACAAGTGGGTGTTGCCCCAAAAGCAACGTATGCTCAAAAAATTGACGCACATTTATAGGTGTTAATTTTAAGACAATAAATAGAAAAGGCTCGACAATTTGTCGGGCCTTTTCTATTTATATACTATATTTACAAGAATCAAACTTGTGACGATGACTGGTATTTCATTAGAAAATATTTCCGAATTTCAACACCTTGAATTGTTGGCCAATCAAGTGGTGGAAGGATTTATTACCGGTATGCACAAGAGCCCGTTTCATGGTTTCTCAGTTGAATTTGCAGAGCATATAAATTACAACCAAGGCGAAAGTACGCGCCATATAGATTGGAAACTTTATGCAAAAACCAAAAAGTTGTTTGTAAAACGCTATGAGGAAGAAACCAATTTGCGATGTCATTTAATTATAGACAATTCTGCCTCCATGCACTTTCCGATAGTGAAAAATCCTTCTATGGACAATTTGACTAAAATTGCTTTTTCGGCAATTGCCTCTGCAGCCTTAATGGAATTGTTAAAGCGTCAGAGAGATGCTGTTGGACTTAGTATTTACAGCGATATCAATGAGTATTATGCTCCTGCAAAAGGAAGCGAGCGTCACAGAAGGATGGTGATGGCGCATTTGGAAGATCTGTTGAAGCAACCATCCAAAAAAACGACGGAAACTTATAATTTTTTGCACGAAATAGCTGAAAAAATAAACAGAAGGTCACTTATTTTTTTATTTACGGATATGTTTCAGACCAACAGAAGCGAAAAGGAATTGTTTGAAGCTTTACGTCATTTAAAACACAACAAACATGAGGTTGTTTTGTTTCACACCTTCGACGGAAAGCTGGAACTGGATTTTGATTTTGGAGATAAACCCAAGAAATTTGTTGATGTTGAAACCGGAGAACAACTGAATTTATACGCGTCATCAGTGAAAAAAAACTACAAAACGGCTATGGAAACGTATTTCAATGATTTGAAGATGAAGTGTATGCAGTACAAAATAGACTATGTGCCCGTGGACATCAATAAAGGGTTTAATCAGGTTCTAACATCCTATCTTATAGGCAGAAAAAGATTTTTGTAATATTTATTGGAAAAACCTTTGCTAATACAAAAAACGCGGTTATATTTGCACCCGCTAAGAGCAACGGTTTGGTAGTTCAGCTGGTTAGAATGCCTGCCTGTCACGCAGGAGGTCGCGGGTTCGAGTCCCGTCCAGACCGCAAAAAGCATCTCAATTGAGATGCTTTTTTTATGTCTTTTTGTTTCAAAGCTCTTTGTTTACTGGTACTTCAAGCGTTTTATTATAAAATGAGATAAAGTAAGATAAAGAAGAATAAAGTAATTTGCGGTACAGATTGCGGTACAAATCAAATATTTTTATTACTTTTAAGTATTCAAAAATTGCATTTTATGGCTTCACAAAAATTCTTTTTAAGAAACAAAACTACCAAAGAAGATACCACTATTAGTTTAAAGGCTTATCTGCCGAATAGAAAAGAATTAGTTTATTCTACAGGCTTGAAAATTTCTCCTAAAAATTGGGATGATCAAAATCAGAAAGTCAGAAATAAAGTTGAAGTTTCAAACGTAAAGGATATAATAAATAATAAGTTGACAAAAATTAAGTCATTCTTGGAAGAAACTGTTGCAAAACTTCAAATATCCGATAGATTAACAAAAGATAATTTGAAATATGAGCTAGATGTTTATTTTAATAAAATAGCCGTTCAGAAGAAAGTAGAAACTTTTTATGAGTATGTTGATGTTTTGATTGAAAATTCAAAGAAAAGAGTCACCAAAGTAACTTGGCAAACATACTCAAGAACTTTGGAGTTGATAAAGGATTTTGAAAAGAGTGAAAATTATAAAATAGATTTTAAATCTATTAATATAGACTTCTACTTTTCATTTGTTGAGTATTTAGAAGATGTTGAAGAAATGTCCCCCAACACCATTGGGAAACAAATAAAGAACGTTAAAATGTTTATGAATAGTGCCAATGAAGATGGAATTACCAGTTTATCTGGGCATAAGCACAAGCATTTTAAAGTTTTAAAGGTAGATAGTTTTCAAATCTATTTGAATGAAGCAGAGTTATTGGAATTATCCAAATTAAAATATGAATTAGATAGCGTAGAGGACAGAGTCAGGGATTTGTTTTTAATAGGTGCTTATACTGGTCAACGAGTTTCGGATTGGAGAAAATTAAATGAAAACAATATTGTTGTTTATGATGGTGTTTCCTGTTTTAAATTAAGGCAAACTAAAACTAATAATGAAGTAATAATCCCATTCCATCCTGTAATACAAACCATATTCAATAAGCGTAAAGGGAAAGCGCCAAAGTTTGTGAATGATCAGGATGTAAATTTGAAAATAAAGAAAATTGCGGAGAAAGCAAAAATTAAAGATAAGATAAGTGAAAAGGAAAATGTTCCAAAATATGAATTGGTATGCACGCATACTGCTAGAAGGTCTTTTTGTACCAATGCATATAAAAATGGAATGGATACGCTTGCAATCATGCAACTATCTGGTCATAAAACAGAAAAGAGTTTCTTAACATACATTAAAATAGGTAAAGAAGAATTTGCCATGAGAATAGCAAATCATAAATTTTTTAATAAATAAATTTCATTAAATGGATAATTATCTTACATCCTCTACATTTATTTCTCGTTGGTTAGAAAATTTTGAAAGCTATGAAGTTCCTAGTGATTTTGAATTTTATGATTTAATTACTTTCGAAGAGTATTCCAAATTAAATATATCACAAAAAATAAAATTTTTGTCAATAAATGACATAGCATATATAGATGAGGATGAAAACGGAGTTATTCCTAACTCTGTTAATCCAAAACTTGAAGATATAATATGTAGAGAAGTCTTTAATTACATTAGTTTAGATTATTCATTTAAAGGATATAATTATAAATCTAAAATTGAATCTTTATTGGAAGGTTTGGATGAGGAAAATAGATTAAAAATTATAAATAAAAAAATTAAGAAAGAAAATAAAAAAAACTCAAAGAATAATGAGTATCTATTTTCAGAGGGTATATACTATGGACATTTCTTCGATGAGCAAAATCTACAAACATTTCATACTAGTTTTTGGAATGGGCTAATCCCTTTTAATTTAAAATATAAATTAATAAAAAGCTATATATTGTCTTATGAAGAAATGTGGGGAGGAGGTTTTAATGAAAAAACTAATGAATTTGAAGGATATATTCCTGAATTAGATATTGAAATTATTTTGAATAAATCTTGGTATTACAGAATTTATTCAATTTTTATAGACTGCTTGCTTAGGCAAGAATATTTAAAAAAAGTGAAAATTTTAGTGCAAGAGGGAAAATATAAGAGTGATATTGATTGTAATTTAGAAGATGAGGAATATGGTAATAACAAATATTCAAATTTTGATTGGTATGAAAATGTGGCACCACATATATTTATTAATGAATATTCAATTAATTTATTGATCTTTATATTGACATATAATGAAATGGATAAAACGCCTTCATTTTACAGTTATTTATATCATTTTTTTAATAAATTTCTAAACGGAAGACATAAGGGTTTATTGATAAGTGAAAAACCGGGATTTTATATGGAATTTGTAAATCACCACTTTAATGCAGGACTTAAAGGAAAAATATTGAATGGGACTTCTAAGAAAAGAGAAGAATATTTTTTAATTTTTAATGAAAATGAGAAAATATTTGTAGAAAACGTTTCCTCCGCTCGCTCCACAACAACTGATTAACAATAGATTAGCGTTTTTCTCCAGTTTTTCTACAATGATATTTCAAAAATAGTCAAAACTTTGTATTGAACTAAAAAGCAATATAATGACAAAAAAAATTATTGAAATTCATGAAATTTTACCGAAGGACTTAACAAAAGAAATTTCGGCTAATGTTGTAGCCGATATGAGATTCGAGTTACAACAATTTTCGAAAAACTTCGAAGCAAAATCTTCACTACAGTTTATAGATAGTAAAGAGGTTTGCAAAATGCTTGGTATAACACTTCCAACTTTACTTGATTGGAGAAAGCGCGACATTATTCCCTATTATAAAATAGCTAATAAAATTAGATTTTTGCGATCTGAAATTGAAAATGCATTAACCAAAGTTATCAATTAAAAATTAGCTATGAAAACAAATACTATAACGTTAAGAGTATCAGATTGCCAAAAAAATAAATTGGAAGACTTGGGGTTTGACAAGGGAAAGTCTAAATCAGAAATTATTAGGTCAATAATTGAGGACTTTTTTAATTCTCCTGATAATTTAACTGAGATACAATCATATGCTAAAAATACTGAAATTGATTTTGTCCAAACATTGGGTTTTTCCGAATTAATTTTTTGGATATATGCCAAGATGAATAATCCAGAAATAAATGAAACAAACGAGTTTTATATTCAATTGATTAATGAAATTGAAAAATTAAAAAAGCATCCTTTGTTTAGTGATGAAATTATAAATGAGTTTAATAAAATATACAGAGAGTTACAGGATTATTTAGGAGGGATATCGTTTTTAAGAAATGAATTTAGGTTTTGTCAAGCAGATAACCAAAATGCGTTCAATTATGGACTATTTGCAGATTTTTTCTATGGCATCAGGTATGATGAATTTCAAAATCGAGTTTTAAATATTCAATAAAATATGCTTATGAAAAATCTAAATATTGATGAAATTAGGGATGCAATTACGGATATGACAAGTTCTAACAAAGAGAAATCATTATCTATGCTGAACGACATTATAAATCAACTACCGCCGGAATTTTCCGATATAATTAACCAAACTTTTATTCAAAAAAGAGTGCCAAAGGAGTATTTACTTAGTTCCATATTTTTTGCCGTCAGTACATCTATTGGATTGACATTTTATATAAAGGCGATAGGTTATAAAAATTATGCAAACTTATACTTCACAATTATTGGTAGTAGAGGAGATGCAAAGTCTGAAGCTATGAAAATCGCAATAGAACCAATTAAAGATTTAGATGATGTAGATTATGATGAATATGTATTTGATTTAAAAAATTGTAATTTAGAGATTGAAGATGAACCGGAAAGAAAGCAGATTTTAATTCAAAATGCAACAATCGAAGCAGTTCATAAAATACATTCCGAAAATCCAAACTCTGTTGGTATTTATTATGATGAGATTTATTCCTTAATTGAAAAAATGGGAAGTTCATCCAGCAGAGATGGAGTAGCTTGGAGAACATTCTTTTTAGAGGGTTACACAAATGGACATGTTGATATATCAAGGAAAACAACCAAGAGTTTTCGACTTAAAGAAACTTATCCAACATTGTTAGGTGGATTGCAACATCAATTTGTGCCAAAACTATTTGCCAATGGCAACTTGGAAAGTGGATTTATTGACAGGCTATTATTCACACCTAAACTTACCAAAAACAATGAGTTATCCAGAGGTCAAATATCAGCAAATGTTTTAAACGATTACAATAGTTCAGTACTGAATATTATAGCTTATAAAAGACAAAGTGAGGACATAGATGAAACTATAAAACAATTTGAAATTAAACTCTCAGTTGAATCAGAGGATTTGCTTTTTAATTACATTCAAGAGCTAATTAAAAGACAAAATAGTGCCGAAACAACCTTTAAAGAGTACATGGCTAAAATGCAGATTTCAATACATAAGTTTTGTTTATTAGTTCACATGATGAATAACTCTAGCAACTCAAATTTTAGATCTATTTTAAATATAGAAACAGTTGAATTAGCCATTAAACTCAATGAGTTTTACTTTTCGAATTTTAAAATTATACTTGAAGAAAATCTATCAAACGCCAACAAAGAACCTACCTTACGTGACATAGTTATATTAGCCAAGAAAAATGGGGCTATTCAAAAGGATGTTATTGCGGTTACTGGATTAAACAAGGGAACCGTTTCAAAATGTTGGAATAAAGATTCTAGCAACCTGCAACCTGCAACTTTGAAGTTGGTGCAAAACGCGAGTTAATTCGTTTAATTTGAAATACTTATAAGGATATAAATTTAATTTAAAAGTTGCTGGTTGCTAGTTGTGAAAAATTATTTAATCAAAATAGATCAAAAATTTGAGTTTAGCAATAAGCGTAATCTTAATTTAATTACTCCTTGTTGCAACAAATCCAATAAGGACGGCAAGTTTGTTAATTATAAGAATTTGCCAGAAATATATGGTTATTGCCATTCTTGTGGCGTAGCTAATTTACCTCCTAGCCTTTATAAAGATGAAAAAGGAGAAGAATATATATGGAATGATGTAAATAATTGCATAGAACCAATTGTATCACACTTGTATTACAAAGATGTATTACAAACGTATCACAACAGTGTAATACAACGTGATACAGGCGTTGCAAACTGCAATAAGACTACAAAATATATACAAAAAGGGCTTGTTTTACAGTTTTTCAATCATAAACCAGAAAGCAACCTGTTGCAATACCTTCGTAATACATATGGTAATAAAAAAGTTGATTTGATAAAAAAAATGTATTACATAGGTACAAGCAAAGATGGCGGAACTGTATTTTGGAACATCAACCAAAAACAAAAAGTTCAAAAAGCAAAAGTTTCATATTACAATCCTTACGGAAGAAGAACAAACCATTTTAAAGTTCCATATAAAAATGAAGATGGGTATTACGGTTGTTTATTTGGGGAACATTTAATCGAAAAAACTAAAAATATAGATAAACAGATAATTTTGGTTGAAAGTGAAAAAACAGCTTTAGTCTGTGCTATTCATTTACCCAGTTATATTTGGTTATCCTACGGTGGAATAAATGGACTTACTGAAAACAAACTCGATGTTTTAATTGGCCATAAAGTATTGTTAGTTCCGGATATGAGTGAAAATGCAATAACCATTATGAATAATAAAATTTCTCACTTAAAAGAGCTAGGAATAGATGCTCATATTTGGGATATGACTAATGGGAAATCTGATGAGCAACTTAAATTGGAAGGATGGTATAATTGTGATCTAGAGGATGTTTTTAGAGATTTTACTAAAAATTAGTATTTTTCCAGATTTAAGTTTTATCTAAAATTGACTTCTTTTGTAATCATTAAAATCAATCACATTCATTTTTAACAAATTTCAGCATTTCTATCTAATACCCAATTTCTTTTAGTTACTTTTAACGTCGTTTGATGAACCTTAAAATCAATTGCTAAAAAAATAACTATTATTAATGCGTATACAATGCACTTAATACAACTTAATTTGCCCTATGGATAAAATATCAATCACCAACTTTAGAAAAGTAAAAGACACTTGGAATTTAGATTTAGCTCCTATTACACTTTTTACAGGAACTAATAATTCTGGAAAATCAAGTGTTATCAAAGCGTTATTGCTTTTAGAAGATTATGTTAAGTCTGACAATCACTTTGAACTATCATTTAATGGAAATAATTATCATAAGCATAAAATAGATTGTTATTCAAACGCTATTAATTGGTTTAATAAAGATGATAATAACTTAGATATTATATTTGAGTATAAAAATAATTCTTTTGATATTAAACTTATTTTTGAACCAACAGATTTTGAAGGTGGTGTAATAAGTAAGGGTAGATTAAAGATGCTTAAGGTTGTCAGGGAAGATAATGCCTCGATGGTAGTTGAACACCAAGGAGGAGAGGAATACTTAATGAAAGTGCATAATGGATTAATAGTTAGTAAAGGAAATGAAAATAATGAAAAAGAGCTTATAAACATATTAAATTTAACAGATAACACTAATAGGGTACTTGCCGAGAAACAAAAAGCAATAAATTTTGAATTAACTAAAAAAAATGAGTTAGAAAAGGAATTGATAAAATTAGAAGAAAGTTTTAATAGAAATAGTGAAATTAGACGCGGAGCTAGTGCTCGTGTACTGGATTTTAAAAATAAAGAACGCTTTCATATATTGAAAAATCAAATCAATGAAATTAATTATAAAATTATACCTTTAAATCAAGAAATTTCTGATATAAATAAAAAATTAGTAGACCTTAAAAAATTAGCAAATCAATTTAAAAGTAATGAGATAAAATCTTTACATGATTTTATGCCGGAATTTTCACTAAATGATTTTGATTTTTCTGAACGCACTATTGAAACTATAATACGACGAGTTTTATCAAAGTACTTTACTGATGATGAAAAAAAATTAGGAAATATTGATTTTAAAAAGGATTTAGGAAATGTAATGTACTTAGCTGATGTCATAACCAATGCTATACAATTTAATCTAGAATATTTAAGTCCTCAGAGAAATAGTCAGACTCGTTTATATATTAATGATAATAATTCAAATGATATTAATAATTTAATTAATATTCATTCACATAACCCAATAATTAATGGAAGCAGCGCATCTAAATTTATAAAAAGTTGGATGAAAGAGTTTGAAATAGGTGAAGATTTTAAAATAAAACAAATTGAGGGTATAGCGTCAAAAGTTGAAATTAGGGAGAGTGGAAAATGGATTAATTTGGTAGACAAAGGCTTTGGTGCAGGACAAATATTTTCCATCATTCTTAGAATAGCATTATGCATCAATTCTAATGAATTTTTAAAATCCAAACTTTCAAGCAGTAATAGAAGAAAACTTAATAATTTAATTATTATAGAAGAGCCTGAAGCTAATTTACATCCGGCTTTTCAATCTAAATTGGCAAACTTATTTTTAAAAACATATAATGAATATAGGATTAGGTTTATTATAGAAACCCACTCTGAATATATAATAAGGCACTCACAAGTATTAATAAAAGAATACTTTCAAAATTTTGACAATTTTGACAATAAGACAATAAGACTGAACAAAGTATTACGAGAATTGAATATCTCGTTAGATAGAGCTGTTGAGCATTTATCATCTAAGGGTTTTGAAATTGAAGCAAGACCTACAACAATAATATCTAATAATGAGTATGAAATATTATTGGATGGTTTTCAGACTGACAGAAGTAAAAGAGCAGCTTCAAAGGAGGTAAATGAAGAAAAAAGGAAAGAAAAAGAGATATTAAGAATTGCTTTCGAAGAAATTGTTGAGAAACATCGCATTAATGAAGAAGCCAAAAAAGTTATTATTAAAGCCAAAGCTAAAGGATTGGAGATTAAAAGTGTCGGGAAAATTGAAATTGGATCTAAAAATCTTCCATTTTCAGTATATTACTTTGAAAAAGAAGCGCAGCCATATGATATGGAATATGATATTGAAGGTAAGTTTAAAAATGAATTTGGCATTGGTTTTTTTGATGTTTCAAGAAAACTAACTCGTAAACTAATGTAATATGAAGGTGATTTTTGACGAAAAGAATGCTGTTAGTTTTTTTAAACAAATTGATCAATCTATTATAGGTGATGATATTCTAAAACTTTTAAAAAGGCAGGTAAATTTGCAGTTTAATTTTGATTTAGATGAAGTTGGTGAAGAATTAGAATTTCAAATATTAGAATTTGAGGAAGCAGGAGGTAGAAAAGAAAATAATCTTAGTATAGTTTATAATAAAAATAAAAAAGATGTTGTTTTTTGTTTAAATGATATTGACTGTAATAATGATGTTTTACTTTTAGAAAATATATCTACAAAAGTTAAAGAAGCATATAAAGTTTTAATTGGTGAAGTTGGAGAAGAAATTGAAGTGTTGTCTGATTTATTTCTTAATATTAATGACGTTTCAGTTCAAGAAAATATAGAAATTGGAAGTAAAGACTTTAAATCGTGGGAGGATATTGGGATATTTAATAGGCCTTTCTCTTCAATTGTAATAGTAGATAGGTATATGTTTAAAGGTCCCGAAATTGGTGGTAATTATGGATTATTTGAGTATAATCTAAAAAAAATTATTGGAGCTTTATTTAAAAACCAATCTCAAAAAACCAATCTAACCTTTATTTATCAAATAAATCCATTTGTTTCTCGTACAAATCAGAATTATGATGAAGGTCCTGACATCATTAAGTTAAAGCAAAAAGTTAAAAACGCTGTAAAAAGTTTAAACAGACATTGCCCTGAACCTAATATTAATTTTATTGCAGTACCTAAAGGAAAAATTTCTGATGATCATGATAGGCACATTATTACAAATTATCTTAGAATTAAAAGTGGTGATACATTAGTTTATTTTGATTCTCAAGGTGATATAATTACACATAGTAATGAATTTGATATTTACTCAATGGCTAGAAAAAAATATAGAGATACAACAATTAGTTTGGTTGGAAAATTAAATATCATTGTTAATGAAACTTTAAATCAATTTGGAAATAGGTGTTTATTAAGTGATCCTGAAAAAATAAAAAATATTATTAATTTCTAACTATGCACATCCACCACACAGTAAAACAATACATTTGTTGTGTAATTAAGAAATAACAAAAGAATACAAGAAAAAATGACTGATAATAAAAAAGTAGATGTTGGCTTTATATGGCAAATAACAGATGATGTTTTAAGAGATGCCTTCAAAAAAAATGAGATTGGTGATGTGCTGTTACCTTTTATTGTTATTCGACGATTAGATTGTATGCTTGAACCTTTTAATAAGCAGGTTAGAGCTGATTATAACAATTTTAAAGACCGAGTTACAGAAGATAAGTTAGAACCAATTTTGCGCAAAGCAGCTGGTGGTTTAAGTTTTTTCAATACTTCAAAACATACATTACATTCTTTAAAAGATGAACCACAGTATATTGAAATTAATTTCAATAATTATACAAATGGTTTTAACTTTGAAGTTCGTGAGATTTTAGAGAGTTTTCAGTTCGATAAAATTATAGCACGATTGGTTAAAAATCATTTGTTATATGAAATGATTGATGCCATTTGTAAAATTGATTTACATACCGATAAATTAGATAACCACAGTATGGGTTATTTGTTTGAGGAACTAATTCGTATCTCAAATGAGCAATCTAATGAAACTGCTGGTGAGCACTTTACACCTCGTGATGTAATTGAGCTGATGAATACCATTATGTTTTCAACTGAAAAAAAGGAATTAAGTCAACCGGGAATTATTCGTACTATTTTTGATCCTGCTTGTGGTACTGGCGGTATGGTAACTTTAGGTAAAAACTACATTTTAGATGTATTATGTAAAGACCTTATCAAGAAGCCAATCATTCAAACGTATGGACAAGAACTAAATGAACAATCTTGTGCTATTGCTAAATCTGAAGCATTAATTTCAGGGGAAGATCCAACAAGGGTTAAGCACGGAAATTCATTTAATGACGACCAATTTCAAGGGAAACACTTTCATTATATGATGGCAAATCCACCATACGGTGTTACTTGGAAAAAAGATAGAGATTATATTTTAAACGAAGCACTAAACCCAGCAGGTCGTTTTTATGCAGGTACACCAAGAATTTCTGACGGTCAATTGTTGTTTTTACAACATATGATTTCTAAAATGGAAAACGATGGTAGCCGTATTGGAGTAGTAACCAATGGTTCTCCATTGTTTACTGGTGATGCGGGTTCTGGAGAAAGTGAAATACGTAGATGGATTATTGAAAATGACTGGTTAGAATGTATTGTAGCCTTACCTAAAGATTTATTTTACAACACTGGTATCAATACTTATATATGGTTTATTTCCAATAAAAAATCCAAAGCTCGTAAAGGAAAAGTACAGTTAATAAATGGGAATGCCACTGAAAAAGTGGTGGTAAATGGTAAAGAGCAGGAAAAAAATATTTTCTGCCGATCCAATAAGAAAAGTTTAGGGAATAAACGTAATGAATTTACCAAGCACCATATTGCAGATCTATTAGCATTGTACACCAGTTTTGAAGAAAACGAATATTCTAAAATATTTGACAATGAAGATTTTGGTTATTTTCAATTAACTATTGAGCAACCTAAACTAAATACCAAGGGTAAAATTGAGAAAGATAAAAATGGAAACCCAAAACCTGATGGTAAAAAACGTGATAAAGAAAGTATCCCTTTAAATGTTGATATTGAAACCTATTTTAAAGAAGAAGTGTTACCACATGCACCAAATGCTTGGATTGATTACCAAAGTACGAAGATTGGTTATGAAATTAATTTCACCAAATATTTTTATGAGTATAAAGGTTTACGACCAGCCAAAGAAATTAAAGCTGAAATTGTTGATTTAGAAAAAGAGATTGCTTCATTATTAAATGAATTATTAACATAATGAAGGAGTACAAAAAATATAAAGATACTGGTGTTGAATGGATTGGTGACATCCCTTTTGATTGGAATTACGTAAGATTAAAATTAATTAGTAATATTTCTAAAGGAAGAAAGCCTAAAAAAGATTTTGAAGAATTTGCAGAAGGGCTTTTACCATACATGTCCATGGAGTATCTCCGAAATAAAACAAATTCACCTATTTATGCTGATAGCAATGAATCAAATTTAGTTTTAGTTGAAGAAGGAGATCTTTTAATCCTTTGGGATGGATCAAAAGCTGGTGAAATTGTTCAGGCAAAAAAGGGTGTTTTATCTTCAACAATGGCTAAAATAGAAATAAAAGATATAAGATTTGAAAGCAATTATCTGAATTATTTATTACAATTAGGGGAAAAACATATTCAAAATAATACTATTGGAATGGGTATCCCACATGTTAATGGTAATATATTGAAGAACTTAATGATGCTTATACCATGTCCTGAAGAGCAAACCCAGATAGCGAAATATCTTGACTACAAAACGGGTTTAATTGATGCTGTTATTGAAAAAAAGGAGTTGTTAATTAAAAAATTAAAAGAACAACGCCAGGCTATTATAAACGAAGCTATTACTAAAGGTTTAAACCCAAATGCCATAATGAAAGATAGTGGGGTGGAATGGTTGGGGAAAATTCCGGAGCAATGGAATTGTATGAAGATGAAGAATGGTTGTGAATTTATTTTAGATGGTACGCATGGATCATATAAAAGGGTTGAGGATGGTTTTAGGCTATTAAGCGTTCGCAATATTATACAAGATAAGTTTACATTTAGAGATGACGATAGCTGTATTTCTAAGAAAGATTATTTGGAGATATCATCAAAATTCAAAATAAATAAAGGAGATATACAGTTAGCAATAGTAGGTGCTACATTAGGAAAAGCAGCGTTGGTTTCAAAAATGTCAGAAGATTTTGTTACACAAAGAAGTTTAGCCACTATTAGAAGTAATCCTAATAAATTATTTAATAAATATTTGTACTACTTTATCAAAAGCGAATCTTTTCAATCTTATCTATGGTTAAATGCTGCATTTTCAGCTCAACCAGGTGTTTATCTTGGTACGCTTCAAAATTGTACTTTACCATCTATTGACGTTAAAGAACAAATTCAAATTGTACAATTTATTGATGAGAAGATTTGTTCAATTGAAAAGATTTATGAAAAAATACCATTTCAAATAGGAAAGCTCAAATCCTACCGTCAATCCATAATTTCAGAAGCCGTAACCGGTAAAATAGATGTTAGAGATTGGCAAGCACCAAAAATTACTTAAATTTCATAATTATGAAAAAATACATTGTAGTCGAGAATAATTCCTTTAAGCCGATTGAATTAGAAACTGTGCCTTTAAATATAGTTTTATGCGAACCAGATTTCAATACCTGGACCAATAGCTACACATTAATAAATTCTGGAGTAGATGTTTTTTGGCAAGATTATTACAATGATACAAGGAAAAAATGTTTATCTGTAATCTATAAAAATACAGTGCTTTTAGAACTTAATCGAGTAGGAAATATACAAATGGTAATTGATACTTTAAATAAATTTAATACGATTTCAAGTGTAGAATTAAAAAAGCGTTATGAAGAAGCTCAAAAAAAAGAAAAATCAGTATTGGAAAGCGAAATAAGAACGTTAATAATGGAGAAAGCAGCCTTAATTAAGAAAATGCAGGTTTATGAAGAAATAGAACAAAAAGGAAACGAAATCAAAGAATTGTTATTGAAATTAAAAGATTAAATTTTTACAGCTATGGAAAAACAGTATAAATGTATCATCAAAAATGAAAAATTTGAAGTTGAATATTTTGAACATTCTGCGCCTGCTAATTGTGTTTTAACAGAGCCTAATCCTACCAAAAGCAAAATATACAAGTACGAAATGTCAAATGGAATTGAAACTAGATTGTGGACTATTGGAGGAAAAAACATGGGATTTGCTATTTATTTCGAGGACAATATTTTAGAAGAATTTGAAGGATATAATATGAAAACTATTGCTGAATATTTAAATGATGTTAGTGATTTTTCAAAAAAGGAGTTACAACAATTACTTATAGAATTAGACGACGAAGAAAAAACAAAAATTGAGATTGAACTTAAAGGATTGTTATCAAAATTAGAAGAATAAATCAAGTTAGCTATGGCAGAGGGTACTAAAGAAATTCATTTTGAAGCACATATAGAAAAATACTTAACAGCCAAACCAGAAGATGGCGGTGTAAATGAGTATTACAGTATTTCACCAAAAGAATACAATAAAGACTTATGTGTTATTCCAAGTGAGATAATAGCCTTTATAAAAGAAACGCAGCCTAAAAAGTACAGCGATTTAGAAAAGCAATATGGTGCAAGTGTAGATGATAAAATAGTTGAGAATGTTGCTCGCAATATTGCAAAACACAAAACCTTAGAAATTTTACGAAATGGTGTAAAAGATAGAGGTCAAAAAATAGAGTTGGCTTATTTTAAACCTGCCAATAATAAAACTCCAGAACACGAATTAGCTTATAATCAAAATCGCTTAGCAATTGTTAGGCAATTGCAATACTCTAAAAAAAATAACAACGAAATAGATTTGGTGTTTTTTATAAATGGTATTCCAGTAGTTACAGCTGAGTTAAAGAATGCTTTAACCGGTCAAAATCATCACAATGCTATCAAGCAATTTATGCAAGATCGTGATCCAAAAGGGGAACCATTTTTAGAATTTAAACGATGTTTGGTGCATTTTGCTGTGGGTACTGAAAAAGTGTTTATGACCACTGAATTAAAAGGGAAATCTACTTTCTTCTTACCTTTTAATAAAGGATTGAATAATGTAAACCCAAATGGTTTTGCTGTTTCGTATTTATGGGAAGATGTTTTAAGAAAAAGCTCTTTGTTAGATTTGGTTCAAAACTTTATCAGTTTACAAACGGATAAAGAGAAAGAATACGATCCAATTACTAAAAAATTAATAGAGAAAAAATCCACCAAACTGCTATTTCCTCGTTTTCATCAACGAAGAGCGGTGCATCGTGTTTTAAATGCTTTGAAAGAAGATGGTACAGGTAAAAACTATTTAATACAACATTCAGCAGGTTCAGGTAAATCAAATACAATTACTTGGTTAGCCTATCGTTTGGCTAATTTTTATCAAAATTATACAGATAGTAAAGCATTATATGATTGTATAATTATTGTGACAGATAGGCGCGTTTTAAATAAACAGATACAGGAAAATATTCGTCAGTTAGACAATACACCTGGCGTTGTTGCTTATATTGATGAAAAGGCAACCAGTCAGGATTTAAAAAAAGCTATTGAAGATAAAAAGCGAATAATAGTAACTACAATACAAAAGTTTCCAATAATTTCGGATACTGTTTCACATTATAAAGATAGAAATTATGCTATTTTAATTGATGAAGCTCATAGTTCTCAATCTGGTGAAGCATCTCGTCAAATGCGTAAGTCTTTAAGTCTAGAAGAAGCTGCAGAAGAAGAAAAAGACATCAAAACTTTAGATGATTTAATTGCCGAAGAAATTGAAAAAAAAGGGCAACAACCTAATATTTCACAATTTGCATTTACTGCTACACCAAAACCAAAAACAATTGAGTTGTTTGGTACTTTAATTAATGGTGAAAAAACTGCGTTTGATGAATACACTATGGAAGAAGCCATTAAAGAAGGCTTTATTCTGGATGTATTAGAAAATTATATGTCGTTCAAGCGTTATTATAAGTTGTTAAAACGTATTGAAATTCCCGATAAGGAATATGAAAAGAAAAAAACAGTTCGTGTATTAGGTAACTATGTAGATTTACAAGATCACGCTATTGAGAAAAAAGCGCGTATCATGATTGAGCATTTTATAAGTCAGACACAAAATGAAATTCAAGGCAAAGCAAGAGCAATGCTGGTAACAAAATCTCGTTTACACGCTGTCCGTTTTAAAAGAAAGTTTGATGAAATTATGCTTGAAATGAAATTGCCTTATAAAGCATTAGTTGCGTTTTCAGGAACTGTAAAAGATGATGAAACTGGAGAAGATTACACCGAAGCAAATATGAATAATTTAGGTCGCAAAATAAGTATTCCAGAAGGACTTAAATTACCGGAAAACAGGATTTTGATTGCAGCAAATAAATTCCAGACAGGGTTTGACGAACCAATGTTGCACACTATGTTTGTTGATAAGAAATTAGGAGGAACAAGCTCTGTTCAAACATTATCGCGTTTAAATAGAACAGCTCGTGGTAAAAAATCTACAATGATATTAGATTTTGTAAATGATCCGGAGTTAATTCAGGAAGATTTTCAACAGTATTATGGTAGAAACTTTATAAGTGAAGAAGATCTTACAGATCAAAATAGCGTCTATGATGTTTTGAATATCATAGAAGCATTTAATGTGTATTATGAAAATGAAGTTGAAGTGTTTGCCAGTATATTTTTCAATCCAAATGATGACTTTGAGAAGCTACAGCCAATTTTAAATACAGTTTCTAACAGGTTTGCCGATGATTTAGAGGAAGAGCAGAAAATAGAATTTAAAACAGCGGTACAGTCTTATACCAAACTATATAAATTTTTAAGTCAAATTATCACATTTACTGATGTTGAATTAGAAAAGAAGTATGTTTTTTTAACTGCTTTATTAAAGAAGCTACCATATGTTCATACAGGTTTGCCGTTAGATGTTGTGAATGATATTGAATTGGATAGTTATAAAATTCAACATAAATTCACGACAAGTCTTGCATTAACTTCGGAAAATGGTAAAATGGATGGAATGACACCGGGAGGTGATGGGCACAAACCGGAAGACGAATTAGACTTGTTAACTCATATTATTAAAGTGTTGAATGATACTTTTGGGTTAGAACTTACAGAAGAAGATAAGGTTGATTTTAATAGAATGAAAGATCGTATTTATACAAATGAAGAATTAATGTCTTTCTTTAATCAACATAATTCGAAGGATAATATTAAAGATAAATTCAATCAGGAAATTGATAGTGAGCTATTAAGTTTTGTAAATAAAAAATTAGATTTCTATAATAAAATGACTGAAGGCAAAGCCAATAAATTATTTAAAGATTTGTGGTTTAATGAAATTTATAATAGAGAAGTTAATGGTTTAAGACGCTAAATATTTTAGTTTTATATGGCAATAAATAAAAATGCATTCATAAGGTATCAGGTTTTGGATAAGTGTTTCCGAAACCCGGGAAGGATGTATTTTTGGGAGAATTTATTGGAAGAATGCAACAAAGCATTGTTAGAATTAAATCCTCTCTCAAACGGTATTCAAAGAAGGCAACTTTTTCAAGATATTAGTTTTATGGAAAGTGAACAGGGATGGTCTGTTCCTTTGGAAAAGCTCCGATATAGCAGAAAGGTATATTACAGATACTCGGACTTGCATTTTTCTATAAATAGTCAGCCATTGAATGAAACAGAGGCAAACCAAATTAAATCTGCCTTAATGATCCTCTCTCGTTTTACGGGTTCACCACAATTTGATTGGATAAAGGAAATAATTCCTGCAATTGAAGATAAACTTGGTTTAGTCAAGAAAGAAAAAGAAGTAATTTCATTCGATGCAAATATTGATTTAAAAGGAATTGATTTTTTATCTCCAATATTTAATGCAATACTTAATAAACGCGTGCTAAATATTTTGTACAAAGATTTTAAAACTCCTAAACCTTACAATATAGTTTTTCACCCATATTATCTTAAACAATATAACAATAGATGGTTTGTTTTAGGGTATAATCCTGAACGAGATACCCCCTATTGGAATATTGCTTTAGATAGAATTGAAAATATATCGGAAACGAATTTTGAGTATGTAAATACTGAAATAGACTGGGAAGATTATTTTTATGATATTATTGGAGTAACAATGCCAGAAGTTAAAAATCTTCAGGAAGTTGTTTTAGAATTTTCACTGGAACAGGCACCATACATTACTACAAAACCCTTACATCCTTCTCAAAAGCATAAATTAGATGAAAATGGGTTAAATGTTAGACTGAATGTAATTCCAAATTACGAGTTAGAAAGATTAATTCTTTCTTTTGGTGATAGTGTAAAAGTTGTATCACCTACTAGTTTGAAAGAACGAATTTTAGCCAGACTTAAAAAAGCCGCCGAACAATATAAATAATTATTTCACATAAAAAATAGAGTGCACATAGACTGCATTATTTGATTATATTTTTACAGTGTAGAAAAAGATAGATCAATAATATTTTAAGTGATGAAAACAATTTCTCTTTTTGGTAATCGCAATAAAATTCGTTTAATAGATGAAAAAGGGTTAACAGTTACATATGAAGATACCCCAAAGTTTTTTAAAGATAATTTGATTTAAAAATATATGAAACCAAAAAGAATAATACTAATTAGACACGGTCAATCACTAGGCAACATTGATGAAAGTATTTACGCTACGCTTCCTGATTATAAGCTGCCTCTTACAGATGAAGGGGAAAAACAAGCCAGTGCTTGTGGAAAAAAGTTAAGGAATATTACAGAAAATGAAACGTGTTTCTTTTATGTTTCTCCACTTTGGCGAACACGTGAAACATATAATCAAATAATTAAATCGTTTGAAGTTGTTTCAACAGATAAAAGAGAAGACCCAAGAATAAGAGAGCAGGAATGGGGATTTTTAAAAGATGAGGATGAATGTGATAGAATAAATAAAGAGAGGGATGATTACGGCCCTTTCTATTATCGGATACCAAATGGGGAAAGTGCAGCAGATGTTTATGATCGTGTAAGTGATTTTTACGGAACATTGCATCGTGATTTTGATAAGGATGACTTTCCTGAAAACTGTGTAGTTGTTACTCATGGCATGACAATACGGCTCTTTTTAATGAAATGGTTTCATTTGGTTGTTGAAGATTTTGATAATTTAAAAAATCCTAAAAATTGTGCAATAATTATCTTAGAAAAAGAAGAAGATGAAAAGTATAAGTTAATTTCTAAATTGGAAAAAAGAAAATAATAGGGGGTAATGATTTATGGTGTATTAAATCATTAACTTCAACATTAAGTATTTATTGAAGATTATGTTTCAATTCTAATAAAAAAATAAAAATATGATTAAGTATCAAAGAGAATATGAAAAATTTATAATTGAACGAGGAGTTGGTTCTAACGATAAAGTAGGCGACTCAATCAAGGCTTATATTTCTTACCTTAATATGGTGAGTAAGCACCTCAATAAGGATATTAATCCTAAAACATTAAACTCTATGAAAGATCTTGAGTTGTTATCTGCACAACTTACGGGCAAGGTTTCTCTAAAGACCATTAAAAATTACGGCTCAGCTATGAAACAATATATAAAAATGGTTAGTAAACTGAACTTAGATTGATAATATTATTTTTAATAACTGGCTAAATATAAATTAATCGCTATGAAAACAAATATTAATAAAGATGTTTCTGAAAAGTTAAAAAAAGCAATTGACTTTATTTCAAAATTATCAGAAGATCAAAAACAAAAAATAATAAAACTCTTAAAAGAAGTTCAGGGTATTCAAAAATCAGAATTAACTATAAAAGAAAAGTCAAATGAAATTAAAAGAGTTTTGTGGACTGAACAATCTAGTAAGTCAAAATTGTTGATAGGTGCATTTTTGGGAACAATAATGGGTTTTGCATTATTTGGCACAGGAGGAATTGGGATTGTTGCTCTAGGCGGAGGTCTTGGGATTTGGGGATTTTTTGCTGGTACAGCAGGCGGTGTTTTGATTTCGTCTTTAATACAAAATTTTGAAAATAAGGAAAAAAACAATTATTAATTATGGCTACATATAAAGAAATTCACGTTTGGTTAAAAAAAGAAAAAGGAATATCAGTCAAAGATTGCCATATTGCACATGTGAAGTCAGAGCATAACTTAACTTCTCGTGTTTCACCTAATAGGCAAGGTAAAGACAGGGTTTACCCTTGTCCTGAGAATAAAAGAAAGCATATTGAAGATGCATTTAAACATTTTAAAATGATTTAAAAAAAATATTATGGTACTAATTGCGGTACAAAAAATAATATAAAATTATAAGTAACTAGATATAAGCTCTTTAAAACATTAAACCTAGTCCTGTGTAGACTAATATTTTATTTCTCAACATCATTTAATAATTCATCATACTTATTAATTAGCGGATCATACCAGTCTGCTTTTTCTTTGGCCCAAATTATCCAGTTTTTTAATTCATTATCTAGATTATTATGATCAATTGCATTTTTTTCTACAATATTAATATAATTTCTAATTTTTTCTGTTTGAGCAAAACGATTTGAATTAGAAATTAATTCATTAAAGTTAGAAAGTTCATTATTTCTTTTTTCTTCAAATTCCATTCTTATTTTTTCTTCTGCATCCCTTTTTAGTTGACTAATTCGACATTCTTCTTTCCATTCTAATTCCTTTTTAGCTTCTAATTCCGCAAATGGATATTCCGGCGATACTGACCCCCCCATTCCGGTCATATTGACCCCCCTGTTGATTTTGGTCTTAAAAGATAAGATACTGACAAAATTACAGTTTT
>Ga0314774_1000859_pt1 | contig 21437 bp, 20 predicted proteins | sample MetaGCBIA2018_FD_204515 | JGI IMG/M metagenome (GOLD analysis project Ga0314774, IMG submission 204515) | Cryopeg brine microbial communities from Beaufort Sea near Barrow, Alaska, United States - CBIA 2018 | ecosystem: Environmental > Aquatic > Marine > Coastal | place: USA: Alaska | collected...
ACGCTTGCGGGTGGTAGTGGGTTTCATCATCTTCGTGGTCTCATCTCGGTCGAAAAATATGTGGAGTTATTCACTGCGCAGCGCATCAATGGGGGCAAGCCGGGCGGCCCGAGTGGCCGGATAGACGCCGAAGCTGATGCCGATCACAATGGCGACGCCGATCGAAAGCCCGACGGCGGCCGGCGAGACGACAATGGAACTGCCGATCACCCCCGGCAAAAGCACAGCCGCGGTGACGCCCAGCGCAGCACCCAGCAGCCCGCCGCTGAGGCCCAGAATGGCCGCCTCGATAAGAAACTGCCGACGGATGGCGCCCGGCGGCGCCCCGAGCGCTTTGCGCAAGCCGATCTCGCGGGTGCGTTCCGAGACCGACACGAGCATGATGTTCATGACCCCGATGCCGCCAACCAGCAGTGACAGCGCGGCGACGCCGGTGAGCAGAATCGTGAGTGTTGCGTAGACGGCGGTCGCGGTGCTGACCAGGGCGTCCTGGCTGCTGATGGTGAAGTCGGCGGCGGTACTGTCGGTGATCGAATGCAGGTTCAGCAGCAGGGTTTCGGCCTCCTGGTAGGCGGCCGAGAGCTGCCCGTCACTTGCCGCCTGCAAGTAGATGGTCGACACCGAAGTTCGATCCGTTCCGCCGACGAGCACGCTCGCGGCGGTGGAGGACGGCACGATGGCGACGTCGTCGAGATTGGACGAGGAGTCCGACCCGGCCGAATCGAGAACGCCGATCACCTGGAACGTCTTGTCACTGATGACAACCGATTGCCCGACCACTCGCTGGGTGCCGAAGAGTTCGTCGGCGGTTTCGGAGCCGAGCACGACGACAGCGGCCGATGCCGCTTCGTCGTCGGCGCTGATGAATTCACCGAGGCTCACGGTGCGTGCGCGCACGTCGAGCCATGCCTCCGTGGTGCCGGTGACCGATGTCGTCCAGTTCGTGTCGTTCGCTTCGAGTGACAACGAGGTGGTCTTCTCCGCGGCGACCCCGGAAATGTCCGGGGCGTTCACGCTCGATTCGAGCGCCTCGGCATCCGCTATGGTCAGCGTCGAGCTGGAGCCGAAGCCGCCGCGCGTGCCGGCCGTATCGGTGCTGCTGCCGGGGGCGACGATGAGCAGGTTGCTGCCGAGCGAGCTGATTTGCTCACTGACGTCTTTCTGGGTGCCGAGGCCCAGGCCCACGGTGAGAATGACGGCGGCGATTCCGATCAGAATGCCCAGCACGGTGAGGGTCGAGCGCAGCGCGTGCGAGTAGACGGCGCTCCAACTCGTGCGCAGCGATTCCAGCCAGCTCATGCCGCGACCTCGTCGTTTGGTTCGTCGCGGTCTTGCACTTCATCACGAACGACCTCACCGTCGTGTACCCAAACGATGCGGGCGGCTCGACGGGCTACCTCGAGTTCGTGCGTGATGAGCACGATGGTGCGGCCTCGGACATGCAATTCGTCGAATAACGCGAGCACATCCGTCGTCGACACCGAATCGAGGTTGCCGGTGGGTTCGTCGGCCAGAATCATGGTCGGTTCGCCGACCAGGGCGCGGGCGACGGCGACACGCTGTTGCTGTCCGCCCGAGAGCTCGCCCGGCTTATTCTCGAACCGATTGCCCAGCCCAACCCGCTCGAGGGCTTGTTCGGCGCGCTGCCTGCGTTCGTGGCGGGGCACGCCACCGTAAATCAGCGGCAATTCCACGTTGCGCCAGGCCGGCAGCGACGACAACAGGTTGAAGCCCTGAAAGACGAAGCCGATCTGACGATTTCGAATCTCGGCGAGTTCGACCTCGTCGAGGTCGTTGACGTCGGTGCCGCCGAGGCGGTATTCGCCGCGGGTGAGGGTGTCGAGGCAGCCCAGAATATTCATAATGGTGGATTTTCCCGACCCGGACGGCCCCATAATGGCGACATATTCGCCCTCGTGAATGGCCAGATCGATGCCCTTGAGCGCTTCGAATTCGATGCTGCCCGACCGGTAGGTCTTTCCGGCGCCGCGCAGCTCGATGACCGGCGCGGCGGCGTTTGATCCCGGTTCCGGCTCCGGCTCCGGCTCCGGCTCTGGGGAGACCAGCGCTCGAGCGTCAACTGTGTGCGTGTCAACCATTGTTGCCGCCTCCGCGCACCTGTCCGGTCGGAAGGTCGCCGGCCGGAAAGTCACCGGCCGGTGCGCCGCCGCCGGGGAAGGTGCCCGTCGTGCCGGTCGTGCCCGTGTTGCCGGTGCCCGGAGTGAAGGTGGCCACAACGACCTCATCGCCCTCGGACAGCCCCTCGGTGATTTCCGTGAGGTTGCCCACCGTGGCACCGACCGTGACCGGCGTGGACACCTCATTGCCGTCGGCGTCGAGCATCATGACCGTGGATGCCCCGTCCACGCTCGTGACGGCGGCGCTGGCCACCGTGAGCACATCGGTACGCCGTTCGTAAACGATCGCGGCGGTCACCGACACACCGTCGTGGAGGCCCTCGGGCGAACCAGTGACGGCAACAACAACCGGGTAGGCGGCGTCCCCGGTGGTCGTGGAGGGCAGCAGGCCGATCTCGGAGACGGTGCCGAAAAAGGCGGTTCCATCATCGAGCGAGAGTTCGACCTGATTGTTCGCCGCGATGAGAGCGACATCCGCTTCGCCGACCGTGAGGTCAACGGTCCAGGCATCGGTGCCGACGATCGTGAAAGCGGCACTACTGCTGGTCGCGCCGCCGGCCGCAGCACCGGATGTTCCGGTCGAGCTGCCACTGGAGATCACGTCGCCGACGGCGACGTTCACGACGGTGACGCGTCCGGCCACCGGAGCCGTCAGCGTGACGGCTCCTTGAGCGGCCACCGCTTCGTCGACACCGTTCTGCGCCGTCGTGACGTTCGCCGCGTTGGCGGCGATTTGGGCCAGGTCGGCCGTGCTTCCATCGCTCGCATCCTGGCTATCGGAAAGTTTCGCCGCCGCAACGGCGAGGGTGGCCCGGGCGGCCAGCAACTCGGCGTCGACGGTGAGGGTATCGACGCTCGCCAGCGCGTCACCGGCTGCAACGACAGAACCGGCGACGACGTTCACCCCGGTGACGGTTCCGGAAGCCGCGAAGGACACCTCCTCCTGCACAGTCGGTGTGAGGGTGCCGCTGGCCGAAACGCTCTGTTCCAAGGTCTCGAGGCTCGCTGCGGCAGTTTGGGAAACCGGAGCGGCCACCGCGTTCGTCGCTTGGGCGGCGATGACCCACCAGGCTCCGCCGCCGGCCAGACCGAGCACGACAACGCCGCTCAGCACCCACCATCGGGCCTTCATGCGACGGATGTCGCCCAGCCGTGTGCGAAACTGCGTGCGTTTCATTGCGTATTCGCCGCGGGCACGAATTGTCGGTGCCGTTGAGGTGAAGATACGAGCGCTGTCTATGGCCAAGGCCTCCACGGCCTATCAATTGGCTATGAGACTCGAACGGCCGGTTGGGCCCGCGCCCCGGTACCATGGAGGAATGGCAGATTCAACGTTCGACATCGTCAGCAAAGTCGACCCGATGGAGGTCGACAACGCCCTCAACCAGGCGCACAAGGAAGTCGCACAGCGCTACGACTTCAAGAACGTGGGAGCCTCGATCGCGATGAGCGGCGAGAAAGTTCTCATGAAGGCGAGCACCGAGGAGCGCGTCAAGGCGATCCTCGAGGTGTTCGAGGCCAAGCTGATCAAGCGCGGCATCTCGCTGCGCAGCCTCGATGCCGGGGAGCCCTACGCGTCGGGCAAGGAATACCGCATCGAGACGAGCATGAAGGCCGGCATCGACCAGGAAAACGCGAAGAAAATCAGCAAGATCATTCGCGACGAGGGTCCCAAAGGCGTCAAGAGCCAGATCCAGGGCGACGAGCTGCGCGTGAGCTCGAAGAGCCGCGACGACCTGCAGGCCGTCATGGCGCTGCTCAAGGGCAAGGACCTCGACGTGGCCCTGCAGTTCGTGAACTTCCGCTAGACGCCCCGGCTCCCCGGCTCCCGGCTCCCGGCTCCCGGCTCCCGGCTCCCGGCTCCCGGCTCCCGGGCCCACCTTATGCAACCGGGCCCGCGATAGATCATGGGCCCGGTTTCCGGGCCCGGGCCCGGGCAGAAAAAGAAGGAGCGCGAGCGGGAGGGGCTACTCCGCTCGGGAGACGGTGACCATTTCGTCGCGGTCGACGACCTTGATGCGGGTGCGACCGGCAGCCTCACCCAGCGCGAGCTCGTGCTCATCGAGGTTGTGCCAACCGTCGAGGCCGGTGTACTTCACGCCACGGGCATCGAGCAGTTCCACGACGCTGTCTTCCGACGGCGACTCGGGGCGCCACCAGTTGCCGAGGTCGTTGATGAGGTGCTTGATGGTTTCCATCGCGTCGCTCTTGGTGTGGCCGATCAAGCCGACCGGTCCGCGCTTGATCCAGCCGGTCGCGTAGACGCCGTACATCTGCTGGTTGAACAGCCCGCCGGTACCGGCCGACGGGTCACGGCGCAGCACCTGGCCTTCGCGGTTGGGAATAACGCCGCGCTTCTTGTCGAACGGCACGTCGGGCAGCTCCGACCCGAAATAGCCCACCGCCCGGTAGACGGCCTGCACCGGGATCTCGCGAAATTCGCCGGTACCGACAACGCCGCCGGCGCCATCCGTTGTGGTGCGTTCCCAACGGAACGCGGCAACCTTGCCGGTGCCGTCGTCGACGATCTCTACCGGCTTGGCGAAGAAGTGCAGGTGCAGGCGACGGCTGGCCGTGCCGGTCTCGCGAGCTCGCCACTGGCCCAGCGTCTTGTCGATCACGAAAACCTGTTTGTTGCTCGCGACGGCAGCCTTAGCGGCCTCGTCGTAGTCGAAGTCTTCGTCGTAAACGACGATGTCCACGTCGTTCAACTCGCCGACCTCGCGCAGTTCCAGCGGTGTGAATTTAACGGATGTCGGCCCCCGGCGCCCAAAAATGTGCACGTCGGTCACCGGTGACGACTCGAGCCCGTCATACACGTTCGCGGGGATCTCGGTCGACAGCAGGTCGTCGGCATGCTTAATGAGCATGCGGGACACGTCCAGGGCCACATTGCCGTTGCCGATGACGGCAATCTCGCGCGCCTCCAGCGGCCAGGTACGCGGCACGTCGGGGTGTCCGTCGAACCAGCTGACGAAGTCGGCGGCGCCGAAGGAGCCGTCGAGGGAAGCTCCCGGAATGTTCAGGTCGGCGTCCTGCACGGCGCCGGTGGCGAAAATGACCGCGTTGTAATGCTTCTTGAGGTCGTCGAGGGTGATGTCCACACCGAACCGCACGTTGCCGAACACCCGAATGTCGCCGCTGTCGAGCACACCGCGCAGCGCGGTGATGATGCCCTTGATGCGGGGGTGATCGGGAGCGACGCCGTAGCGCACCAGGCCGTACGGCGCGGGCAGGTGGTCGAACAGGTCAATGGAGACCTCGAAGTTGCGCTCGGCCTTCAGCAGAATATCGGCGGCATAGATGCCGGCCGGTCCTGCGCCGACGATGGCCAGTCTCAATTTGGTCACGGAAGATTCCTTACTGCGCGGCGCCGGGCGAAGCCCCGACTCGCTCCCGAATGGGGTCTAGTTGGATCGCTCGACGATGGTCTCGGCGAATCGGGTGAGGGATTTCTTGACCGAACCGTTCGGCAGCGGGGCGAGGGCGGCGACCGCGTCGCGCGCCCAGCCGTGCGCCTCGGCGAGGGTCTCCGCGGTAACGGTGTGCTCGCGCAGCGCCGCGATCGCTGCATCGGCAGCCTCCGTCGCCTCGGAACCATCCGCCATCACGTCGCGTTCCAGCCGGTGCAGCAGGTCAGCGGATGCCTCATCGCTTTCGGCGCGCTCCCGCAGCCGAAGCAGGGGAAGCGTGACAACGCCCGCACGCAGATCGGTTCCCGGAACCTTGCCGGTTTCCTGTGGCTGCGGCGACAGGTCGAGCACATCGTCGATGAGCTGGAAGGCAATGCCGATTTTCTCGCCGAAGTCCACGACGGGCTGTTCGAACTCGGCGGGGGCGTTCGAGAACACCACACCGCCCTGCGCCGCCGCGGCGATAAGCGAACCGGTCTTGCCCGCGAGCACCTGAATGTAGTGCTCAACCGGGTCTTCGTCCTGGCGCGGACCGACCGTCTCTTGAAACTGGCCAAGCACGAGGCGCTCGAAGGTGGTCGCCTGCAGCTTGATGGCGCGTTCCCCGAGTCGGGCCATTAGCTGGCTGGCCCGGGCGAACAGCAGGTCGCCGGTGAGGATGGCGATCGAGTTGCCCCACACGGTTTGTGCGCTCGGCACGCCGCGGCGCTTGTCGGCATCGTCCATGACATCGTCGTGATACAACGAGGCGAGGTGGGTCAGTTCGATGGCCGTCGCCGCGGTGACCACATCCGGCACCACACCGTCGCCCAGATGCGCGGTCAGCAGCGCCAGCATGGGACGCACTCGTTTGCCGCCGGCATTGAGCAGGTACCGACTGGTGACGGTAGCGATTTCATTGGCGTAGACGAGCTCGTCGATGAGCGCGGCTTCCACCTGTTCGATGCCGGCGTCAATGTTCGCGGCCAGACCACGGTCGGCCGAGGTCGAGAAAATGCGATCGCCGAGGCCCGCCTGGCTGGTTACCGACGCGCTACGTCGAATCACGGGGGCTCTGGATTTCACGTAAGTCAGCCTATCGAGTTGATCAGAAAGTCAGGAGGCCGCGGATTTGGTTCCGCGGTGCAGGGCTACGATGCCCAGCGTGAGGTTGCGGTAGGCGACCTCGGAGTATCCGGCTGAGCGCAGCCATCCGCCGAGTACCGACTGGTTCGGCCAGGCCGCGATGGACTCGCCCAGGTAGTCGTATGCTTCGGCGTTCGACGAGGCGAGCCGCACGACTTTGGGCATGACGTGGTTCAGGTATGCGAAGTAGCTGGTGCGCACAAGACTCAGCGGCGGCGTGGAGAATTCGCAGATGACGATGCGGCCGCCGGGCTTGGTCACGCGGTAGAACTCGGCCAAAGCCTTCTTCGGTTCGACCACGTTGCGCAGTCCGAACGAGATGGTGACGGCGTCGAATTCGTTGTCCTTGAAGGGCAGTGCTGTGGCGTCGGCCTGCACGAACTCGATGTTCGGATTCTGCGCATGACGCGCCTTGCCGACCTCGATCATGCCGGCCGAGAAGTCAGCTGCCACAACCTGGGCACCACTGCGGGCGAGGGCAGCGCTGGACGTTCCGGTGCCGGCGGCGATGTCGAGGATGCGTTCGCCCGTCTGCGGGTTGACCGCCTTCGTCGTCGCGACCCGCCAAAGCGAGGCGTTGCCGACCGACAGAAGCGCGTTCGTGCGGTCATAGTGCACGGCAACCTCGTCGAACATGGCAGCCACCTGCGCGGGCCGTTTGTTCAAGTCAGCTCTATTCACCCCACCATTCTAGGTTGCGCCGGCTGGCCGAAACTGCATGATTGCCGGGGCAGACAAACACGGGCGTAGGCTACAGAAGTGAATGTGCAGGCCTTGACGGTCGAAACCTCCCCGATAGCCGATATCCGCCAACTGATCTTGCTGCTCGATGGCCGCACACCGCTGCTCTGGATGCGTCGAAACCAGGGGCTGGCCGGCATCGGCTGTGCGCTGCGGCTTGAATTCTCCGGTCCCACCCGCATGACGGATGCTGCAGCCGTCTGGAAACAGGTTGTGGCCGCTGCGACGGTGACCGATCCGCTGGCTCGCACGGGCACCGGGCTGCTCGCCTTCGGCGCGTTCGCTTTCGACGAGTCGTCAGAGCAGACCAGCGTATTGATCGTTCCCGAGATCATCGTCGGCCGCGAAGACGGCCAGTGCTGGGTGACCCGCATCTGGGCGACGGGTCAGACCGCCCCCGAGAACCCGCTTGCGTTGCATCCGCTCGGCCACGAGTATCGCATCGCGCTGCTGCCCGGATCGTTGCCTCCCACGGACTTTCGAACGGCGGTCAGCTCGGGAATCGAGCGCATCCAGGCGCAAAGCGTCAATAAGGTCGTGCTCGCCCGCGACTTGGTCGGGCGAGTGCCGGCCGAGTCCGACCTGCGCCGGGCCATCACCAGGCTCGCCCTCGGCTACCCGGACTGCTGGACCTACGCCGTCGATGGCCTCATCGGTTCCAGCCCGGAAACGCTCATTCGCGCCGACCACGGTTCGGTCAACGCCCGGGTGCTCGCCGGCACGATTTCGCGCGGGGTCGACGCCGAAGACGACCGTGAGGCGGCGCTCGCTCTGGCCACCTCGTCGAAAGACGGCGACGAGCACGAGTTCGCCGTGCAGAGCGTGCTCAAGTCACTGCGCCCGCACACCTCCGCGCTGGCAACGAGTGAGATTCCCTTCACGGTCAAGCTGCCCAATCTCTGGCATCTCGCGACCGACCTCGAGGGCACCCTGAGCGACGGATCGACCTCGCTCGACCTGATCGCGGCGCTGCACCCCACGGCAGCGGTTGCCGGAACCCCCACCGAGGAGGCTCTCGCGCTCATTCGTGAGCTGGAACCGTTCGATCGCGGCCGCTACGCCGGGCCCGTTGGCTGGGTCGGCGCCGACGGTGACGGCGAGTGGGCGATCGCCCTGCGCTGCGCGCAGGTCACGCCCGACGGCGCCATCACGGCCTACGCCGGGTGCGGCATCGTGCTCGACTCCGAACCGGAGCGCGAGCTCGCCGAGACCAAGATGAAGTTTCGGCCCATCGTCGAGGCCTTCGGCTGACCTGGCCGCCAATCAGGCGCTGCGTTCGCCGGGCTCTATGCACGCCCCTATAGGGGCGCCGGACCGAGCCGCTTCTTGAGGGCATTGAGCTCGAAATAGGCACGGTCACGGTAACGGGCGATGTCACCGGCCGCGGCCGGGTCGATGTTAAGGAAGCCAGCGCCCGTTTTGAGTCCAAGTTGCCCCTCCTCCACTTTTGTCCGCAGAAGCGTCGGAGTAGACATCCGCTCACCGAAGGCTTTCTCCATGCTGTGGAACGAATTCTCGTAAACGTCAAGCCCGGCAATGTCGGAGATGGCAAAAGGCCCGAAGATAGCCAGTCGAAAACCGAAGGAGTTGCTCACGACTTCGTCGATTTCTTCTGGGGTCGCCAGCCCTTCTTCGACGATACTCACGGCTTCCTTAAACAAGGCGAACTGCAGACGGTTCGCGACGAAACCGGTCGAATCGGTCACCCGGGTGGGTACCTTGCCGATGCGTTGCAGCAGTTCCTCCACGGCCAGCACGGTGTCGTCGCCGGTTGTTGCCGCCGGAATAATCTCGACCGATGGCACAAAATACGACGGGTTCATCCAGTGCACGCCGATGAAACGGCTGGGGTGAACGGATGCCTGCGCAAGCGTTCCGATGGGGATGGCCGACGTGTTGCTGCCGATGATGGTCGTCGGTGTGGCAGCAGCACTAATACGCTCGATTATCGAGAGTTTGAGGTCGAGTCGCTCGGGTACGGCCTCAGCCACAAAGTCCACTTGGGCGACGGCCTCTTCAATCGACGTCGCCGGGGAGAGACGGTCGGCGAGGATTTCTGCGGCGCCAACCGGGAACAGCCCGTTCCCCTCATAGAGCCGACCTTCCTCGATGAGGCGGGCAACTGTGCGTTTGGAGGTCTCTTCGTCGATATCGGCGACGGCGCAATGGAGTCCGGCCAGGGCGAATGCTTGCGCGATTCCTCCGCCCATGTAGCCGCCGCCGACAACGGCGATGCTCTCAACACTCTGGGTTTTCGATGACATCTTGGGGCCTTTCGTGTGCAGTGGAGCTAGAAACTAAGAACTGTGGGCAGCCAGGTGGAAATCGCGGGGATCAGGCTCAAGACGAGAACATCGATGAACAGAATGAGCACGAAAGGCAGGATGGCCTTGGAGACGGTCTCGATCTTGAGATCGGCTATCTGAGCCGCGACGAACAGGTTGATTCCGACCGGTGGAGTTATCAGTCCGATGGCGAGGTTGACGACCATGATGATGCCGAAGTGCACCGGGTCGATGCCAAGGCTCATGGCCACCGGAAGCAAGATGGGCACCAATATCAGAATGGCCGCCGCCGCCTCGATGAACATGCCCGTGATCAAGAGCAGAACGTTGACGATGATGATGAAACCGAACACATTCAGGTTCATGCTGCTGAACAGGTCCGCGATGTCGGCCGGTATTCCGAGCCGGTTGATGAGAAAACCGAATAGGCCAGCTGTGCCGATGACGATCATAACTATGGAGGTGGTGATCGACGCCTTCGTGAAGATACCGGCGAGGTCTTTGATCTTGATCTTGCGGTAGACCACCATGCCCACGACGAGGGAATACAACACGGCGACGATGGCCGCCTCCGTTGGGGTGAAGACGCCGCCGTAGATTCCGCCGAGAACCATGAGGGGCATCAAGAGAGCGAGTAGTGCACCTCGGAAGGACCGGACGAGCTCTCGTGTGTCTTGGCGGCCCACACCCTTATACCCGCGAATCTTGGAGACCACATAGGCCGCGGCCAGAAGCGATGCTGCCACGAACATGCCCGGAATGATGCCAGCGAGGAACATGTCGCCCACTGAGACCTTGGCCGATATGGCGTACAGAATGAGCGGGATGCTGGGGGGGATGATGATGCCCAGCGCCCCGGATGCCGCTTGGTTGGCTGTGGCGAACCGCACGTTGTAGCCGCGCGCCACCATGGCCGGGATCATGATCGATCCAATCGCTGCAGTGGTTGCCGCTCCGGAACCGGAGATCGCGGCGAAGAACATTGAGGTGATCACCACGACCATGGCGAGGCCGCCGGTGAGGTGCCCGACGAGGGCGCTACCGAGTCCGATGAGCTTTTCCGACAGCCCGCCAGACTGCATGAGAAACCCAGCGAGAATGAAGAACGGAATCGCCATGAGCGGGAATGAATTGAGCGCGTTGAAAATCTGTTGCGGCACGACTTCGGGCCCGAACGTGCCGCTGACACCGGCCGTGGCGGCGGTGGCCAATCCGAGGGCCACCGCGATGGGTACTCCCACGGCAAAACACACCGCTACGAGTCCAAAGAGCAATCCGCCCATTTTCAGCTCACCTCCCCATCGAGATTGGATTTGTCACGCGGATTGGCATCGGCGAGCCCCCACGAGTTGTCCTCAATCATCACGACGAGGGTATTCAAGAACATCAATACCCCGCCTGCGCACAGGGCCAGCATGGGCCACCGCATCGACATGCCGGTTGCCGGCGCGGTTTGATAGGCCACCGTGGCGGCGATGTCCCAGCCGAACACGATCAGGATGACGTAGAAGGACAGAGACAATAGATGGCTGGCAAGTCGCACAACCTTTTTTGTGACGCCCCGAAGGAGGTCGGGCACCAATTCCACGGCCAGCAGGGTGCCCTGGCGAACTGCGTATGCGGCACCGAGAAGGGTCAACCAGATCATCAGGAACCGGGAGACCTCCTCCGAAAACGTGAGGGAGGTTCCCACGACGAACCGGGCGAAGACCTGCCACCCGATCAGTACCGTCATGGTCGCCAGCATTAGCGCCAGCGACCACCCCACGACACGGTTCACACGGTTCATGAGCCGCACATACGACTGCAATGCTGTTTTCAACGCACACCTTCAGAACGTGTCAGCCGGTACCGTTCGGCACCGACGCTGGGTACTCGCGTGTCAGTGCCGACGGCACCAACGACTTAGTAGTCGAAGTTACGAATGGAGTCGATGAGGTCCTCACCGATCTGGGGTGCCCACTTCTCGTAGACCGGTTCCACGGCGGCGCGGAACGGAGCCAGGTCGGGCTCGGTGATCTGCATTCCCTCGTCTACGAGTGCCTGCGTCATCTCAACTTCAGCAACCCGGCTGGCTTCTCGCTGGATGGGGAGGGCGTATGCGGACGCTTCCAAAACTGCGGCCTGGTCATCCGACGAGAGCGAATCAAAAAGCACGCTGCTCATCATGATCGGGGACGGAGAATAGACATGCTTGGTAAGCGCGAGGTAATCCTGCACCTCATAGAACTTCACGTCATTGATGACGGCAATCGGATTTTCCTGGCTGTCCATGACGCCCTGCTGCAGAGCTGTGTAGACCTCAGGCCAGGCCATTGGGGTGGCGTTGGCGCCGAGCGCTCGCCAAGTGTCCACCTGCACTTCGCTCTCTTGGGTGCGGTGCTTGATGTCGACGAGGTCGGCCGGACTGTTGATCGGACGGACACTGTTGGTCTCGTTGCGGTACCCGTTCTCGGTCCACGCCAGCACCTTCACGTGGGCGGTCTCCTCGAATTTGGCGGCGAGATTCTCGCCGATTTCACTGTCGAGTACCGCGTAGGCATGCTCGACGCTGTCGAACAGATAGGGCAGGTCAAAGACGAAGAATTCCGGTACGAACCCGCCGATCGGGCCGGTGGACGTCATGGCCATGTCGATGGAGTCGATCGACATGCCCTCTACGGCTTCGCGCTCGCCCCCGAGTGCGTTGTTGTAGAAGTACTTAACCTCAATACGTCCATCGGTGAGTTCGCTGAGCTTGTCCCCGAAAGCCTTCGCCCCAATACCCTGGTGTGACCCCTCGATCGCAGCAAGGCTTAGATCTATTGTCCCGGTATAGGCCTCACCCGTGTCCGCTCCGGTAGCCGAGGTCGTTCCGCTGCACGCGGAGAGCAGCAGTGTGCCCCCGAGCGCTGTAGCCGCCAGAACGGTCTTGAATTTCTTCGAATGCATCAACTGGGTCCCTCCATTGGGTGATTGTGCCGGCCACATGCGCCCTCACGACGCGAATCGATCACTGTTGGCAGTGGGCCACACAGACAGATTCGGTCGCGGCACTAAAGGAGCATTTCACTGGCCGCGTCACTTCCTTGTGCCGACAGATAAAAACTTACGAGAACGATCGACGGTTAAGCAACATTAAGCGCACGGCTCCACGCTAGTAGCTGGCTATCGAAACAAGTGCCGCCGCATGCACTTATGGTTGCTTAAGTTTTTCAGCAGTCGTAGGGTCATGAATTAGTTGCAGCATTGCGGCGCGAACTCAAGGAAGAGGTAGTGGGATGCAGGGCGAAGTCTCGGCTGGCAGGCCCACTTACGGGCGTCGAGAGACGCCCTCCGCTGTCACCGTGGCTCGAGCCGCCGGAGTATCTGCTGCAGCCGTGTCTTATGTCATGAACGGAAAGGCCGGAGTCTCAACGGAGACCCGGGCGCACATTCTCAGCGTCGCCAAGCAGCTCGGATACGGTCAGAACCTGAGCCAAGTCGCTCAATTTCAACGCACCCGCGTCATAGGGCTGGTCTTCCCGAACATCATCAACCCGATGCTTCCGCGCTGGGGGCAGGGCATAATCACGGCCGCCGCAGCGGCCGACTATGAGGTATACCTCGCCACCACCCAGGACGACCCCGAGGCGCTCGCGAAGGTGACCGCCTCGTTCGCCAGCCACAAAGTTGACGGCGTGATCGTGGCGGCGGCGCTGCGCAAAGATGCCACAGCCCTGCGCACCCTGCGAAACTCCAAAATACCGTTCGTGTACCTCTCCCGTAGGTCGAAATTCGTCGACGGTGACTTCGTCGGAATTGATGATCTTGCGGCCGGAGCGCAAATGATGGAGCACGTGCTTTCGCACGGGTACACCGACATCGCCACGGTCGTGGGCCCGAGATTCTCCACGGCCTCATTCGCTCGGGAGCGCGGATTCGTGCAGGCCGCAGCCGCGGCGGGCGTGGAGATCCCGGAACAGCGCAAGATCAGCACCCACCTCAACAACGACGGGGGTCGCCGTGGTGCCGAAAAGCTGTTCACGAGCGGGGACCCGCCGCGTGCCATCGTGTGTGGCAGTGACGAGATTGCGATCGGAGTGATGGAGTACGCGGTCGATCACGGCATCCGCGTGCCGGAAGACGTGGCCGTGACAGGTTTTGACGGACTGCCCCACAGCATGTCAGGGCTTATCCGCATGACCACCATGGTGCAGCCGCAGCTGGAGATGGCGACCGAGGCGTTCGCCATGTTGCTCAAACGCATGCAAACGCCGTCGAAGACCTATCAGACGCTACTCTGCGCGCACCGATTGCACGTAGGTCGAACCTGCGGATGCTCCGCCTGACGGACGCCGCGGAGCTTTAACCTCTGAACCCGCTGGGTCGGGTTTGAGCGTGCTTTTCAATCCCCAATTCACATTTCGCACTATTGCCACGCTTGCAGCCATTTTCAAAGGAGAGACGAATGGATTTTTCGACGAAACGCGTTCTCGTAACGGCCGGGGCCAACGGGATCGGCCACGCTATCGCGACCAAGTTCAAGGAGCTCGGGGCTGAGGTGTTCGTGACAGATATCGACGCCGCTGCCGTGGACGCTGCCCGGGCCGAGGGCTTTCATGCGCAGGTGAGTGACGTCTCCAACGAGGCCGACGTGCAGGAACTGATGCGCACGCTACAGGACCGTTTCGGAGGTCTTGACATTTTGGTGAACAACGCCGGAATCGCGGGCCCCACTGGCCCCGTTGAGTCACTTGAGACCGATGATTGGCTAAAAACCTTCGATGTGAACATTCACGGTCAGTTCCTTTGCGTCAAGCACGGCTTGCCGCTGTTGCGGCGGGGTGCTGCCCCGTCCATCGTCAACCTGTCCAGCGCCGCCGGGCGGCTGGGAATGGCTGGCCGCAGCGCCTATTCCGCCTCCAAATGGGCTGTGGTGGGGTTCACCAAGACTCTGGCCATTGAGCTGGGTGCCGAGGGCATTCGCGCCAACGTCATCTGCCCGGGTGCCGTTGACGGTCCGCGCATTCGCGACGTCATGACGGCCAAATCCGACATGACAGACCGTCCGGTTGCCGAGATCGCGGCCGTGTACAGCAACCAGTCCTCAATGCAGCGAATGGTCACGGCCGAGGATGTGGCCAACATGGCCGTTTTCGTCGCGAGCGACATGGCACGAAACGTGAACGGACAGGTTCTGGCCGTCGACGGCAACACCGAAAAACTTTACTGACCCCCGTCCTATAACAGAAGGTACAAACAACATGGCTTCCAAACGCAAGGCAATCATCACCAGCGCCGTCACCGGTGCCATTCACACACCGTCCATGTCGCCGTACCTGCCGGTGTCACCCAACGAAATTGCCGACGCGGCCATCGGAGCGGCCGAGGCCGGGGCTGCGATCGTGCACATGCACGCCCGCGACCCGCGTGACGGCCGGCCTTCTCAGAAACTGGAGCACTTCGCGCCCATCCTGGAACGACTCAAGGCCAATACTGATGCGGTTGTGAATATCACCACCGGTGGATCGCCGCACATGACCGTGGAAGAGCGCATGGTGCCAGCCTCGGAATTCAAGCCCGAGCTGGCCTCCTTGAACATGGGGTCCATGAACTTCGGCCTGTACCCGATGCTGAATCGGTTTCCTGAATTCGCCCACGAGTGGGAACGGGAGAGCCTGGAGAAGAGCCGGGACCTCGTGTTCAAGAACACCTTTCAAGATATCGAAACCATCATGGAGATCGGCAATGCCAACGGAACTCACTTCGAATTCGAGTGCTACGACATCTCTCACCTGAACAACCTGGCGCACTTCTTCCAGCGTGGCCTGGTTCAAGGGCCACTATTCGTGCAATCCGTCTTCGGGCTGCTCGGCGGAATCGGTGCGCATCCTGAAGATCTCATGCACATGCGACGCACCGCCGATCGACTCTTCGGCGAGGACTATGAATGGTCGATTTTGGGTGCGGGCAAGAACCAGATTTCCCTTGCCACCATCGGCGCCGCCATGGGTTCACACGTACGGGTGGGCTTGGAAGACTCGCTCTGGATCGAACCAGGCCAGCTGGCCACGTCCAACGCGCAGCAGGTCACTCGCATTCGCACCATTCTGGAAGCCCTCAACTTCGAGATCGCCACGCCCGACGAAGCTCGTGCCATGCTTCACCTCAAGGGCCGGAACAACGTGGGGTTCTAGGCATCCGTTTCTAAGCTCACCCACTGCTGTAACGCCGACAGCCTCACCCTGCTCGCCGCCAAAAATCCGGACACTGAATTCAGCGACGCCGCTCAAGGCGGACCGGTGGGTTCGGGCACCGGTGGGTTCAGGCATAGACGCAGCGGCTACAGCCAGCGCCAGGACTCGATGGCGGCGGCGAGAATTTGCTCGCCGTTGTCTTCGGGAATGACGAAGGAGATCACGAAGAATTTCACCGGCTCCCCGGCGGACTGGTAGGTGTCCGGCGCGAAGACGGTGAGGAATGCCTTGGTCTGGGTCTTTTCGACGGTGCTCTTCAGACGCGTGAGGTTGGCATCGGCGCCGTCGAGGGTCACGGCCTCCTTCAGGCTCGTCACCTCGCCGGCGCGGGGAAAGTAGCTCTGGTTCAGAAAGTCCACCATGTCGTCGAGGCTGCCGGTCGGAGCCCATACATCGGTGCTGGCCACTTGCACGGGTTCCACGAGAACGCTGCCCAGAATGCTACCCACGCCCGTGTTGTTGATTTCACCGTCGGCGTCGTACTCACCCCACAACTGCAGGGAGGTGATGCATCCCTCCGTCTTCTCGGCGGATTGGTTGTTGATGTAGTCGGCGGGCCCATTGAAGGAGTAGCACGGGGTGATGATGGGCTGAGCACCGTTCAGCAACGCCATGCCGATTCCCGAGCTGACCAGGGAGATCACGATCACAACGATCACCAGCACGTTGGTGAGCACCGCCAGAGCCGACCCGATCAGGCCGGGGAGACCGAAGGTCTTGCCGTCCGGTTTGCGCAGAGCCAGGATGCCCAGAATGATGCCGGTGATGCCCAGCAGTAGACCCAGAACCGGAACCCAGCCGGTGACAAAGGCACTGATCCCCACGATGAGTGCCGCGAGGGCCAAGCCGCCGCGATTCGGCGCGGCCGGCGCGCTTGCGATTACTGCGGCTTCGTCATCGACCGCGCCCTGCTCCGAATCCCCCTGCTCCGAATTGCCCTGAGGCGGGTCGATCGTCATCTGGGCCTCCCGGCATCGGTGTGACTTAACGCTATCAAGCAGGCCGCAGCTTGGTAGCTCCGTGGGCGCACATTGACTGTCGCGAGCACCACACCCCACTGGCGCACCGAAATGTCCCTTGTCGCCTGCCATCGAGCGGCCGCGCTCACCTCGAGTCGGGTCGGGCCGGGCTGGGCTGGGAGCAACTAGCGAACGAGCGGAACCTCGAGGATGGCGGGACCGGTCGGCGCGCTCGTGAGGGCACGCTCGAGGTCGCTGCGGGTCGCGGCGAGGGTGTAATCCCAGCCGTACGCGGCGGCGAGAGCTGCCAGATCAACGCTGCGCGGCGTGTAGAGCACCCGATCCATCGCCTCCGCCGGCGCGGTCGCCGCCACCTCGAGCCCATCGAAGATGCTGCCCCCACCGTCGACGCCGATGATGACCTGCAGCCGCGGTCGGGGTTCGTCGGGGGCGAGCAACAGCGAGCCGACGTCGTGCAGAAACGTGAGGTCACCCATGAGCACCCGGGTCACACCGACCGAACGCGGGTCGGGTTCGGCCTGGCTGGCCAGAGCCACGCCCAGTGCGGTCGCGATGGTGCCGTCGATGCCGGCCAGTCCTCGGTTGGCCAGCACGGTGATCTTCTTGCCGGGAACCCGTTTGTCGGCCTCGCGGATGAGCCGCGAGGCCCCGAGCACGAGCCGGTCGTGCGGCCACGATGCCCGCCACACCGCGTCGACGAGCAGCGCTCTGGTCAGCGGCGCGCGCATCACGGCCATTTCGGCTCGAGTGATGCCACGTTTGTCGATCGGCGCCCGGCCTTCGTCCGCCGCTGCTTCGGCGAGAGCCCGGCTGGTCATGACCCAGCGGCCGAGCCATTCGCGAGCGGCCGGCGCGCGCGCGGCCACGGCGCATGCCGCATCCGCTCCGATTGAGCGGGTGAAGCCCCGCGCGGCGTGGCCCGGGTTGTACCATTCGGCTCCGGTCGGGGCGACGACGACGGTCTCGACCCCGTCCCGGGTGATGAGGGCGGGAATTTCACGGCTCAATGTGGGGTGGCCGAACACGATCACCCGTTCGACCGCACCGCCCAAATCGACCGCGGCGAGCAATTCGCGGTAGTGCACGATCAGGTTCGGGCCGAACCTGGCACCACTCGACACCTCGGCCAGCAGCGGCCATCCACCGGCATGGGCGAGTTCTTCAGCCGCGGGCCCAGCGCCATCGCCGGCGACGACGACCGTGCGTGGTCCCGGCGCGAGCAGCATGGTCGGGCCGTCGGTCGGCTCGGCAGTCACAGACGCATCCCCGACAACCGGTGAAACCCGCAGCCCCACCGGCTGTGCCCCCGCCGGCTGCGCCGCCGCCGGCTGCGCCGCCGAGAGCGGCTCGCGAAATGCCAGGTTGAGCTGCGCCGGTCCGGGGGCAGCGGTGAAGACGCCGGTGGCGGCATCCATCGCCTGTCCCGCCAACGCCACGGCGATGCCGGCTTCATCCGGTTCACCGACCGGCGCCGGAACGTCGAGGCAAAGCCGGGTGGCCACACCAAACAGGCCGGACTGCACGGTGGTCTGATTCGAGCGGATTCCGCGCAGCTCGGCCGGGCGGTCGGCCGTCAGCACAATCATGGGCACCCCGGCATGGTGCGCTTCGAGTACGGCGGGGTGCAGGTTCGCGACGGCGGTCCCCGAAGTGACCACGACGAGGGCGGGCGACGTGGTTTCGAGAGCAAGGCCAACGCTGAGAAATCCCGCGCTGCGTTCGTCGGTGCGCACGTGCAAGCGAATTCCGCCGGCCTGCTCCAGCGCGGCCGCCGCCAATGCCAGCCCCTGCGAGCGTGCGCCTGGGCAGACCACCACGTCACGCACGCCGAGCCGCACGAATTCGTTCAGAAGTGCAATGCTGAAATCGGTTGCCGGGCTGGTGCGATTTTCGGAGGCCCGGTCAGGCATCCCGACGGCCAGGCTGGTCGCCCTCGCCCGGTTCGTTCTTCTTCGTCGCCTCATCCGGCGTCGGATCGTTCTTGTCGAGGTCCGCGAGGTCCTGCTCCATACGGCGGATGCGTTCCTGCTGGTCTTTGTCGTTGAACGGCCGGTTCTCGCCACTGTCGGTCTTGACGCTGCCGCCGTTCACACCGCCGCTGTTCAAACCACGCAGAAAGTCGAGGTCGTCATCAGGCGCGACCGAACGACCCGAACGCGTCGTGGGAGTGGCTCGACCGTGGCCGACAAACAGCCAGAGCAGCGGACCGATCAGCGGAACCAGGAAAATCACGAAGAACCAGACCCAGCGCGGCAATGCGCGAATGCGGTTGCGGTCGAACACGGCACAATCCACGAGGGTGTAGACAGTGAGGATGACGAGGGCCAGTCCTAGTCCGATCAAGAGCTTGGGCATACGTCGATTGTAAGCCGCTTGGCCGTGAGAGACATGTGCAGATACTCAGCTACGGCCTTCTAAGCTGGATTCATGAAAATCATGGCCCCCTGGCTGTACTACTCGGTTTTACGCGTACTGATGTTTGCCGTGCCGCTGACGATTCTGCTCGTCATGGGATTCTGGCCCTGGGCCGCCGCCGTGATCGCTGCCCTGCTCGGTGTCTGCCTGTCGTATCTGTTCCTCGGCAAGTCCCGCGAGGCCGTGGCGCGCGACCTCTACAAGGCGCGGCACCCCGACAAGGAGCCGGTGAACCCGGACTCCGAGATTGAAGACTCGGCGCTCGACGCGGAGGCAATCAGAGCGGTGCCGACCGACTCCGAGACAGCCGACTCCGTGACGACCGACTCCGAGACAGCCGACTCAGAACGCGAAGGCAAGTCCCAGTAGCAGGCCGTAGGCGAGCGCCGCGAAGCTCGTCAGCTTCAGCGCGAGGATGAGTTCCTTCGCCGTCGTCGCGGTGATCGTGATGAGGCAAGCCGGCAGGGCCAGCAGCAGTACGAAGAACGTGAAGATTCCCAGCGGATAGAAGATGCTGAAGAACCCGGCGATGACAAACGGAACCAGCAGAAAGACGCAGAACACGATTCGAGAGGCCGTGCCGCCGATACGCACGGCGAGGGTGCGCTTGCCGGCTGCCTTGTCGGGCACGATGTCGCGCAGGTTATTGACCATGAGCACAGCGCAGGCGATCAGGCCCATGGCCACGCCGCCGAGCACGCTCTCGGTCGTGAAGTCGCCGACCTGCACGTAGGTGGTGCCGATGGTCGCCACGAGGCCGAAGAACACGAACACGAACAGTTCGCCAAGGCCCTGGTAGCCGTACGGCTTCTTACCGCCGGTGTAGAACCAGGCCGCCGCGAGCGCACCGACGCCGATGAGCAGCAACCACCAGTACTGGGTCAGCACGACGAGCGTCAGACCGGCCACTGCCGCGAGACCGAAGAAGGCCAGGGCCACGCGCAACACTGTGCGCGGGTTGGCGACACCACCGCCGGTGAGCCGGGCCGGGCCGACCCGGAAGGCGTCGGTGCCGCGTATCCCGTCGGAGTAGTCGTTGGCGTAATTGACGCCGATCTGCAGAAAAAGCGCCACGGCGAGGGCGAGAAGCGCGCGCACCGGGTGATACACGCCGGGACCGCTCGCGACGATAGCGGCACCGGTGCCGAGCAGCACGGGCGCGATCGCGAGGGGCAGGGTGCGCAGGCGCGCGCCGGAGATCCAGTCCGAGGCCGTCGCCGGTTTAACCTTCGCGGGCCCCTTGCGCGGCGGACCGTCTTTGTAGGCCGGATGGCCCGATCTGCCCTTACCTCCGGGCTTGGCGCCGGAATCGGCACCGCCCGACTTCGCCAGAGGGTTCAATCGTTGTTGTTTGGGCCTTGCCGGCCGAGCTCCTTGTGCCACGCCCCCATGCTACTGGCCAGCGCTTGGCGATCGGGCTTGCCGGAAGCCAGCAGCGGCATTGCCTCCACCCGCACGACGCCTGCGGGGCGTGCTGCACGTCCCAGCAGCGCTACAACGGATGCCGCCACCCCGGCCAGATCCACCGCCACGGTTCCGGCCACCACCACGACCGGGACCTGCCCCCACTGCGCATCCTCGCCGCCGATCACGACGGCCTGCTCGAATTCCGCATAGGCCCGGACGATGCGTTCCACAGCATCCAGCGACACCTTCTCCCCACCGGAAATGATCACGTTGTCGGCCCGTCCGAGCACCGTGACGGCTCCGCTGAGCTCGTCGACCTCGCCGAGGTCGCCGGTGCGATACCAGCGCACACCGTGCTCGAGGAGAAAGCGATCGGCGGTGCGAGCGGGATCGTCAAGATAGCCCTCGGCGAGCACGGATCCCGACAGCTCAAGCTGCCCGTCGACGACACGCACGAGGGTGTCCCCGATTGGAACACCGTTGTAGACGCAGCCGCCGGCCGTCTCGGAAGATCCATAGGTGCGCACGATGCGCACGTCGAGTGCTTCTGCCCGCGCGATGAGTTCGGGCCGAATCGCCTGCCCGCCCACCAGGATCGCGGTGAAACGGCGCAGTACGGCCAGCAGTGCCGGGTCATCCGCTGCGTCCAGCAAACGGGCCAGCTGCACTGGAACCAGGGCGGTGAAGCGCAACGGCTCGGTCATGGTCTCGGCCA
>Ga0314774_1000861_pt1 | contig 21429 bp, 22 predicted proteins | sample MetaGCBIA2018_FD_204515 | JGI IMG/M metagenome (GOLD analysis project Ga0314774, IMG submission 204515) | Cryopeg brine microbial communities from Beaufort Sea near Barrow, Alaska, United States - CBIA 2018 | ecosystem: Environmental > Aquatic > Marine > Coastal | place: USA: Alaska | collected...
GCTCAACGAGCACCACCCGACGTTTCAGCGCTTGGGCGACGGCTCCGGTCGTGCCGCTGCCCGCGAAGAAGTCGAGCACCCAATCGCCAGGTTGGCTGGATGCTTGAATGATCCGTCGCAGGATCCCTTCCGGCTTTTGGGTTGCATAGCCCGTTTTTTCTTTGCCGGTCGGGGAGACAATGGTGTGCCACCACACATCCGTGGGTAGCTTGCCGCGGGCCGCCTTCTCTGGCGTCACGAGACCGGGAGCCATATAAGGCTCGCGATCGACTTCTTCGTTGTTGAAGTAGTAGTTCTTGGGGTTCTTCACGTAGACGAGGATCGTGTCGTGCTTTGATGGCCACTTTTTGGTCGCGCGGGCACCGTAGTCGTAGGCCCAAATAATTTCGTTGAGAAAACTCTCTCGACCGAACAGCGCATCGAGGGCAACTTTGGCGTAGTGAACTTCGCGGTAGTCCAAGTGCAGGTAGAGGGTGCCGCGGTCGTCGAGCAGCCGCCACGCCTCTTGCAGACGTGGCTCGAGAAACTCCCAGTAGTCGGCAAAGGTGTCGTCGTAGGAATACAGCGCACCTTTGATCGTGTCGTAGGTGTTTCCCCCAAAACCGGTACGGCTGCCTTCGGCAGATCGTTGAGTGGTGAGCGCTTGGCGTCGCTGCGTACGGCCAGTATTGAACGGCGGATCGATGTAGATCAACCGAAAGCTCTCGTCGGGCAGGGCGGCGATTGCGGGCAGGTTGTCCCCGTGCACCACAAGGTCGGGTCCGGTCGGGCTCCAGGTCGGTTGCATCCTCAGAGATTAACAGTCGCGCGGCACAGTTGCCTGCTGCGCGCCGAGGAGAACGAACGCAGAACTGGCCGGTACGAGAGCTAAGCCCACGACGACTATCGTGGAACGGTGACTGAACCGAACCCCAGCGTCGAGCTGTCGACCAACGGGGTGGGGCCTTGGCGGGGCGAATTGCCCACCGAACCCCACTACGACCCTGAGCTCCTCGAGCGCGGCGATAGCCGCAATGTCGTCGACCGGTATCGCTACTGGAACATGGCAGCCATCGTTGCCGATCTCGACGTGACGCGTCATCCGTTCCATGTCGCCATTGAAAATTGGCAGCACGACATGAACATCGGCTCCATCGTGCGCAGTGCAAACGCGTTCGGCGCAGACACCGTGCACATCATTGGGCGTCGGCGCTGGAACAAACGCGGCGCCATGGTCACTGACCGCTACCAGCACGTGCTGCATCATCCCGATGTCGCGACATTCCTCGAGTGGACGGCAGCCAACGATTTGCCGATCATCGCCATCGATAATGTTCCCGGCAGCGTCATCATCGAGACGTTCGACCTCCCCAAACGCTGCGTGCTGCTGTTCGGGCAAGAAGGCCCTGGGCTGTCTCCTGAAGCGATCGAAGCAGCGACGGATGTCGTAGAGATCAGCCAGTTCGGTTCGACCCGGTCGATCAACGCTTCAGCCGCAGCCGCCGTAGCGATGCACAACTGGATTACCCAGCACGTCAACTTCTCGGCGTAAGAATCACAGGTGCGTCGAGCGCTAGTCTGAAGGTTCCGCCCGATGAGGAGTGTGCCTGTGTCGAAACCCGTTCGCGTAACGATTATTGGTGCCGGAATGGTCGGTCTCTGCACCGCCTGGTTCCTTCAAGAACGCGGCGTTGAAGTCACAGTTCTTGACCGCACGGGTGTTGCTGCCGGATCATCGTGGGGCAATGCCGGATGGATTGCTCCCGCGCTGACGCTGCCACTGCCTGAGCCATCGATTTTCCGGTACGGCGTGAAGGCGATGGTGAGCCCCTCGTCACCCGTCTACGTTCCGTTGGCCGCCAACGCGACACTGCTGCGCTTTCTTGCCGGCTTCGCCCGTCACTCGCTTCCTGGCGCATGGCGCAAGAACATGGCGACATTCTCCGAAATCAACAAGTGGGGTCTCGAATCCTTTGATCGCATGGAAGATGGCGGTGTTGCCGCGGCGCTCACTCGGGCCGATCCGTTCCTTGCAGCGTTCGTCAACGAGCGCGACAGGCAGACGATCGTCCATGAGTTCGATGAAGTTGCTGCTCGTGGCGGAAACGTGAGCTTCCAGAAGATCACAGGCGACGAACTACGAGAGATCGAGCCGAGCGTCTCGGGCAAAGTGACCCACGGGCTGCGCATCGACGGCCAACGCTTCATCAATCCTCCCGCGTTTATGAAGGTGCTTGCAGCATCCGTTCGTGCCCGTGGTGCCCGCATCGTTGAAGGCGCGAACGTTACTGGTGTGCGTGACCTCGGTGCCGAAGGTGTCGCCGTCGACGTCGAAGGTCAGGATGCCGTGCACAGCGACCAGCTCGTAATTGCCACCGGGACTTGGCTTGCCGGGCTCGCCCGCCAGTTCGGTGTGCGGCAAGTAGTTCAGGCCGGCCGTGGATACAGCTTCAGTGTGAAACCGCCCGTGATTCCGACGCACCCCATCTACCTGGCGGCGCAGCGCGTGGCCTGCACACCCCTCGGCGATCGACTGCGGGTGGGAGGCATGATGGAATTCCGTCAAGCCGATGCACCGTCTGATCCCCGCCGCATCCAGACCATTGTGAACGCCGCGAAGCCCATGTTCGACGGTGTCGACTGGGAAGCACGCGAAGACGAATGGGTTGGGTCACGACCCTGCACCGCTGACGGGCTGCCGCTCGTCGGCCGCACGCGCTCACCGCGAGTACACGTTGCTGGCGGTCACGGCATGTGGGGCATCGCCCTCGGCCCGTTGACGGGACGGATGCTCGCCGACTCAATCACTGGCAATGGAGAGCACCCCTTGCTCACCACCTTCGATCCGCTGCGTTAACGCTCGCCAGCGGTTTCGCCTGGCCCGTCGCTTTCGTCGGCGCCGTCTTTCTCGTCGGTCTCGCACGACTTGTCTGGCTCGCCGCGCTCCGACTCTCGAGGTCGCTCTAGGGTATCAGCGTCGCGGACACGATCGACGAGTTCCCGCCAGGGCCCGGTGAGCTGTTGCTCAGGAATGACGACTTCGTGCGGATCGCAGCGGATTCGATAGGTGTATCGGTCGGGAGTCGCGATGACGGCCGGGCGCTCATCCCACGGCAGTTCGGCGATGAGCAGGTACCACTGCTCGGGGTCGGGTTGCTCGTCGACAACGACGTCCCATTCGACGCGTCGACCAAGGAGACCGCCGCTGCGCCACACCAGAATTTTCATTTCTGAGTCCTCACAGGAGCATGCTATCCCGTGGCGTTGATTCCGACGAGGGTCCAGCCGGCAAGAACAGCCTCATGCTCGGGAGAGTTAGACCCGAATCGAGCCGCTGCTGACACGACCGTCGCGGCCGCGAATCTGGAGAAATCCGCTCGGGGCCCCAACGAGCCACCGGTGAGAGTGTCGTACCAGATTTGCCCAGCGCGCTCCCACGCGTACCCGCCAAGGGAGTCGGCGACGCTCCAGAATGCACGGTTAGGGATTCCCGAATTTAGGTGAACGCCGCCGTTGTCATCGAGAGTCTTGATATAGCCGTCGAGATGATCGGGCTGCGGGTCCTTTCCAAGCACGTCATCGTCATACGCGGTACCGGGTGCCTTGAGCGAACGCAACGCATTGCCTTCAACCTCATCGGTGAAGATGCCTTCACCGATGAGCCACGACGCGTCTGCTGCGCTCTGCCCCAAGGTGTATTGCTCCACGAGTGCCCCGAACACATCCGAGACATGTTCGTTGAGGGCGCCACTCTGATCGCGGTAGACAAGTCCGGCGGTGAACTCGGTCACGCCGTGTGCGAGTTCGTGGCCGATCACACTGAGTGAGCGGGTGAACCCATCAAAAATCTCGCCATCGCCGTCGCCGAACACCATACGGCGTCCATCCCAGAACGCATTGTCATAGAGCTTTCCGTAGTGCACGGTGGCCTCGAGCGGTGCAGAGCGATCGTCGATCGAATCGCGAGCGAACACCTCCCAGAACAGCGCGAACGTGCTTCCCAATCCGTCGTACGCCTCGGTCACCGATCCATCGTCCGTTTCGGGCGCACCCTCGGCTCTCACCAAAGCGCCGGGAAGAGTTTCTGTGCCTTGAGCGTCAGAGATCGCCCGGTTGATCGTTCCGCGCACGCTTGGTTGATCTGGACGCAGTGAGCGGGGAAGCAGGCTATGGTCGCCACGACCATGGTCGAGGTGTTCGGGAGCGATGTCGGTCAGCGACCGTCGTGCCGCGTAGGCGGCGCGCTCGAAGCGCGGATCGTCTAAGGTCGCGATCCGGGCAAGCAAGAACGGGGGCACGATCGAGCACACAGAATGGGGAGTGTTGGGTGAAACGTGTGGCTGAGGCATCCGGAACATGCTCCATGCTGACACGCGCCGCCGACACCGACAACACCGACTCGCGACTCCCAGCACGTCGGAAGGTGGGTCTCAATTTACCGAATCTGATGTCGCTCGGGAGGACCCCAACACTGTTCATGACGCACGATATCGCCAGAGATGGGCGAAAGTCTGCGCTCGGGTAGACTGAGGTGTAATCCCCCCACATTTTCGAAGGGATCCACTATGCCAGCAATCGTGATCATCGGCGCCCAATGGGGCGACGAGGGCAAGGGAAAAGCAACCGACCTCCTCGGTAGCCGCATCGACTACGTCGTGAAGTTCAATGGCGGAAACAACGCCGGACACACCGTAGTCATCGGCAGCGAAAAGTATGCGCTGCACCTACTGCCGTCTGGCATCCTCACCGAGGGTGTCACCCCGATCATTTCCAACGGTGTCGTTATCGATCCCGAGGTGCTCTTTGAGGAGCTCGACGCTCTCATCGCTCGCGGAGTCGACGTCTCCAAGCTGCTGGTGAGCGCCAACGCGCACATCATCACCAACTACCACCGCACCCTCGACAAGGTGACGGAACGCTTCCTCGGCAAGCGTCAGATCGGCACAACCGGTCGCGGAATTGGTCCGGCGTACGCCGACAAGATCAACCGCGTCGGCATCCGAGTTCAAGACCTCTTTGACGAGAACATTCTTCGCCAAAAGGTTGAGGGGGCTCTCGACCAGAAGAACCACCTGCTCGTGAAGATCTATAACCGTCGCGCAATCGAGGTTGAAGAGATCGTCACCGAGCTGCTCAGCTATGCCGACCGCCTGCGCCCCATGGTCGCCGACACCGGTCTGCTGCTCAACCAGGCACTCGACAATGGTGAAATCGTACTCTTCGAGGGCGGCCAGGCCACGATGCTGGATGTTGACCACGGCACGTACCCGTTCGTCACGTCATCCAACTCCACTTCGGGTGGCGCGGCTACCGGTTCGGGCGTTGCCCCCAACCGCCTCGAGCGCATCATCGGAATCGTCAAGGCTTACACAACGCGTGTCGGTTCCGGTCCGTTCCCGACGGAGCTGCACGATGAGTCGGGCGAGTTCCTGCGCTCCAACGGTTTCGAGTTCGGCACAACCACCGGGCGTCCGCGTCGCTGTGGTTGGTATGACGCCCCCATCGCCCGCTACACGGCGCGCGTCAACGGTGTCACCGACTTCGTGCTCACCAAGCTTGATGTGCTCACGGGCCTCAAGACGATCCCCGTGTGTGTTGCTTATGACGTTGATGGCACCCGCCACGACGAGATGCCGGTATCGCAGTCCGACTTTCACCACGCTGTGCCGATCTACGAAGAGTTCCCCGGCTGGGAAGAAGACATCACCGGCGCTCGCACCTTCGATGACCTCCCCAAGAACGCGCAAGACTACGTGCTCGCCATCGAAAAGATGAGTGGCGCCCGCATGTCAGCGATCGGTGTTGGCCCTGGCCGCGACGAGATCATCGTTCGTCACGACCTCATCGGCTAAGAACCGCTAGAGGCCAATCGGGGACTGCTGGACTGAAGGTCCGATTTCTGCGCGTGGATTGTCTGCGTTGAGTGGGAAGATTTGTGAGTGCAATTAAACCGCCCCCAGCCTCGTGTCCTTCAGGGAAAGCACATCGCTCTTGAGCCGCTGACCGAGAATCACCTTGCCGACCTCTGGCCAGCCCTCGGCGTGCCAGAGGTCTTCGCTGGCGGCTATGGCCGCGGCCCTGCCGGGTTGCCCGCCGACGAGGCATCCTTTGTCGAGTGGATGCGCGCCGGTTACCTCGGTTATGCCGATCGGATGCCGTGGGCTGTGCGCCTCAGTTCCGGTTCTGGTGCTGAGGCCGGCCCCGACGCTGGGCGCCTGGTGGGCGTGAGTACCCTAGGCGACCTCGACGAGTCCAACGCCAATGCGCACGCCGGTTGGACAGCCTACGACCCCACCGTGTGGGGCACCGCAGTGAACCCCGAAACAAAACTCCTGCTACTCAGCTTCGCCTTCGATAACGGCTACAACCGAGTGCGGCTTCAAGCGGACTCCATCAATGACCGTTCGCGCGCCGCCATCCTCAAGCTCGGTGCCACTTTTGAGGGCATTGAGCGCAAACACCTCCTCCGGGCTGATGGCTCGTGGCGAGACACCGCCGTGTATTCCATAATCGACACCGACTGGCCAGCAGTGAAAGCTGGGCTGCTCGCACGACTGGGGCGGGAGTCGCGATCGTGAGCGCCCCCGTCACGTCTCCCGGACGGGAAGAGAAGCACGACCACGCATCCTCTCTGGGTACGACGCTGCGGTTCGCGGGAGCCGGTCTCGTGTGGGGCTCCAGCTTCCTGTTCATGAAAGTGGCATTGGATGGCGTGAGCTTTGGGCAGGTCGCTTGGACACGGGCTGTGCTTGGCGCTCTCGCGCTCGTCGTGGTCTTCGCGGTCAGTCGCCGCAAGCTGCCACGCAATCCGATCGTGTGGGCTCATTTCACGGTGTTGGCATTTCTCTTTGCCGTGTTCCCGTACTTGCTCTTTGCGTGGGCTGAGCAGTACGTGAGCTCAGGGCTCGCGAGCATCTACAACGCGACGACCCCGATCATGACGGCGATCTTCGCGACTCTCGTGTTCCGAGTCGAGAAGCTCACGCGTTCACAGATTGCGGGCGTGACGCTCGGCATCTTCGGAGTGCTCGTGATCATCTCTCCGTGGCAGGCCGGCGACATTAGCGGCAGCCTGCTTGGACAACTCGCCTGCCTCGGCGCCGCGGTCTGTTACGGCGCGGCAATGAGCTATCAGCGTCGCTTTGTCGCCCCCTACCGAATCGCCGGCGTCACCTCGGCAACCATGACCATCGGAATCGCGGCCGTCATCTATGTGCTGCTGACCCCCGTGGTCGCGTTAGGTCCGGTCACCCTCACCCTGCCGGTCGTCGCCAGTCTTCTCGCCGTCGGCGTGCTCGGCACCGGAATGGCCTACGTGTGGAACTACCGAGTTCTTGCCGAGTGGGGCCCTACCCGCACCTCAACAGTCACCTACATCACGCCCGTGATCGGCGTCATCCTCGGCATCGTTGTCCTCAAAGAAACCCTCTCCTGGCACGAACCTGTCGGGGCCGTGCTGGTGATCTTGGGCGTGCTGCTCACGCAGGGCCGACTGAAGTGGCCAAAGCGCAAAGGTCGAGCGAGGGCGGCACTAGGGCGGTATTAGGGCGGCATCGAGGTAAAGAGTTCCGATGAATCGTTCGCTATTGTCTGTTTCGGTGACATAACCCAAGCCAATCTGGGAAGCTGGAGCAATGACTTCTCGATACCTTGTTCGCCGGTTGGGTGTTTCTGCTGCCGTGCTCGGTCTCGTGGCGGCAGTGACCGCATTCGTGATCATCGCGGCGCCTGATGCGCAAACCCGATCGACGAGTGAGCAGAAGGAGGCCGCAGTCGTCATCCCGGCGGAGCCTGAGGTCTACTCGGTCAGTTCCCTCACCGGATCCCTTGTGGGCGGAGAGTCGATCGTCATTGCGGGCACCGCGCTGAGTGCGGATTCCGAAGTCACTTTTGGAGGCGTACCAGCAGCGGATGTCGTGCAGTCAGACGACGGAAGCCTCACCGTGACCGTGCCCGCTAGCACTGACTACCAGCCGGCCACGGTAGCCGTTGAAGTTGTGGCGGATGAGGCAGCGGTGCCATCATCGACCGCATTCGAGTACACCTACAAAGCCTCCACCCCCGTAGATAACCAGATGCAGTACCTGATGGCGCACTGGAACGACTACAACATCGCGGAGTATGGCGACCTGAATCCGGTCGGCGGCGACTGCGCGAACTTCGCAAGCCAGTCCCTCCTGCAGCGCGGCTGGACGATGACCGATGCCTGGTTCAACTACGACGCTGGAGCTGACTGGAGCGGTGCGTGGGGTTATGTGCCGAGCTTCGAGAACTGGCTGTCGGCGAATCCTGAACTCGGCGCCACCCAGCTGAGCTTCGATGAGCGCGCGGAAGCTAAGGTCGGCGACCTCGTCGTCTTCGACTGGAACGACAATGACTACCTCGACCACATTCAGGTTGTCTCTTCAGTGACGACAGAGGACGGGGTCACAACGGTCGAGATGGTTGGTCACAACCTCGATACCAATTATCGGGATCTCGACAAGACCATCACGGTCGATCACCCCGGCGCCACCGGACACTTCTGGAGCATTCCCTAACGAGCGATCACTTGCGTGCCTTCAGCAGCACGCGTGCGGCGGCGAGCCGACCGGCGCAGTTGCAGGTTTGCCTTAGCGCTTAGTGTCTCTGTGCTCAGCCGTGGAGGGCCTCATCCACGATTGACTTCGCTTCAGCCTGCACCTGACGCAGGTGTTCGGGGCCCTTGAACGATTCGCCGTAAATCTTGTAGACATCTTCGGTGCCGCTCGGACGGGCGGCGAACCACGCAAACTCGGTGGTCACTTTCACTCCGCCGATGGATGCCCCGTTTCCCGGTGCCTCCGAGAGCTTGGCGGTGATGGGGTCACCCGCGAGCTCGGTGGCCGTGATTGCGGCCCCGCTCAGCTTGCCGAGTCTGGCTTTCTGCTCCGTGGAGGCTACGGCATCCACCCGCTCATAGGCGGGGTCACCGAACTCTTCGACAAGTTCGGCGTAGAGCACGGATGGCGTTTTGCCGGTGACCGCGAGAATCTCGCTCGCGAGGAGGGCGAGCAGGATGCCGTCTTTGTCCGTCGTCCAGGTCGTGCCATCTTTGCGCAGGAAGCTTGCCCCGGCGCTTTCCTCGCCACCAAACCCCACGGAGCCGTCGACGAGGCCGTGAACAAACCACTTGAAACCGACCGGCACCTCCCAGAGGTCGCGGCCTAGCGAGGCGGCCACCTGGTCGATCATGGAACTGGAAACGAGGGTCTTGCCGATCGCGGCATCCGGGTTCCAGCCCTCGCGGTGGGTGTACAGGTAGCGGATGGCGACGGCTAAGTAGTGGTTGGGGTTCATGAGGCCGCCGTCGGGGGTGACTATTCCGTGGCGATCGGCGTCAGCGTCGTTGCCCGTGAGGATGTCGTACTCGTCGCGGCGAGCAATCACTGAAGCCATCGCCGACTTTGACGACGGATCCATGCGGATCCTGCCGTCCCAGTCGAGTGTCATGAACGACCATGTCGGGTCGACTAGAGGGTTCACGACGGTCAGGTCGAGGTTGTACTTCTCAGCGATCAGCTTCCAGTAGTTGACGCTGGCGCCACCAAGCGGATCGGCACCGATGTGGATTCCGGCCGCCCGGATCGCGTCGATGTCGATGATGTTTTCGAGGTCGTCAACATAGTTGCCGCAGAAGTCGAAGGTGCCAGCCGGCGTGGGCTCGGCTGAGGATGGCCCAGCCCGCTTCACGTCGTAGCTACCATCGGCATGATCACCATGGCCAGCAGCGCGATACTCAACGATCGCCTGGGTGATGGCGGCGATGTGAATTTCATTGAACGCGGTGTCGAGCGACGAACCGCGGTGGCCGCTCGTGCCGAAGATCACGCGCTGCTCAGAGTTCGAGACATCCGGAACCAGCGCGTAATACGCCTGCACCAGCTTGGGCACGTCGATGAGATCGGATGCTTGGGCTGTCGTGCCTGCGCGATCATTCATGCGCCCCATTCTGACATCCTCGGTTGAAGTGGCCAGCAGGTAAGGCTCGCACGCTCTAAAGTCGTTGTATGGCAGCAGGAGATCAGGGCGCGAGCGACACCGGCGCGGACAGCAACGAGAACACCGGCACCGAGATCGACCCGGAGGTTCGGGAACAGCTCGTTGGCGCACGACGAAGCATCGACAACATTGATGCCGCGCTCATCCACCTACTTGCCGAACGCTTCAAGTACACGCAGCAGGTCGGTCGGCTCAAAGCCACCAAAGGTCTGCCCGCGTCAGACCCCAACCGCGAACGCACCCAGATTGCGCGCTTGCGGTCACTGGCAGAAGAGTCGCACCTCGACCCGGCCTTCGCCGAGAAGTGGTTCAACTTTGTGGTCGCCGAAGTGATTCACCACCACGAGCAGCTCGCGTCAGGCTCCGAGCCTGAGTCGAGCACCGACGCGGGCTAGATACTCTGCCAGGCGGGCCGGTTGGCCCACGTGTAGCGGTAGTAGTCCGCGTTCTGCAGGTGGGATGCCGCAGCCTCGTCCACAATGACGGTGACGTGGGGGTGCAGTTGAATCGCGCTCCCGGGCTGGCTTGCGGTCAACGGGCCTTCAACGGCGGCCGCGATTGCGCTGGCCTTGCCTTCGCCGAACGCGAGAAGAACTAGGTGCCGAGCGCGCATGATCGTGCCCAACCCCTGAGTGAGACAGTGACGCGGAACCTCATCAATGCTGTCAAAGAAGCGCGCGTTGTCTTGACGTGTTCGCTCGGTGAGGGTCTTGATGCGGGTCAGCGAGGCGAATGACGATCCGGGTTCGTTGAAGCCAATGTGGCCGGTGCTGCCGATTCCGAGAAGCTGAAGGTCGATGCCGCCAGCCTCGAGGATGTCGCGTTCATAGTTACTGCCCGCGGTCTCGATTGAGGCACTCGCATCACCCGGCAGTCGCACTAGCTCGGGGTTGAGGCCGAGGGGCTCAACGACTTCACGCGTAATGACGGCGCGGTAGCTTTCTGGGTGGCCCGGGGGCAGACCGACGTACTCATCGAGGGCGAAGCCGCGCACGGCGGAGATATCGAGAGGCTCCTCGCGCAACGAGCGTGCGAGAGCCTCGTAGACGGGCAAAGGAGTTGATCCGGTGGCAAGACCGAGCACGGCATCCGGCTTGCTGCTGATCAGTGAGCGGATCGCGCTCGCGGTAAGCGAACCGGCATGCTCGCGGCTTTCAACAATGACGACTTCGGCCATGGGTAACTCCTCAAAACTGGCGTGGGGTGGATGCAAAGGGGAAGGAGCGCGCGGTTAGAACAGTGTGTAGCCGCCGTCAATGGTGACAATTGAGCCCGTCATGAAACTGGAGGCATCGCTGGCGAGCAGCACGGTCACCGGCCCCAGTTCCGAAGGCAATCCGTAGCGTTTGAGGGCGGCAGGTTCGACGCAACTGGCCTGATACTCAGGCTGATCTACTGGAGATGCTTCGGTGAGAATGTAGCCGGGGGCAATGGCATTAACGCGGATGCCGTGTGGCGCCCACTCGGCGGCAAGAGCTTTGGTGAGCTGGTGCACTCCGGCCTTCGAGGCCAGATAGGAGGCTTGCCAGCGTGGCTGGTTCACTATCTCGGCCGACATGGAACCCACATTCACGATGGTGCCTCCGCCATTGGCGGCCATGTAGCGACCTGCGGCTCGGCTGCAGTGCCACACGCCGTCAAGGTTGGTGGACATCACCTCTCGCCACACGCTTTCAGGAGCATCGAATGCGGCTCCACCGATGCTGATTCCGGCGTTGTTGACGAGTACGTCGAGGCTTCCGAGTTCAGCTGTGACTCGTGCGATGGTTGCGTCAACTGAATCGACATTGGTGACATCGAGGGTGACGCCGAGCGCACGGATGCCCAGCTCAGCCAGTTGGCCGGCGGCGGCATCCGCATCGCTCGCGGTGCGCGCGGCAACCGCCACTGAAGCCCCTGCTTCACCGAGTGCTTGGGCTAGCGCGCGCCCAATTCCGCGGTTCGCACCAGTGACAAGGGCAACACGTCCGTCGAGCGTGAAGCTGTCGAGTACGCCGCTCACGGGGTGACGTGCTTGCTGACGATGTCGGCGTCAAGTATCCGGTCGAGTGCGACCCGGGCGGCACCGATAATTCCGCCACGCTCTTTGGCTTGGCTGACATCGATCTCGAGTCCGTCGGTGGCGAGAGGGAGGCACTCGGTGTAGATTGCTGATTTTACTCCGCCAACAAATGCCCCGGCCTCGCTGAGCGTGCCACCGAGAACGATGCGTTGGGGGTTCGAGAAGTTGACGACCGTCGCCAGAACAGTACCGGTGCGCATTCCCGCTTCGCGAAGCATCTGGGTGGCGAGCGGATGGCCATTGCGGGCAAGTTCGAGCACTTGGGGAGTATCGGAGACGGCGACAGACGCTGCCTGGAGGCTAGCGACGATAGCGGCGCCGCCGGCAACGGCGTCGAGGCATCCGTTCCTTCCGCACGAGCAGGGGGTGGCTGGAGCTCCGTGCACGGTGACGTGGCTTATGTCTCCGGCCATCCCATGATGTCCGCGGTGAAGCTCACCACCAACAATTACACCGCCGCCGATGCTGGAACCGGCCTTGATGAAGACAAAGTCATCGACGTCTTCGCCGCGAATGATGTGTTCGCCGAGCGCCATGAGGTTGGCATCGTTGTCGACCACCGCGGGTACGCCGGAGAGCCGAGTGAGTTCTGCGGAAACGTCGAGGCCGTCCCAGCCGGGCATGCGGGAGGGGGAGATGAGTAGGCCGTCGGGCTGGCTCACTGGCCCCGGGAGCCCTAATCCGACACCGATGAGATGCTGACCTGCTTGGGCGTTGCTGGTTGCAAGCTGCTGCGCCAGAGTGGCCACCCATGGCAGGATCACATCCGGACCTTCAGCAATATCAATATCGACATGGTGTTCTGCGATGAGCTGTGCCCGCATGTCGAAGAGCCCAAAGGACGCGTGGCGGGCACCCAAGTCGACACCGACGATGAGGCCACCGCTGGGATCAACTTCTAGTTGACGGGGTCGTCGGCCGCCGTGCGAGTCCCCGCTTCCGGCCTCGCGGAGGTAACCAGCGTCGATGAGAAGTTCGACGCGGAGAGCGACAGTAGTAGGGGAAAGCCCTGTAGCGCGGGCGACTTCAGCGCGGGAGGTGGCGCGTCCGCTGCGCACGAGAGTGAGGATCCCACCGGGCGAGCCAGCCGTGGTGGATGGCGCTAGTGTCGCGGGCTTCGGCATCGGAACCAATCAGATCGTGTTGCGTACGAGTGTAGTGAGTCATGTTAGTGCATTATTGGAGGAAGTATTGCCAATATTGCACACAAGGTAAAAAGTTAGTACGCTCTACACCACCCGAAGGCGGGCCCAGCAATACCCCCGAAACAGCTGCACCGGCGCAGGCAAGGAGTGAACTGATGAGCGAGAGCGAAAAGCCCCAGACACAGGCGGCGACGCCCGCGATGGTGAGCCTGCGTGCCGTCGACAAGCACTTTGGTCAGCTCCACGTTCTCCAGAACATCAACCTTGAGGTCGCCGAACGCGAAGTCGTCGTCGTCGTCGGCCCATCCGGTTCAGGCAAATCGACGCTGTGCCGAACGATCAACCGGCTCGAAACTATCGACTCCGGCGAGATCGCCCTCGATGGAAAGCCACTCCCGGTTGAAGGCGCACAGCTCGCGCAGCTGCGCTCCGAAGTAGGAATGGTTTTCCAGTCCTTCAACCTCTTCGCGCACCTCAGCATCCTCGAGAACATCACGCTCGCTCCCATCAACGTGCTCAGGATGGCGAAGGCAGATGCCAAGCGAGAAGCTCTTCAGCTGCTGGCGCGCGTCGGCATCGCCGACAAAGCAGACCAGTTTCCCGCTCAGCTTTCTGGTGGCCAGCAGCAGCGTGCGGCGATCGCCCGCGCCCTTGCCATGCACCCAAAAGTGATGCTCTTTGACGAGCCGACCTCTGCCCTCGACCCCGAGATGGTCGGCGAAGTACTCGAGGTCATGACATCACTCGCCGCTGAAGGAATGACGATGGTCGTCGTCACCCACGAAATGGGCTTCGCCCGCAAGGCAGCCGACCGAGTCGTCTTCATGGATGCCGGTCAGATTGTCGAAGAGAACACCCCGGTTGAATTCTTCGACCACCCAGAGTCTGAGCGAGCCCGAGCGTTCCTCGCGTCGATACTTGCCCACTAGCTTCTAGCCCACAAGCCGCACCACCAACCACGAGAGAAAAGGAATCACATGTTCACATCAGGATCCTCACGCCGACGGGTAGCCGTCCTAGGCGCCGTTGTCGCCGTGACAGCGCTGGCCCTCAGCGCCTGCTCGACCGACTCGTCAAGCAACGTTCCCAGCGGCAACGATGCCGCTGACGTGACCGACGTTCAGGCGATGCTCGCTGGCGCGCCCGTCGCTGACGACGCACTCTTCACGCCCGGCTCGACCATGGAGAAGATCCGCGACCGCGGAACACTCATCGTTGGCGAAGCCCTCGACGCACCGCTGCTCTCCCAGCAGGACCCCACCAACCCGGATGACGTCGCAGGATTCGATGCCTACCTTGCGCAGCTGCTCTCGGTTTACATCTTCGGTGAGCCCAGCGTTGAGATCGTGCCTCCGGCATCCGAGACTCGTGAGGCGCTGCTGCAGAACGGCACCGTCGATGTTGTGTTCAACACCTACACGATCACCGAAGAGCGTGCCGAGCAGATCAGCTTTGCCGGACCATACTTCAGCTCCGGACTCGCCGTTGCCGTTAAGGCCGACAACGACGACATCACGGGAATTGACGACCTCGGTGGAAAAACCGTCATCGTCGGCTCCAACACTCCCGCGGTTATTGCCGTTCCCGAGGAACAGCCCACAGCAGAGCTCGTTGACTTCGCGACCGACCCGCAGGCAGTTCAAGCACTCCTCCAGGGCCGCGGCGACGCTTACGTGCAGGACTACACCCTGCTCGCCAGCAACGCTGCAGCTAACTCCGACCTGAAGGTTGTCGGGCAGCCATTCACCGCTGAGCCTTACGGCATCGGTCTCGGCCTCGATGACGCCGAGTTCAAGGACTTCATCAACAACTGGTTGCTTGAAATCCAAGACGGTGGACAGTGGGGCCAGGCTTGGACCTACAGCCTCGGAACCGTCGTAGAGTCAGAAATCCCGACGCCGCCAACCATCGGATCGGTTCCCGGCTCCTAACGAGCGCGGAGCAACGCCAGGAGATAACTGATGGACATATTCACGGAGAACGCAGGGCTTCTCCTCGACGCAATCGGCACGACGCTCCTCATGGTCGTCGTTGCCGGCGTCGGGTCCCTGATTCTCGGAGTGCTTGTGACGGTGGCTCGAGTGAGCCCCATCCCAATCCTCCGACGGGCGGCATTCCTGTACGTGCAGTTCTTCATCAACGTTCCCCTCTTGGCGTTGCTCCTCCTTGCCGTCTTCGCTCTTCCCGATGCCGGCCTCATCCTTCCCCTTTTGCCGACCGCAATCATCGTGCTCACCGTCTACGAAGCTGCCTATGTGGCTGAAGCGGTACGCAGCGGGATCAACACCGTCTCGGTCGGTCAGATTGAGGCCAGCCGCGCACTCGGTCTCACTTTATGGCAAAGTCTGCGCCTTATCGTTATTCCTCAGTCGCTGCGCGCAGTAGTGCAACCACTCGGCAACGTCATGATTGCGCTTGCCATGAACACAGCGCTCGCGGCAGTAGTCGGAGTCGTCGAACTGACCTCTCGCGTCAACAAGATTAACCTCGTCTACGCGCAGCCCATTGAGATCTTCACCGGGGCTGGCCTCGTTTATATGCTGATCGCCCTCGCCATTGGGCTGACCGCCGGCCGAATCGAACGCAAGGTGGCGATCCTCCGATGAGTACCGACAACACCAACGCAGCCTCCTATCTTTACGAGGTACCTGGACCGCGAGGTCGCCGCCGAATCATCATTGGTTCGATCATTAGTGCCCTCGCCATCGCGGGCGTCGTCTTCGCTGGGCTCTGGCAGTTCGGCAGCCGAGGCCAACTCGATGCCGACAAGTGGACCCCCTTCCTCGATCTTGCGATCTGGAAGTATCTGGGCGTGGGCCTCCTCGGGACCCTTCAGGCCGCCGCAATTGTCGCCATTCTCGGCGCTGCCTTCGGAACTCTTCTTGCTCTCGGTCGTGTCAGCAAAATCCGGTGGCTGAGCTGGCTCTGCGCTGGATACATCGAGATCGCCCGCACAGTGCCGGTGCTGCTTCTGATCTACCTCATGCTCTTTGGTCTGCCGCAGCTGGGCATCAACTTTCCGGTGCTCTGGAAGCTCGCCATTCCTCTCACGCTCGCAAATGCTGCGGTCTTCGCAGAAATCGTTCGGGCGGGAATCTTGAGCCTGCCGCGTGGTCAAGCCGAAGCTGCCTTCAGCTTGGGATTGCGCAGCGGCCAAGTCATGCGGCTTGTCGTTCTGCCGCAGGCCGTTCGCAACGTCACTCCGTCGCTGATCACGCAGCTGGTCAGCCTAATGAAAGACACCTCGCTCGGCTTCATCGTCGCCTTCACTGAGCTGCTGTACCGCGGGCAGGTGCTGTCGAGCTTCAACCACCTTCTCATTCAGACCTACCTTGTCGTGACGATCATCTATCTGCTTGTCAACGGCAGCCTTTCGGGGCTTGCCGCTCGGCTTCAGAAGAAGCCCGGCCGTCGGCGCACAGACCTGACACTGCCACTGCCCACCCCAGGTGGGTCCTCATCACAGAAAGCATCTAATGTCTGATCTCACCGCCGGTGCACTATCCGAACTCGCCATCATTCGGCGTTCAGGCATGATCGAGAGTCGTCATTTCGGCTCGCTTCTCGCCTTCGCCGCCGACGGCAGTGTTGCGCTCGAACTCGGAACACCCGATGTCGAGGTGTTGCCGCGGTCGACCGTGAAGCCGCTGCAAGCAATGGCCTGCATCGTGGCCGGTGCTGAGCTTTCCGGGCCGGAACTGGCGATCGCCGCCGGTAGCCACACCGGTGAAGACTCGCATGTTGCCGTTGTTTCCGCCATCCTTGAGCGGGCCGGGCTCGATGAGCATGCACTCGGATGTCCTGTCGACCGCCCCGAAGATGAAGAAACGTTTGAGCGGATGATTCGCGAGGGTGACGCTCGCAGCCGTCTGCGCATGAACTGCTCGGGCAAGCACGCCGCAATGTTGCTGGCCTGTGCCGTCAATGGATGGTCGACGGACGACTACCTCGATCCTTCGCACCCGCTGCAGCAGCAAGTGCAGAAGACGATGGCCGAAATGACTGGTGTGACTGCCACGCATACTGCCGTTGATGGATGCGGGGCTCCCCTCTTCGGAACAACCGTGCGCGGAGTCGCCGCGTCGTTCCGTGTGCTCGTGCTCGCCGACCCGGAATCCCCCGCCGGCCGAGTCGCCGCAGCAATGCGCGAAAACCCTTTCTTTGTTGGAGGCAGCGGTCACGCCAACAGCGAGCTCATGGTGAACATGCCCGGCGCACTCTCTAAGGGCGGCGCTGAGGGCGTTATCGGCGTGGCAACAAGTGATGGTGCGGCAGTGTCAATGAAGATCATCGACGGAAGCCCGCGTGCCACCACGGTGATCGCGCTCGCCGTTCTCGACTCTCTCGGGTATGACACCGAGGTCGCTGCACGGTTCGCGGAAGTGCCAATTCTCGGTGCTGGCAAGCCGGTCGGCCAGATCGAAATCGGTGCCGACCTTCGCAGCTCCATGACCGCAGGGCGAGCATAAAGTGACAGTTCTCGAGGTATGCCTTGACGATATTGGCGGAGCTCTTGATGCTGAAAAGGCCGGAGCTCAACGTATTGAGCTGTGTGCGGCGCTCGATACCGGCGGCATAACGCCCAGTCTCGGCACAGTCGCGACCGTTCTTGCCTCGTTGACATCGATGACCGTGATGGTGCTCATTCGCCAGCGGGGTGGAGACTTCGTGTACTCCCCAACTGAAGTTGACGCGATGGTTGCCGATATTCACGCCATGCGTAGCCTTCCTCGGGGCGAAGACGTCATCCTCGGTTTCGTGATCGGCGCGCTTACTCCGACGGGAACGGTGGATAGCGCGGCAACTGAGGCGCTCGTTAAGGCAGCTGACGTGCATCCGGTCACGTTTCACAAAGCATTTGACCTTGTCGTCGACCATTCAGCGGCGCTAGAAACACTCATCGCACTAGGCATCGCGCGCGTGCTGACCTCAGGTGGAGCGTCAAGCGTTCTTAAAGGTGCCGACGTCATGGCCGCCCTCGTGGGGCAGGCAGGCGAACGTATCATCATTCTCGCGGGTGGCGGCGTTCGAGCGCACAATGCGCTCGAGATCCTGGCCAGCACCGGCGTTAGGGAATTGCACTTCCGTGCGCCGCTCGAGGTGGGAAGTAGCGGCTATCAGGGGGGAGCATCCGCTCTCTACGACAGTGGGAGCCGCACCGTGACCTCACCAGAATTGATTCGCGAGATTGGCGCTGCGGTGGCGCGCAAGTGAGTGCTGCGACTGAGCAGTCGGATGTGGTCGTTGCCATTGATTTGGGTGGTACCGCGCTGAAGGGCTCGCTAGTTTCGGCCACCGGGGCGACCGTCGCGACGAGAACGCAACTGACTCCAGCCGAAGGAATCATCGACGCGCTGCTGTCGCTGATCGCGGAGTTGCTGGATGATGCTGCCGGGCAGAATCGTGCGGTTGTTGCCGCCGCCGTGGTAACCCCCGGAATGGTCGATGAAGTCGCCGGTGTCGTCACCTATGCCTCAAACCTAAACTGGCGCAATGTGCCGCTTCTGGCTGAGCTGCAAAGCAAGCTCGGCATCCCCGTAGCTGTGGGCCACGATGTGCGCGCCGCTGGCCTGGCCGAAAGCCGGCTCGGCGCGGCCAAAGGCGTTGAAGATTTCACCCTTATTCCGATCGGAACCGGGATGGCCGCAGCACTCGTTTCTGCTACCGCTCCGATCCGTGGAGCCCTCGGCGCTGCCGGCGAAATCGGACACATCCCGATCGTTCAGGGAGGCGAACTGTGCGCGTGTGGCCAGCGTGGCTGCCTCGAAGTGTATGTCTCTGGTGCGGGTGTTGCCCGCCGCTATGCCGCCCGCTCCGGCCAATCGCTGTCATCGCGAGACATCGTTGCGCGGCTCGGAACCGACCCAGACGCTGATGCTGTGTGGGAGGACGCGACCCGAGCGTTGGCTCAAGGGCTCGCGACTGTCACGCTCTTGCTCGATCCTGGAGTAATCGTTCTCGGCGGCGGCTTCTCGCAAGCCGGTTCCGCGTTGCTCGACCCTGTAACCGACTACCTGCAGGAAAACCTTGTCTGGCGCGACGCACCAGAAGTCGTGCTTTCCAGCCTTGGCGGCGATGCGGGACGAATCGGTGCCGCCCTCCTCGCGTTCGCAAAAGTTGGCCGCCTTGGGGTGGCCGACAGTTGGGTGCGCGACGAAGAACGAATGCCGCTCTAACCTCACACGGCGCTGCTGTGGGATGCGAACGGCCAGCCAAAATGTTCGAGAGGAAACCGTGACAGGAATCGCGATCGTTGGCCGCGGCGTTATGGGCTCGACCCACGCTCGCGCTCTAGCAGCCCTCGGTCGGGCTGAGCAGATCAAGTATGTCGTCGCGCGCACATCAGGGGGGCGTGGCGGAAGCGGCACCTGCGGCATCCCTCATCAGAGACTTTAACGTTGTGCTAAACGATCCGGAGATCGATGTGGTGTCGATCTGCACGCCCACGGGCACGCATCGTGAACTGGCCGTTCGCGGATTGCATGCCGGCAAGAATGTCTTGGTCGAGAAGCCCATCGCGTTGACCATGGACGACGCACAAGTAATCCACGAGGAGGCTCCGCGCAGTGGACGAGTCTTCATGGTTGCCCAGGTCGTGAGATTCTTTGCGGGCTACAAGCGGCTTCGCTTGGACTTTAACGATGGAAAACGCGGCTCGCTGCTATCGGCGCGGGCTACCCGATTCAGCACCACGCCCGACCGGGCCGACTGGCTGCGAGACTTCGCCGAAGCCGGCGGGATGCTTGTCGACTTCGGCATCCACGACTGTGATCAAATGAATCTGTTTCTCGGCGACCCCATCGAAGTGTCCGCAATTGGCGCGGCTGCGACGGGCCCGGTGGAGACGACAATCACGTACCGTGACGGCGGAATCGGACAAATGTTGAGTTACGCCGACCTGCCTAGTGCTGCGCCGTTTCGCAGTTCTCTCGAGGTAGTCGGCACGGCAGGTTTCGCTCAGTACGAGTACGCGGCCGAATCTGTAAACTCCTCGGCGGTATCGCGCTACTCGATCTCAGCAGATGCACAAAGCTCCCAGGTTGTCTTGGGAGCTGAGGATCCTTACGCGCGTCAGCTCTAGTACTTTCTCGACTGCGTTGCCCGAGAGGCTGAGCCGGGATTCTGCCCGACACCGTCCGCGTTTGTGGCGCTAGAAGTTGCTCTTGCTGCAACCAAGTCGTTAGAGCTCGGGGTGTCGGTTCGATTGGATTCGGATTCCGCTGTGGCTGACGCCTAGCGCGCGCGGATGCCGTGCTGATCGAGCACGTCGAGGAACGTCGTCGGTTCTGGCCGCACCCGATGGTTGTCGGTCTGCTCCGGCGCTGAAGATGAGGGGCGCACCGCCGGGCTGCACGAGGTCGAGCGTTGCTGCTGCCGCGCCATCCGCATCGATGTAAAAGCTCACGGGGATATCGAAGCGTTGCGAGATCTCGACGGTGTCTTCTGGTTTCTGCGGGCTGATGATCGTGACGGCGACTCCACGGCGATCGAGTTCGCGGTATTGGTCGGCGATTTGGGCCACCTGGGCCATGCAGAATGGGCACCAGTTGCCGCGAATGAACATGATCACCTGCGGTTGGTGGGTAAGCACACTGCTGTCGACAACGTCGCCATCCACCGTCGTCAGGGGAAAGAGTGGCAGGGGCTCATCGACGCGCACCGGTCGTGCTGAAACGTGTTGCGCTGAGTACCAGTAGTTGTAGCCCATGATGGCGGCAAGCCCGAGAACAGCAACGAGCACGGCGAACGGCCCGGCGACGGTCGACGCGGCGATGCCCATCATCGCAACGCTGAGCTGCACCCACGGATGGCGGCGCTGCACGACAACAAGGCGTGTCATGATGGGCCCCAAATAGAACGCGTATGCGGCCCACGGTAGGGCGGCGGCAAGCCACCACGGTTGCTCCTCCGCGGTGGCGCGCACAATGACTAGCGCGATCACGAGGACGGCAAGCGCAGCACTGGCTTCGCCATAAACCCTCTTCATGAGTCGCATGTGAGGTGTCCGTCCGCGCTCGTGATGAGTGGGCTCAAGGAAGATTAGCCCTAGGTGACTCGGTACGCGCACCGCGCCCTCGTCCCGCTCCACAACGTCTTTCTTCCTGCTACGGTGAACAAATGACTGCTTCTCACGACGTGACCGACGAAACTGCCAACCCTCTTCGCGAGCAGGCGATCAAACGCTTAAAGGCTAAGTCGGAGTTCCACTACTACCTGTGGGTG
>Ga0314774_1000862_pt1 | contig 21414 bp, 11 predicted proteins | sample MetaGCBIA2018_FD_204515 | JGI IMG/M metagenome (GOLD analysis project Ga0314774, IMG submission 204515) | Cryopeg brine microbial communities from Beaufort Sea near Barrow, Alaska, United States - CBIA 2018 | ecosystem: Environmental > Aquatic > Marine > Coastal | place: USA: Alaska | collected...
TCTCGGTGGCTGCTTTTATGGCGAATAACCTTTCAAAATAAATATACACTGCAACAAACAGCAGCACAAATAAAATAGCGATGATGAGCTGGCCTGCCAAGCCACCGCTTAACATCAAATCAAACAAAGAAAGTGATTTTTCAACTGATTCAGGATCCGCTAAATTTTGCGCTCCTGTTCCAATAATTTCGGGTTCTTGCATAATAGTTTACTAATTAATTTTAATTTAAATACCGATAGCTAAATAACGTGGCTAAAATATAAAAATTGCTTATCTAAATAGATGTTCAATAAGAATAAAAGATAAAGCACCCGAAAGAAAACCAACAAAGGCTAAAAATGTGATGTTTTTCACATACCATATAAAGTCAATTTTCTCCATTCCCATAGCTGCCACTCCTGCTGCTGAACCAATTATCAATAAACTCCCTCCTGTTCCGGCGCAGTACGCGATAAAATGCCAGGCTGAAGTATCTATCGGAAAATCATACATCGCCATGGATGCAGCTACAAGAGGAACGTTATCTACAACAGCAGAAAGTATCCCAATGATCATAACCACGATATCAATATTAGGGATGGCACTGGATAAAGATTCTGCCGCATAAAGTAATGTACCCGCATCCTGTCCTTTTATGACTCCAAAAACCAAACTTTCCAAACCGGAAACCGCTAAAAGGATCCCTAAAAAAAATAGAATGCTGGAAAATTCAATTTTGGATAAGGCCTTATGTGTAGAGTATAAATATTTGTCTTTTTTATCTATATTCTTTACCGGTTTAACATATTCAGAAACAAGCCAAACTACTCCTAAACTAAACAGCATTCCAATATAAGGCGGCAATCCGGTTATTGCTTTAAATATTGGAACAAAAACAATTGCTCCAAGTCCAACATGAAGCATTGTTTTACTGCTCAGCAAACGCTCAGACTCCTCATCAATTTGCAGTTTTTTTAGTGGCGTACTCCCTCTGAAAGCTTTGAGCCTTGAGGCAATTAAAAAAGGAACCACGAAACTAATAACCGAAGGAATAATAACATATTCTGACAGGCCTGAGGCCGTAACTTTATTTCCTATCCAAAGCATAGTTGTAGTAACATCCCCAATAGGAGACCACGCTCCTCCGGCATTTGCCGCAATAATGATAAGGGAGGCATACCAAATTCTGTATTCTCTTTTTGGAACAAGCTTTCGTAGAAGAGTTACTAAAATTATTGTTGCGGTAAGGTTGTCTATGATAGCTGAGAGTATAAAAGCCAATATCCCCAATGTCCAAAGTAATTTTACTTTATTTGTTGTGGTAATTCTCTTCTTTATTAGACCAAACCCCCGGTGCAAATCAATAATCTCCACAATTGTCATCGCCCCAATTAGGAAAAAAAGTATTTCACTTATTTTACTGAAATGATGCATCAGGTTGTTTTCAAATCCCGATTCCTGTTGCAAAGCATTACCCTGAAGAATATTAAAGACATCGCCATGAGTATCTATTACAGAAACCCAACCCTGGTTAAAACCGTAAGCGATAAAAGCCCAAATAATTGTGGCCATCAATAATGCCGAAACCGCCTTGTCAAGTTTAAGTGGATGTTCAAGAGTAATAAAGATATAACCCAGAACAAACGTGGTAATTATAATTTGGATCATTAGTTTATATCAACTGTTTTAACGCTATTTCAAATGCGGTTTTGCTGATATTTATTTTACTGGGATTATTATTGTAAGATTTCTGAATGGCATTTTTTATTGTTTCAGATGTGTCATTAAAAATTGCTTCATCGGTCATGAACACACGACGTTCCATAAAATAAGCAAATACTCTTGCCATCCCGCAGTTTGCAATAAAATCCGGTATCAAACTCACTTTGGCATCGGTAGCTTCCATAATTGAACCAAAGAAAATTTCTTTATCGGCAAAAGGAACATTTGCACCACTGGAAATCACTTCCAGACCTGAAGCGATCATTGCATCAATTTCTGACTTTTTCACCAAACGTGATGCTGCACAAGGCGCAAAAATTTCGGCTTCCAAATTCCAAATTTTCTGATTGATCTCTTCAAAAGGGATCATATTTTCGGCTACAAGTGTATTGCCGTCTTTATTTAAGAATAAGGTTTTAATTTCATCAAAAGTGAATCCTTCTTCATTTATAACTCCTCCGTCCCTATCTATAATTCCAACAACTTTTGCTCCCATCTGAGCCAAATAATAAGCGGCAGCAGAGCCAACATTTCCAAAACCCTGGATTATTGCTCTTTTCCCAATAATATTTCCGCCATAAATGTCATAATAATGGCGAAGAGATTCCGCAACGCCATAACCGGTCACCATATCGGCAACTGTATATTTCCTGTTCGTATCCGGAGAATATTTTGAATTTTCAAGCACTTTTATCACTCCCTGACGCAATTGGCCGATCCTGTTAATTTTATCGGCTTCAGTTGGATGAAAATGACCTGTAAAGACACCTTCCTGCGGATGCCAAACCCCACAATTTTCTGTAATTGGGATTACTTCGTGTATTTCATCAACATTTAGATCCCCTCCGGTACCGTAATAAGATTTCAATAAAGGAGAAACTACTTTATACCAACGTTCCAAAACCCCCTTTTTCCTGGGATCATTAGGATCGAAATTTATACCTGATTTTGCGCCTCCAATAGCTGGCCCGGAAACGGTGAATTTCACTTCCATTGTTTTAGCCAGAGAAAGAACCTCATTTTTATCCAGTCCCACGCGCATTCTTGTCCCTCCACCGGCAGCACCGCCTCGAAGGGAATTGATCACTGTCCAACCTTCTGCCTCAGTTTCGGAATCGTTCCAGTGGAATACTATTTCTGGTTCCTTTTCTTCAAATTTTTGTAATAAGTCTCTCATTTCTTATTTTATTTTCAGCTAATTACGGTTTTTTTTATTAATGTGCTAAGTTAAAAACTTCACAGCGTTTAAAACTGACTTTTCTCATATTTTTAGATATTAATTCTCATTAAAATAAACCTTCAGCAGTAAAAGGAAAATTACAGCTTAAAAGGGAAAAAAATCATAAATTAAACATTGTATGTATAGTGAAAAGAACACCTCTAAATTGCAAAAACACTTGTAAATCTATGTGAAAATAGATTTAATTTCCCGCAGATTTTGCCCAGACATTTACCTTCTCTTTTTATAACTCCGATTTGTCATTCTGAACGATAGTGAAGAATCCCGCATAATCATAGTAAGAATCATAAAAGAAAGGCTTCTTCAGTTGCACTACCACCACCCCATAACTCTTAAAAGGGATTCTTCCTCGCCCAAAAGCTCGTTCAGAATGACAAAAACAACAGGAAAATGTCATTCTGAAGGTAATAAAACCATTCGCAATCGTTGGACGAATCATAAATGAAAGGCGTCAACCGAATTACTACTTCTAGTCTCGCACTCATTGTTGGAATTCTTCCTCGCTAAAAAGCTCGTTCAGAAAGACAAAAACATCAGGAAATGTCCTTCTGAAAGTTAGTGAAAAGCCTTCGCGATCATTGGACAAATCATTTCGTTAAACCGGGTAAATAATTCCCGAAGAATGATCCTTTTTTGCACCGGTCACACTCCGCAAACAATTTATTTCTCCACGCAATTTAAGGACGCCCAGTAAGGCAAAGATCAACGCTTCTTTGTATTCAATAACTTCCTTGGAAGGGATTACAATTTCAATTTTTCGATAATGTGCAACACGTTTCAGCAAATAAGAATTGAACGTTCCGCCGCCGGTGGACAAAACAGATGCTCCTTCCTTGAAATTTTCCGCCAATTGGATGGCTACATGCTCGGTAAAAGTGCACAACAGATCTTCTGTTTTGTACCCGGAATTTTCAACCAAAGGAAAAACAGTTGCTGTCACCCATTCTAGGCCCAATGATTTTGGCGGTAGTTTGGTGTAATACGGCAACTCATTAAGGCTTTTGAGAAGTTTGGGGATAAGAGATCCTGATGCAGCTATTTTCCCCTCATCATCATACGGAAAGCCTAATTTTTCAGTTAGCTTATTCATAACAATATTCACCGGACAAATATCGTAAGCAATTCTTTCTCCTCCTTTAACGGTCGAAATATTAGCAAATCCGCCTAAATTCAGGCAGTAATCATATTTAGCGAAAAGCAATTCATCTCCAACAGGAACCAGAGGCGCTCCTTGCCCACCCAAATCGACATCCTGCACCCTGAAATCACAAACCACGTTTAAATTTAATAGGCTGGCCAATTGGGGCAAATTCCCAATTTGAAGAGTGTACTTATTTTCCGGCTCGTGTTTAATGGTATGTCCATGACTACAAACCACATCCAGCTTTGTGATTTCATATTTTTTTAAAAAATCTGTAATGATCCCGGCTAAATAACCAGTATAGCGTTCATTTAGTTCTTCCAGATCCTTGCTGTTAAAATGGATAGCTTCCTGTAATTTATTTTTCCAGACATCGGGATAAGGAATTGTTACCGCATGTATAATCTCAAAATTCCACATTTCCCCATGGGTGAAGTGAATATGCGCCAAATCTACTCCATCAAGGGAAGTTCCGGACATCACTCCAAGTACATTATAATCGTATATTTTCATATTCGTAAAAATAACTAATCTTTATTGAATATTAGGGGTCAAAAACTTACCTTTGTTCACAAATTATTGAATTTTATAAATTTATATATCATATGGATTTTAAACTTACAGAAGAACATATAATGATTCGGGATGCAGCACGGGATTTTGCTAAAAACGAATTATGGCCGGGAATAATTGAACGGGATGAAAAGCAGATATTTCCCGCTGCCCAGATTAAAAAAATGGGCGAATTGGGATTTTTAGGAATGATGGCCTCTCCGGAATACGGCGGTGGCGGTATGGATACCGTTTCCTATGTATTGGCTATGGAGGAAATCTCTAAAATAGATGCTTCCGCATCTGTGGTAATGTCTGTTAACAATTCCCTTGTTTGTTGGGGATTGGACACCTTTGCGAATAAGGAACAAAAGGAAAAATATTTATCCAAACTAACTACAGGTGAAAAACTGGGAGCATTTTGCCTTTCGGAACCTGAAGCCGGAAGTGACGCAACCTCACAAAAGACCACAGCGATAGACAAAGGGGATCATTATGTGCTTAACGGCACAAAAAACTGGATAACCAACGGTAATTCTGCCGATTTTTATTTAGTAATTGCTCAAACCCACGCCGAAAAAAGACACCACGGTTTAAACGCTTTCATTGTTGAAAAAAGCTGGAAAGGTTTTGAAGTTGGCCCAAAAGAACAAAAAATGGGAATAAGAGGAAGCGATACGCATTCCCTTATATTGAACGATGTAATAGTTCCAAAAGAGAACAGGATTGGCGAAGATGGCTTTGGCTTTCAATTTGCGATGAAAACCCTTTCCGGCGGAAGAATCGGAATTGCTGCCCAGGCTTTGGGAATTGCAGGAGGTGCTTATAACCTGGCAAGGGAATACTCCAAAGTAAGAAAAACCTTTGGCACCGAAATTTGCAACCATCAGGCGATCGCCTTTAAACTGGCAGATATGTATGTTTCAATTGAAGCGGCAAGACATATGGTGATGAAAGCTGCCTGGGATAAGGACAATGACGGAGATTACGTGCTTACAGGTGCAATGGCAAAATTATACGCCTCACAAGTGGCGATGGATGTTGCGGTAGAAGCGGTACAAATTCATGGCGGAAACGGCTATGTAAAAGATTATCACGTAGAACGTTATATGCGGGATGCCAAGATCACCCAAATTTATGAAGGCACTTCCGAAATCCAGAAAATAGTGATCTCCAGAAGTATCTTAAAATAAGACATTTTTTTTTATAAACAAGAAAAGCAGCCCGAGGGCTGCTTTTCTTGTTTATATTGGTAGAAGAATGATTCCTGGAAATAAACTATTTAAGGAATGATTCCCTGTCTTTCATATCTCCATTATACCCTACTTGCTCTTCTTCTGAAGTCAATATTAATAGTTCGACCATTCCTCTAAATGCATTCGCTTCCTGGTAAGTGCAAAGCAGGCCTCCGTGCACATCAAACATCTGAATAATCGCAGGAGATTTATAATCTAAGTCATCTTGAATACTCAATGTTTCCCGGAAGAGGTTGAGAAAAGCAACTTATGCCAAGTGTATAAACCTTCAAAAACTTAATTGAACCAACTTATAAATTTAATTCTAATCTTAGAATTGTTATAATATCAAAGCTGTATGCCTGAATTTTTCAGGTGCATAAATATTTTTTATTTAAAAATCTTTATAAATCATTCTTCTCCCTGTGATCCTGAGTGCAACGAAGGAAGGTCCGGGGTAAAACGAAAGTTCAAAAAGAGGACAAGGAATAATTAACAATTGAAAATTAAAAAAATATAATTGTCAATTGTTAATTGTTAATTGATAATTGATTTTTAGTATCTTACCTGTGTTTTTACTTCAATTAAAATTTAAATTTAACCTAATCAATTTTATGTTCAACCAGAGTAGGGTAATAATAGAAGATGTAAGTCCGCAAATAAACGGGGGATCATTTCCTGTAAAACGCGTTATAGATGAAATAGTAAATGTTAAAGCGACTGTTATTTGCGATGGACATGACGTGCTTCAGGCCGGGGTTTTATATAAACACAAAAGTCAAAAAAAGTGGACTGAAGTTAGGATGGATACCGGGAACAACGATGAATGGACAGCAGCTTTCAATGTTTTAAAGCAAGGTGAAACCGAGTTTTATATTGAAGGATGGGTAGATTATGCGCTTAACTGGCAGCAGGGAATAATCAAAAAGATAAACGACGGGCAGCACGTAAAATCGGAACTCCTGGAAGGAGCAGAATACCTGTCCTCAATTCTGAAAAAATCAACGAAAAAAGATGCCGAAGCTCTTAAATCGGCAATTTCAATTTTTAAAGATCCTTCTTCTTATGATAAAGGGATTGAGATTTGCCGGAGTGAAACCCTGACTAAGCTTCTTTATAAGTATCCGGAGAGATTTCTTTCAAACAAGTCACAGGTATATAAAATTTATGTGGACAGGAAAAAAGCACTTTTCAGCACCTGGTACGAGTTTTTCCCGAGATCGGCTTCAAAAACCGAGGGGAAACACGGAACTTTCAAGGATTGCGAACTGCTATTGCCAGGAATTGCCGAAATGGGCTTTGACACCCTTTATTTTCCGCCAATACATCCGATAGGGGAAGTCAACAGGAAAGGAAAGAACAATGCCACTGACGCAGATTATGAAGATGTGGGTTCTCCCTGGGGAATTGGTTCTAAACACGGAGGGCATAAAGATATACATCAGGAGCTTGGGAGCATGGCCGATTTTAAATCCCTGGTTAAAAAAGCAGCTGATTTGGAAATAGAAATCGCGATGGATTTTGCCTTGCAGGCAGCGCCGGACCATCCTTATGTAAAAGATTTTCCGCAGTGGTTTAAATGGCGCCCGGACGGCAGCATTCAATATGCCGAAAATCCTCCAAAGAAATATCAGGATATTCTGCCAATTTATTTTGAAACCCGGGACTGGAAAAACCTCTGGAAAGAATTATTAGATATCGCATTATTCTGGGTTGAAGAAGCCGGGATCCGCATTTTTAGAGTGGATAACCCGCACACAAAACCTTTCTATTTTTGGGGTTGGCTTATTGCCGAAGTAAAAAAGAAGCATCCAGATGTGCTTTTTCTGGCCGAAGCTTTTACCAGGCCTAAAATTATGCAACAACTGGCTAAACAAGGTTTTACCCAATCTTATACTTATTTCACCTGGAGAGACTCCAAACAGGAGTTGACAGAATATGTGAATGAACTCACCCAAACTAATCAAAAAGAATATTTCAGGCCGAATTTCTGGCCCAATACTCCAGATATAAACCCTTATATTTTACAGGGAGCAAATGAGTCTGTGTATTTACAAAAATATTTTCTGGCAGCTACTTTAAGTTCCAATACTGGGATCTACGGACCTGTTTTTGAACATATGGTTTCAGAGGCCGTACCGGGAAAAGAAGACTATCAGGATTCTGAAAAATACCAAATACGGCACTGGGATTGGGAAAAAGATAATAAACTGATCAGGATTATCACAAAGATAAACAGCGCAAGAAAACAGAATGCTTCCCTTCAGCAAACAAATAATATTCGGTTTTGCGATATAGATAATGACAATCTTCTCGCCTATTACAAATTTGATGGGAAAAAGAACAATGAAACCTTAATGGTGGTAAATTTAGACCCCCATCATAAGATGCATGGAATGGTAAAAATTCCTTTAAAAGAACTGGGACTTGTGGAAGGTCAGCAGTTTACCGTAGAAGATCTAATTACAGGAAATAGTTATCTTTGGGACAAGGAATGGTCTTTTGTGGAGCTTCAACCAGGTTTGCCCTTTCATTTATTCAGGATTGACAAAAAATAAATATTATGCCAGAAAAAGCAATACCCAAGGTATTCAACTCAAATTTCAATTTTAAAAATGATTGGAAATCTGCTTTTGAAGATGAAGAATTTGTTAAAACCTTCAGCACAGAGATCCTTGAGAACTATATACTAAAAAAGCGCTGGTATGCAGGAAAATCAAGTCATTTAAAATATATTGAAGTTATTGATTATTTTAAACTGGCTTCCAAAAAGAATAATTTTTTCGGCGTTTTGATTGAAGTGAATTTCAGCGAAGCCTTTTTTCAGAATTATTTTATTCCGCTGGCATTTATGAATGAGGAAGAGTTAGACACTAATACTTTGATTGCTCCAGCCATCTTTAATGATATTCCCGGGTATTTGGTTGATGCCATTCACGTTGAAGATTTCAGAACCCTGATCTTCAACAATATCACGGAAATTTCATCAGATTCGGTAAATTCAAAAACTATGTTTCATAGATCTGATGTTATTCAGAATGTAAAATATGAATCCTCCAGGTTTTTAGGAGCTGAACAAAGCAACACTTCCATAGTTTACAACGATAAATATGTGCTGAAATTTTTCAGAAGAATTTACACCAGCACCAACCCGGATTATGAGATCAACCGTTTTTTATCTGAAAAAGCACTTTTCAAAAATATCCCCGAATATATAGGAAGTATAAATTTGCATCACGAAAAAGGCGATACCATAACTTTGGGTTTAATGCAGGAATTGGTGCCAAATGAGGGAGATGCCTGGAGCTGGATGCTGAAAGAACTGGATGCGGTTTTTTTAAATTTGGAACGCAAAAAAATAAAGATCGACAAACTTCCGGAGACACCGCTTTATAAGCGGCATACAATAAATTCCATCCCTCCTCATATTATAGACTTTGCAGGACTTAATTTGTTTTTAAGAATTTCGACCCTGGCTTTAAGAACTGCTGAAATGCATATTGCACTGGGAAGTGATATTCAGAATACCGCCTTTACCCCTACCAAATACAATGGGGATTATGCGGTTTGGTTAAAAAACAGATTGCTCTATCAATTTCAAAACCGGCTGAATACCATTGAGAATAACCTTCATAAATTGGATGGCGAGACACTCAATTTAGCCAAAGAGTTTTTAGACAAGAAAAAAGAGATCAGAAAATGTTTTCTGGATTTTAACTGGACCAAATTGAAAAGCGAGCGCATAAGGATCCATGGAGATTATCATCTGGGACAGGTTTTGGTGCATGGGGACGATTTTTATTTGCTGGATTTTGAAGGTGAACCGGAAAGTACCATTCAGGACCGGAAAGTAAAACAACCTCCACTTAAAGACCTGGCAGGAATGTTTCGCTCTTTCCATTATGCCATTTATTCCACTATTTTCAACAATGAAAAATCCTATCCATTTTCCCAGGAAGAATTGTGTAAGGCCGGGGAAATCCTTTATAAATATATGATCGGCGTTTTTCTTGAAACCTACATTACAAAAGTTCAGGATGAAAATTTAAATATCGGGTACCGGCACGAGATTGAATTTTTGCTGGATTACTGTATGCTGGAAAAAGCTGTTTATGAACTTGGCTACGAACTAAATTCCAGGCCAAGGTGGGCTATAATTCCTCTTAGGGGAATCATCAGCATTCTAAAAAATAAATAAAATTTTTGAATTAAAAAGTTAGTGAACATTATGTTTATCTTTTATTTCAGACGAATAATATCCAAAAATTAGCCTCTAATCCCCAAATAACAGACCTTTGGAGTGCCGTGAAATATTTTTTTATTCCCGTATAACCGAATAATTGTTCTTTTAATTCTCTTACAACCATTTGTATTTATTAATTTAAAACACGCACTGAAATTAATAAATCAATACTTTATAAAATATTTATGAAAAACGAAGTACAACTTTTTTCTTTATTTTCAGATTTTGACATTTCCCTCTTCAAAGCAGGAAAACATTATAGGTTATATGAAAAACTGGGTTCCCATTTAATTGAAGTCAACGGCACCAAAGGAACTTATTTTGCCGTTTGGGCACCATCGGCCAGGACAGTTTCTGTGATCGGGGATTTTAATTACTGGCTTGAAGGGGAACATGCACTATCTGTGCGTTGGGATGGCAGTGGCATCTGGGAAGGTTTTATCCCCGGAGTTGAAAAAGGTGCAAAATACAAATACCAAATTCTCTCTAACAATAACGACATAAAAACCGAAAAAGCAGATCCTTATGCCAAACGCTGTGAACATCCACCATTAACGGCATCAGTGGTGTGGGAATTGGATTATGAATGGAAAGATGCCGACTGGTTAAAGGATAGGATCGAAAAAAATCAACTGGACAAACCTATTTCAATTTATGAAGTTCATTTAAGTTCCTGGAGAAAAAAATCTGAGGGAAACAGATGGTTGACGTATGAGGAACTATCCCACGAATTGGTTTCTTACGTGAAGGAAATGGGCTTTACCCATATAGAACTTATGCCCGTGATGGAATATCCCTATGATCCTTCCTGGGGATATCAAATAACCGGATATTTTGCCCCCACCTCACGTTTTGGGGAACCCGGGGATTTTATGAAATTAATTGAGGCTTTTCACCGTGAGGGAATCGCCGTGATCCTGGATTGGGTGCCTTCGCATTTCCCAGACGATAAACACGGATTAGGTTTATTTGACGGAACTCATCTTTATGAACATCCGGATAAAAGAAAAGGATATCATCCCGACTGGAAAAGTTTGATCTTTAACTACGGCCGGAATGAAGTGAGATCATTTTTAATTAGCAATGCGGTATTTTGGATGGACCTGTATCACATTGATGCCCTGCGCGTAGATGCCGTTGCGTCCATGCTCTACCTGGACTATTCCAGAGAAGAAGGGGAATGGGAACCAAATGAATTTGGCGGTAGGGAAAACCTGGATGCGGTAAGTTTCATAAAAGATTTAAACGAAGAGATCTACAAAAAATTTGAGGGAGTTCAAACCATTGCTGAAGAATCAACTTCCTTTCCCATGGTTTCAAAACCAATTTATATGGGTGGTCTTGGTTTTGGTATGAAATGGATGATGGGCTGGATGCATGACACGCTGGAATATTTCCAAAAAGACTCCATCTACAGGAAACATCATCAAAACGATATCACCTTTAGCATGACCTATACCTTCACAGAAAATTTCTTGTTGCCATTAAGTCATGATGAGGTGGTGTATGGAAAACAATCTATTTTGGGCAAAATGCCCGGTGACGAATGGCAACGCTTCGCAAATTTGAGGTTGTTATATGGCTATATGTTCACGCATCCCGGTAGTAAACTGCTTTTTATGGGTGGTGAATTCGGGCAATCTTCAGAATGGAATTTTGACGAGAGCCTTGACTGGCATTTGCTTGAATTTGAATATCACAAAGGGATTCAATCTGTAATTAAAGATCTAAATAAATTGTATCGGGAACAAACAGCCTTGCATGAGAAACAGTTTAGTGCCGAAGGTTTTGAATGGATTGCGTATGATGACAGCCAAAACTCCATAATTAGTTATATCCGAAAAGGAATAGACCCTAAAGATGAACTTATTGTGGTTTGTAACTTTACGCCTATTCCTCATGAAAATTATAAGATTGGGATGCCACGAAAAGGGAAACTTTTAGAATTGTTTAATTCCGATAATAAGAAATATTCGGGTTCTGGAATTGGCAATGCTAAGTCAATCCCAATAAAACCGGAGCCTTCCCATCATCGGAAGTTTTCTGCCAAGCTTGTTCTTCCCCCTTTAAGTGTGGTAGTTTTTAAAATTTTATAAACAAATTTTCTATATCTCAGATTTAAAGCTTTTTTTTGTGCCTTTTTAAAATCAATTATATGATTACGAACACTGAACTAGAATATAAAGGGAATTTATTTCCTGCAGAGATAATTTCTTTTAAATTAAATGGAGATACAATTTCTTTTGTCACCAAAAATGGAGTGAGATTGAAGATTACTGTACTAAGGGACAGCATATTTCGCTTTCGCTATGCACCTGAAGGAATTTTCGAAAACGACTTTTCTTATGCCATAGATGAAAATCCCTCCAGTGGATTTAATAAACTGGAAATAGTAGAGGATACTGAATTTATCACCATTATCACCAAAAAATTAAAATGTAAAGTTGCCCGGATCGATCTAAGAATTGGGATGTACGATTTGAACGACCGTGTAATTGTGGAAGATGAATTAGGTTTTCACTGGGAAGAAAGTTTTGAGTTTGGTGGAAATTTAGTTAAAATGAGCAAAGCTTCCATCGAGAGTGAAAATTTCTTCGGACTTGGAGATACACCTACCAATTTTAATCTTAAGGGTAAGGAAATCAGCTTATGGAATACCGATCAATACGCTTATGGAAAGGATCTAAATGAATTGTATAAAGCCGTACCATTTTACGTGGCACTACACAACAATCTCGCCTATGGGGTTTTCTTTGACAATACCTTTAAAACTCATTTCGACTTTTGTAAAGACAGAAGAAATATCACCAGCTTTTGGGCAGATGGTGGGGAAATGAACTATTATTTTATATATGGCCCTCAAATTTCAGATGTGGTCACCTCTTATACAGATTTAACAGGCAAACCAGAACTTCCTCCAATGTGGGCCCTGGGATATCATCAAAGTAAATGGAGTTATTTCCCTGAAAGCAAAGTCAAGGAAATCACATCAAAATTCCGGGAATTGAAATTTCCCTGTGATGCCATTTATTTGGATATAGATTATATGGAGGGTTTCAGGTGTTTCACCTGGAACAAAGAATTTTTTCCCGATCCTAAAAGGATGGTTCAGGAACTGGAAGCCGATGGTTTTAAAACCATCGCTATTATTGATCCGGGAATCAAAATAGATCCGGAATATTCGGTATTTAAAGAAGCCCTGGAAAAGGATTTCTTTTGCAAAAGAGCTGACGGACCCTATATGCGTGGAAAAGTGTGGCCCGGAGAATGCTATTTTCCCGATTATACCAATCCCGAAGTACGGGAATGGTGGGCCGATCTTTACCAGGAACTCATCGCCGAAATTGGTGTGAAGGGAGTCTGGAATGATATGAATGAACCTGCGGTAATGGAAGTGCCGGGTAAAACGTTTCCTATGGATGTACGTCATGATTATGATGGAAATCCCTGCAGCCACCGTAAAGCGCATAATGTTTACGGAATGCAAATGGCTAAAGCTACCTATGAAGGGGTCAAGAAATTTATTTATCCCAAAAGGCCTTTTGTCATTACCCGAGCAAATTATGCGGGCGGACAGCGATATACCTCCACCTGGACTGGTGATAATGTAGCAACTTGGGAGCATTTGTATTTGGCAAATATGCAAATTCAGAGATTATGCATGAGCGGAATGAGTTTTTCAGGAACGGATATTGGAGGTTTTGCGGAACAACCTTCCGGCGAATTATTTACCAGATGGATACAGTTAGGAGTTTTTCACCCCTTTTGCAGGACTCACTCCTCGGGTGATCACGGAGATCAGGAACCCTGGTGTTTTGGGGAAGAGGTCCTGGAAATCACCAAAAAATTCGTAGAATTAAGATACCAGTTAATACCCTATTTATATACTGCATTTCATCAATATGTAGAAGATGGGGTTCCAATAATAAAACCCCTGGTTTATGTAGATCAGGAAGATGTTCAAACCCACTATCGTTCAGATGAATTTATTTTTGGAAATCAAATCCTGGTTTGTCCTATACAGGAACCAAATGCCTTGGGAAGAAGAATGTATATTTCCCGTGGAAAATGGTTCAATTACTGGGATGATGAAGTTGTTGAAGGCGGAAAAGAAATATGGGTAGATGCTCCACTCCACAAAATGCCTTTATATATAAAAGAAGGCGCGATTATTCCTAAATATCCCGTTCAGCAATACGTGGATGAAATAGAAATAAAAGAACTCCTTCTGGAAGTATATTATAAACACGGATTGGAAAATTCTGAACTTTACGAAGATGCCCATGACGGATTTGATTACAAAAAAGGCCGATACAGTTTGCGAAGCTTTAAACTAAGCGGAAAATTACAGGAAATCAGTATTCAGCAGCATAAAGACGGGAAATATTCCGCTTCTTATGAAACTATGAAGTTGCGTTTTCACGGTTTGCCATTTGAAATTAAAAAATTAATTGTGGACAATGAAGAAGTTAGCCTGGAATTTTTAAAAATTGATTTAAAAGAAAACAGCTTAATTATCAATAAAGATTTTAACTCATTGCAATTGATGGGATAATCCATTTAAACGATTTATTTATTTTAAAAAGCCCACGATTAAAATCGCGGGCTTTTTACATTTACAATGATTTGCAAATAGGTTTTCAACCATCTGCAAGTCAAAATACATCATAATTGAGGGAAAACTCGTGTTTTATATGCTAAAATTTTTCTTTGAAATTATGGGATTATCAGCAGAAACACGATCAAAATATTATATTATCAATTTATTTGTATTTAAATAATTTTACCACTTTTCTTATATTCTTTAACGCCCATCGCTTATTTTTTATCATCTATTTGGATATATTTGCGACAATAATTTAAGGACAAAGGACATGAAAATAAGACAGCAGGGACTCTATTCTCCGGAATTTGAGCACGATAATTGTGGGGCAGGATTTATTTGTAATTTAAAAGGAAAACGTACCAATGATATAATCCATAAAGCCATTGATATTCTAATTCGTTTAGAACATCGTGGTGCGGTAAGTGCCGATGGAAAAACAGGTGATGGCGCAGGGATCCTCATAGAAATTCCACACGCTTTTTTCAAAAAGGATTGCGAATTTGTACTTCCCGATTTTAAATCTTACGCGGTAGGAATGGTTTTCCTTCCCAAAGCTTCAAACCAACTTAATATTTGCAAGGAAATTTTTGAAGTAGAAATCAAAAAACAAGGATTAGAAGTTATAGGCTGGAGGAAAGTTCCGGTAGACAGTTCCTGTTTGGGAAAGGTAGCAGCCTCTACTGAACCTATTACAGAACAGATATTTATTGGGAAAACAAATGATATTTCAGAAGAAATTTTTAATGCGAAACTATTTGCAGCAAGAAAAATAACAGAACATAGAATTGAAAAATCCGGCTTTTCTGAAGCCGATTATTTCTATTTACCAAGCTTATCCACCACTACTATAATTTATAAAGGGCTTCTAATGCCCCAAGATATCAACAGGTATTATCTGGATCTAAATGAACCGGAAGTTGTTACAAAATTGGCATTGGTACACCAGCGATTTTCAACCAATACCTTTCCATCCTGGGAGTTGGCTCAACCCTTTAGATATATGTGCCACAATGGTGAAATAAATACTTTGCGTGGAAATCTAAGCCGGATGAGAGCCCGGGAAGAGCTTTTTAAAAGTGAAATTTTTGGCGAATATTTTAAGGAAATTTTACCTATTGTAAGTGACGGAAAATCAGATTCGGCTTCTATGGATATGGTTTTGGAATCACTGCTTCACAGTGGAAGATCCCTTCCCGAAGCTATGATGATGATGGTACCGGAAGCTTGGGAGAAAAATCCTTCCATGCCCGATGATAAAAAAGCATTCTACGAGTATAATGCCTGTATTATGGAGCCCTGGGATGGCCCGGCTTCGATTCCATTTACCGATGGAAATTATATTGGGGCCCTTTTGGACAGAAATGGTCTGCGCCCTTCAAGGTACACTGTTACTAAAGATGGCTATGTAATTATGTCTTCAGAAACCGGGGTTATAGATATTAAGCCTGAAAATGTAGCGCTTCACGGCCGTTTGGAACCCGGAAAAATGTTTCTGGTAGATATGAACGAAGGCCGGATTATTGGGGATGAAGAATTAAAGGAGAGCATTGTTTCCAAATTGCCTTACAGAAAATGGTTGGATAAGAATCTGCTTCCATTGGCTGAAGTTCCCTATACAGGTAACAAAACCCCGGTAGAAAAAATCGATTTTACCACCAGACAAAAACTGTTTGGTTATACCCAGGAAGATATAGATACAATAATTACCCCTATGGCCTCCCTGGGAAAAGAAGCTATTGGTTCTATGGGTACAGACACTCCTTTGGCCGTGCTTTCAGAAAGACCGCAATTGCTTTTTAATTATTTCAAACAATCTTTTGCGCAGGTTACCAACCCTCCTTTGGACGGAATCAGGGAGGAAATTGTTACCGATATCAGCTTAACCCTGGGGGAAGACCTCAATATATTTGATATTATTCCGGAGCAATGTAGAAAACTGCGGATACAAAATCCTGTGATCTCCAACGATGATCTGGATAAATTAAAATACATAGACTACCCCGGTTTTAAGTCGGAATCCATTTCTATTTTATATGAAGCCGAAAAGGGCCTGAACGGATTAGAAGCCCGTTTGGATGAGATTATCAACGAAATTACAATAGCTGTAGACAATGGATGTACTTTAATAATCCTGTCAGACCGAAATGTAAATCCTAAACTGGCACCTATACCTTCGTTACTGGCTTGTTCCTTTGTACATCGCATGGCACAAAATCACAATCGAAGGTCTTCTTTCGGAATTGTGATAGAATCTGCAGAACCTCGCGAACCACATCATTTTGCATTGTTGTTTGGATATGGAGCAAGTGCCATCAATCCATATATGGTAAATGAAATTATCCGAAAATTAGTCAAGGATAAGGAAATTGAAGTTGAAGATCCTGAAGAAGCTGTGCAGAATTTCAATAAAGCCATAGGGAAAGGCATCTTAAAAATTATGAATAAGATTGGAATTTCAACACTGAATTCCTATCGGGCTGCCCAGATTTTTGAAATTATTGGCCTACACCAAAAGTTTGTGGATAAATATTTTATCAATACACCAACCCGAATTGAAGGGATCGGTTTATATGAAATAGAGAAAGAAATACAACAGCGTTTTGAAAAAGCATTTAATCCACCGGAAAGCATCACCGATCTAGATTTGGAAATTGGAGGGGATTACCGATGGAGGCGTAATAGCGAAAGACATATGTTTAATCCTGCAAGTATTGCTAAACTTCAACAGGCCGTTAAGCAAAACAATTATAAAAGTTATGAGCAATACTCAAAACTAGTCAACGAACAAAGTGAAAATTTAATGACATTAAGGGGAATGTTCAAGTTTAAGGAACTTGACCCAATTCCCATTGATGAAGTTGAACCCTGGACAGAGATTGTAAAACGCTTTAAAACCGGTGCAATGTCCCTTGGGGCAATAAGTCAGGAAGCACACGAAACTCTTGCAATTGCCATGAACCGGATGAATGCCAAAAGCAATTCAGGAGAAGGTGGAGAAGATCCCCAACGTTTCAATAAAGATATGGATGGAAATTGGAGAAATAGCTCCATTAAACAGGTGGCTTCAGGCCGATTTGGAGTTTCCATAAATTATTTGAGCAGCGCGACCGAAATTCAGATTAAAATGGCCCAGGGTGCTAAACCCGGGGAAGGTGGGCAACTTCCGGGTCCAAAAGTATCCCCTTATATTGCCAAAATACGAAATTCTACCCCCTATGTCGGTCTTATTTCTCCTCCCCCACACCATGACATTTATTCTATTGAAGATTTGGCCCAGCTAATATTCGATTTAAAAAATGCCAACCGCGAAGCCAGGATCAATGTGAAACTGGTTTCAAAAGTAGGCATAGGAACTATTGCTGCAGGGGTTGCAAAAGCAAAAGGTGATGTTGTTTTAATATCGGGATATGATGGAGGAACAGGTGCTTCCCCATTAACATCCTTAAAGCATGCAGGTTTACCTTGGGAACTCGGACTTGCAGAAGCCCAACAAACTTTACTGCTCAATAACCTGAGAAGCCGTATAATCGTAGAATGTGACGGACAGTTAAAAACAGGACGCGATGTAGCCGTGGCTTGCCTATTGGGTGCCGAAGAATTTGGTTTTTCCACCGCTCCTTTGGTTGCGACGGGTTGCATTATGATGCGCGCCTGTCATCTCAACACCTGTCCTGTTGGAATTGCAACCCAGGATCCAGAATTGAGAAAGAATTTTAAGGGAACCCCGGAAGATGTAATTAATTTCATGTATTTCGTAGCCCAGGAATTAAGACAAATTATGGCCGATCTAGGCTTTAGGACCTTAAATGAAATGGTAGGCCAAAGCCAAAAATTGGAAATGAATAAAGCGATTGAACATTATAAAGCACAGGGAATAGATCTTTCCAATATTTTATACAAGCCAAAAATCAAAAAAGACAGGCCGCTTCACAATACCGAAAAGCAAGATCACTGCCTGGATAATGTGTTGGATTTTAAAATATTAAAAAAAGCACATCCAGCCATTTACAGGAAAGAAAAAATGAGCCTGGATTTCCCTATCAATAATATGAACAGGACCACCGGGGCCATTATCAGTAATGAAATAACCAAGATCCACGGGGAAAAAGGATTGCCGGAAAATACATTAACCTTGAATTTCAACGGTTCAGCAGGACAAAGTTTTGGAGCCTTTTCCACCAAAGGGCTCACCTTAAATGTTGAAGGAAACACCAACGATTATTTTGGAAAAGGCCTTTCCGGCGCGACACTTAGCGTTAGGGTACCTAAATTGGCAACCTTCAATTCCCACGAAAATATAATAATTGGAAATGTAGCTTTATACGGTGCTATTAACGGGGAGGCTTATATAAACGGGATAGGCGGTGAACGCTTTTGTGTTCGAAATTCCGGGGCTAAAGCTGTAATTGAGGGAATTGGTGACCACGGATGTGAATATATGACAGGTGGCGTCGCGGTAATCCTTGGAAAAACAGGTAGGAATTTTGCTGCAGGAATGAGCGGGGGAATTGCTTATCTCTACAATCCTGATAACAATGTGGATATCAATAATTTCAATATGGAATTGATTAAACTGGAAGATCCATCCTTAGAAGATCAGGAAGAATATAAAGAACTCATTGAAAAACATTACCAATATACCGAAAGTAAGCTCGCTAAGAAAATTCTTGATAATTGGGAAGAAAACTCGGACAAGTTTATAAAGGTAATGCCAATAGAATATAAAAAGGCTTTACAAAAATTGAAAGAAGAAAAAATGATACAGGATAAAACAGAACTCAAAACAGCATAATCATGGGAAAGATAAGAGGATTTTTAGAATATGATAGAGCTCAAGAGGAAACTGAAGCTGTAACAAACCGGGTTAAAAATTATAAAGAATTTTCAAAACAACTGCCCGATGAGGAATTAAAAAACCAGGGGGGACGCTGCATGGATTGTGGTATTCCATTTTGCCATAGTGGTTGCCCTCTGGGGAATTTAATTCCCGATTTTAATCATGCGGTATACAAAAACGACTGGAAGAAAGCTTTAAAGATTCTTCATTCAACAAATAATTTTCCTGAATTTACAGGAAGATTATGCCCGGCACCATGTGAATCGGCTTGCGTATTAGGCATAGTTGAACAACCGGTAGCTATTGAAATGATTGAAAAATATATTGTTGAAAAAGGTTTTCAGGAAGGTTGGATCAAACCCGAACCCCCTGAACACCGTACCGGAAAAACTGTTGCCGTGGTTGGTTCCGGCCCGGCAGGACTTGCTGCGGCCCAACAACTCAATCGCGCTGGCCATCAGGTTACTGTTTTTGAAAGAGACAATAAAGCCGGAGGTTTACTTCGATATGGGATCCCCGATTTCAAACTTGAAAAACACATCATAGACCGTCGGTTAGAAGTGATGGAAAAAGAAGGCATTATTTTCAAAACCAATACCAATGTTGGTCTCAATTTCTCAGTTGAAAAGCTGAAGGAATTTGACGCACTAGTACTTTGTGGTGGCGCTACAGAAAAAAGGCCTTTACCCATTCCTGGTGCCGATACGAAAGGCATTATCCAGGCAATGGATTTTCTTAAAAACAATAACCAGGTAGTTGACGGTCTTAAAGAACTTACAGAAGAATTATCCGCCAATAACAAAAATGTAATAGTAATTGGAGGTGGGGATACAGGATCAGATTGTGTTGGGACCTCAAACAGGCACGGTGCGCAATCTGTCACCAACTTTGAAATTATGCCTATGCCTTTTTCTGGTAGAACTAAGGAAAATCCATGGCCTTACTGGCCTTTTAACCTAAAAACCACATCTTCCCACAAAGAAGGGGTAAATAGAAATTGGAGCATCTCTACCAAAGAGTTTATAAAAGATGATCAAGGCAACCTTAAAGCACTTAAAACAGTGACTATTGAATGGGTTAAAGGCGAACCTGGACAACGGCCACAACTTAAGGAAGTTCCTGGCTCTGAAAAAGAATGGCCTTGCGAACTTGTTTTACTGGCCCTGGGTTTTACCGGACCGGAAAAAACTTTGGCTCAGGAACTAGGCTTGGAGCTGGATGACAGGACCAATATAAAAGCAGATAAGACTTATCAAACAAACATCCCCAATATTTTTACTGCTGGTGATATGCACCGGGGACAATCTTTAATAGTTTGGGCTATTTCCGAAGGCCGGGAAGCAGCGCGACATGTGGATGAATTTTTAACCGGCCATTCAGGTTTACCCACCAAAGGCGATGGAGACCTGCCGGGTGTATAGATTTAACTCTAATATATTCTGTTAATTTGTAAAGGGTTTAGCTTAATTGGCTAAACCCTTTTTTTTATCCCTCAATTTCCCTTGATTTTCTTCTTTTTCTGAATGGCGTGCCCTTCGGGCCGGGCTATCCGCGCTACATGGTAGCTTGCTCCTATCCCTCACGCGGGATTTGTCATTAAAGTATTTACAATTAAAATTTCAGGTTTATAAATCCTGTAAAACAAAAAAAGTACCTGGCTTTCTTAGCTTTTTCTTTTTCTAAATGATGGGCTCTTCGGGAGCAATAACAAAAGTGGTAAAGGAATAGAATCGCATTGATTTAATAAAGTTTTTAGAGGTCAGTATTTAAATTCATACCTTCAGTGTCAATAAAAATAGTAATAACATGAATATTTTCAGAGGTCAAAACCTCCTAGAGTTCTCTGATCGGTTCAAAT